>Ga0207996_1001416_pt1 | contig 16759 bp, 32 predicted proteins | sample AntAceMetag02UKG_FD_184773 | JGI IMG/M metagenome (GOLD analysis project Ga0207996, IMG submission 184773) | Saline lake microbial communities from Ace Lake, Antarctica - Antarctic Ace Lake Metagenome 02UKG (SPAdes) (version 2) | ecosystem: Environmental > Aquatic > Non-marine Saline and... | reverse complement strand
ATCAGTTTTTATGTCAACATAATACTTCGAATCCAATGCGAATTTGCTCATACAAGGCGTTTACCACTAAAATATCGTAAATAGAATGACTTATGGTGAGCTAAAATACTTTGTTGCGGAATTGCTGAGTTGATATGCAGTGCTATAATTGAACAAGTAGTTTATTTTGTTTACGCGGCCACTATAACTTGTTATTATTCCGTGCGATAATTGAGGAGATAAAAATGAGAAAACATACGATATATATTGCCCTTGCAGTTTCACTATTCTTTGTAATATCCTGCAAAAAGAACGAATATGCTCCGACATCAAACAACAATAATCTTAAAAGCGTTGAAGATAAATTGATTGTTGTAGAAAAGAATCAAAAAGAGATCGTGGAAAGGCTTAAGGCGCTTGAGTGTAAAGGTAGATGTTATTCACGGTTTATAAAGAAGGTGTCTAAGGACAAGAAAAACACGGACAAGAAGATCGGAAAGATAATCAAGGAAGAACAGAAGCTCGATGAGAACGAGAAAGCGTTTGTAAAAGCGGTCAATAAATTGATTGATGTCAATGTCAGGCAAAACAAGCAGATCGTGAAATTGAAACGGAAAATATACAGAATGTGGCGCAAGACAATGGGTGATGCCCCAACGGTATCTAAGAAAAGGAAGTCTGATAAAAAAGATACAACTATTAAAAAAGAAGATACTCGTTCGCAAAAAATGAAAAATCGCCTGAGAAAGATGTATGAAGGAAGAGGCTAGGTGTGTTAGATATTAAAAGTATCAGAGAAGATACTGCTAAGGTAATAGAAAGCAATAAAAACAGATCAACAACAGTTGATACTGATACAATACTTGCTCTTGACCAGAAAAGACGAGAGATAATGAGTCATGTTGAGACGCTTAAGAACAAACGCAACGTTGTTTCTAAAGAAATCGGCGCGTTAAAGAAATCCGGTCGGGATGCCGCAGAAAAAACGCAGGAAATGAAAAATGTCGGGGAAGAAGTTAAAACACTTGATGCTGAGCTTCGTGACATTGAAGAGAACCTAAAAAATTTACTGTTAACTGTGCCTAATATTCCGCATGAGTCAACGCCAGTAGGAAATCCCCCGGAAGCGAATAAGATTATTAAGGAGTGGGGGGTGCAACCGTCATTCGCATTTGAGCCTCAAGCGCACTGGGATATTGTCGAGAATCTTGGGTTGGTAGATTTTAAAAACGGCACGAAGATTACCGGTAGCCACTACATTCTTTTTAAAGGTATTGGCGCAAAACTTGAACGCGCACTCATTAGTTTTATGCTTGATGTACACATTAAAAAACACGGGTACACAGAAGTATTTCCGCCATTTATAGTTAACGGTGCGAGTATGACCGGTACGGGACAATTACCGAAACTCGCCGACGATATGTATAAACTTGAACGAGATGATCTGTATTTGATTCCAACAGCGGAAGTGCCGGTAACAAATATGTATCGTGACGAAATACTTGATGAGTCACAACTACCTATGTATTACACTGCATATACACCCTGTTTTCGTAGAGAAGCAGGATCGTACGGGAAGGACACACGGGGACTTACGAGGGTGCATCAGTTTGATAAAGTTGAAATGGTAAAATTTGTCAAGCCGGATTCTTCGTATGATGAACATGAGAAACTTCTTCAAGACGCAGAAGAGATATTGCAACTTCTTGAGTTACCGTACAGAGTAAATCTGTTGTGCACGGGAGATATTAGTTTTGCAGCAGCAAAATGTTATGACATAGAGGTGTGGGCTCCTGGCCAAAAAGCATATCTTGAAGTATCAAGCTGTAGCAATTATGAGGATTTTCAGGCACGGAGAGCAAGTATTCGGTATCGTCGTACTGAAGATCGTAAAGTTGATTTTATACATACGTTGAATGCATCAGGCCTTGCCCTGCCGCGCACATTTATTGCGGTGCTGGAAAACTATCAAAATGAAGACGGCACAATTACAATACCTAAAGCATTACGTGACTACATGGATGGCATGGAAAAGATTGAAAAAGGATAATTAATCAATGCGGAAATACGTTATCTATACACTTTTTGTTTTCATTGTTTTGTATGCGTCAGGATGTGCGTCCGATCCTATAATATCTCTTCCGGAACCACTTAATGAAAAGATGCGGGAGAATGAAATCGCTAACATAGAAGAAAATCCCGGTGAAACAGATTTATTTACCCCAGGATTGGAATAGGTATTAATCAATGAGAAAAACTTTGCTACTTATACTTATATTATTTGTTGCTCTTACCGGATGTACATTTTATCGTGAACACGGTGAAAGCCATATAACGGAATCAAATTATGATATTGGTGACTATATGGCTCAGGAACAATATGAAGAAATGAATGCTGATCCGGGAAATACCGATATCGGTGATGAAGGACCAATATACTCAGAGATGGAAAAAATACCTTTTGCCCCGGTCTTTGACGCTGACGAATAGAACAAATTGGAATTGGTTAGAAACGAAGGAGGGAGTATGAAGTCTTTGTATCTATTATTTACGATATGTATGATCGTTGTGGCATGCGGTTGCGCGTCAAATGAAGAGTATGATAAATCGTATAATCCGAATAGACAGACAGTCGATCAGTATATGGGCGATAACCAGGATGAAGAGCTCGCTGAGACCGGCGGGGTGGACATGTTTGAACAGTAAAATGTACCCAAAACAACGGAGGGGCGTATGAAAAAGATAGTTGCCTTAATGGTTTTATTAGGTGTTGTGTTAATGATGAGTAGTATTGGTTTTTGTGCCGAAGGACCGGATGCGATTGGTGGGCCAGAGATTCTTCAAGAAGGCGCTACTATCGAAGATAGCCCAACAGTAAATGAGTTTGCAGGTAAGACGTATGTATGCCCTGAATGTAATGCGTCATTTGATGAGCCGGGAAGATGTCCTATTGATGGGCAGGATCTAGTCGAAGAAAACGTAAAAGAATAATAAACAAATTTTATAGGAGAGGACAAATATGAAAAAACTTTTAAGCCTTATCGCTATTATCGGAGTTATTGTTTTTTTGCAGGGCTGTGTGAACGATTGCTATACCCACGTAAAGAAAATTACCGGAACACCAGTTTGGGAAAAAGAGCCTGATGTTAATGCTTACATGGAGCAAAATGAAGACGAAAATCTCGCGCAAATGGGTGGTCGTACCATGTAGGTAAATACTAAGGAGTATGAATATGAGAAAATTAATTGTTGTTCTCGTACTAGTAGTGGCGGTAGGTTTTATATGCGATCTTTCTTTTGCACGTGATAAAAGTAGAAGTCAAAAAATTGACACCATGAGTGATGGTGAACCATCACCGATAGGTGGAGATATTGATTCAATTTCATCACGTAGATCGCTTGAAGACTTGAATAAAGATATGACAGGAGATTTTGGGATCAAAATGGGAAATAGAGAGCCTCGTAAAAAGACAGATACCGGATTTTCTATATATGGCGATACTAAACAGCCCTCATTTATAAAAACGCCCGATGAAATGTCTGACCAGAATAAATATACCGAGTAATGTTTGACAATCAGGTTTATAAAATGCTATTCAGGGATATCTTGAGTAGCATTTTATATTAGGGAAAGAAAAATGTTTATACGATACTTTGGTATTATCATAATAATGCTGTTTTTAAGTAGCTGTGCGAACCAAAAGACAGCTTATGACACAAAAACTCAATCGCATGAGGGATGTGAACATGAAAGTGAAGCTGCAGAAGGCCCCGGCTTTTCGAGTATTGTGTTTCCTGATATGTTTTAATATTAATTGTTGACCAAGATGCAGTTATGGTGTAAATATTAGCGTGATAATTAGCCGGAGGAGTGGCTGAGCGGTCGAAAGCGGCGGTCTTGAAAACCGATAAGATAAAATCTCGTAATGTATTGCAAATGAAGTAATTATGTTTAACTGCAATGGGTTGCGAGATTTTTTTGTTTGTGTCTATTGGTGTGGATTTGTATCAAAGCAGACGGGCTATGGACACCTTATGGACACCACTTTTAAGCGTATTATAATTGAGCCGCCTACAAAATCGCCTCGGGGGTCTAGTGCGGGGTTAAGGGTAAGAAAGCCGTCTCTCACGGTAGTGCAAATTTTCCTGGAAACTGCTTTATATGTATATTACGAACGACAAGACCGAATGTAAGTGAGGTCGTGGAGTGAGTAATCCCAGGACACTTCATTAATCCGTTGCACCAACTTCACCCTCGGTGTTATAATACGTCTTTAGCAATACCCACAACGGAGTGGACAAGTGACTGTAGTAATCATTTAAGTTATGTAAAGGCAACTCTCAGAACATGTGGGTTGTCTTTTCTTATTGATAAGGAGGTGGGGAAAGTATGGGGAAACGAATTATTGTTATATTGGTATTGATGCTATCCATAATTATGTTTGCGGTTCAAGCTCAAGCAGTGATTGTAGATATGGGAAATAACACACGGGATACCTCAACAGCTCTTGATTGGTTGGATTTTAGCAATACTTTAAACAGGTCATATGATGATGTTTCGTCACAATTTGGCATCGGTGGTGATTTTGAGGGATATAGATACGGGACATCGGCGGAGGTAACCCAATTGTGGACAAATTTTGGAATAACCGATATTGGTGTTACCCCAAGTATTGCTAATTTTACACCTGTTACTCAATTTCACACATTGTTTGGTTCAACAGGAACATCTGGTGGATATCCTAAATCCCAAGGCATGGTTATTGAACTATACGGAGGGAACCGAGCTACTGCTGGAACTGGTTTTACTACTAATTTTCCAGGAAGCAATGATGAGCTTGGTGGCTGGGCTGAAGTGCCTAATTCATCTCAAGAAGATGCAACACCCTCTTTATGGGGTGCTAGCTATCTTGTCACAGCTGTGCCTGAACCATCAACATATGCACTCTTTGGAATTGGGCTTATTGGATTAATAGGAGCAGGACTGAGAAGAGCTAAGGAGAAAAGGGATGTAAATGGATAAACAAAAAATAAAGAGAATAATAGCAAGAGAAAGAGGCGTAGCCTGATGGAATATACGGAAGAAGAAACAACTAGATATTACGAAATGAAACGAAAGTTAGATAAATGTGAAAAGCCCAGAATATGGATATATTATTTGGGATGGATATTAGCCCTAATTCCAGGTGTGAATATTGTAGGGGTAATAATCCTTGCGTATGTAATGGAGAAAGTTAGAGAAGTCAGTTTGTTATATGGTTATTACGGCGGTAGAATGGATGAGATAACATCATCTCAAACCATGTATGAGGATATTAAAGGAATAGTAGATCGTAGCTGAGATGAGGAGAATGATATGAAGAAATGCCCATATTGTGCTGAAGAGATAACGGAATATTTGGTGAGCACAAGGTACCAAATGGCGGAGATAGACAAAGACGGTAAGCGAGGAAGAACTTTCTTTAGGACAGTGTATCCGACATCTACCATGAGTTCGTCAATGCAGTCCAAGAGCGAGGGGAAATCCCTGGTTGGAAAGAAACCAAATAGCAATACGCAAACTTTATGATAGATAGTTAGATAGCCGATAAGAAGAAAGCACAATAGTAGATAACTATACAATGTGGATGGAGGGGGTAAAACCCCTTCTCTTTTTGTCATAATACTTGACATATTACTAGTAGTGTCTATTATAGAGGCTTGTGAAAGGGGGAACATCATACGAACAAGACATAGGAAGAGGAGGCTGTTGTGGAAGATTCCATTAAAAGATTACTAGATCACCGTAAAGAAAAAGAGTTATCTCAGGAAGATGTCGCAAAACAGATAGGTGTTTCTGTCTTTACCATTAGCAGATGGGAGAGAGGTTTCAATCCGTCAAGATTAGCAAAAGCAAGGATACAAGAGTATCTGCAAAAGGAGAGGAATTAAAATGAAACAATCAATATGTATGGTAGTAGCAGTAGTTGTATTATTAATGCAGGGATGTGCGGGTTATAATGCTAGTAGATTACCATCTACGGATGTAACCACATATGATGCATATCAGAATCAAGATGGGCTTAAAGTGGCAGCTAAGTTCTTAGACGCTAAAGAATCAAAGGATGTTTTCGGAGTAGAAGATGTTCATAAGAATTACCAACCTGTTTATATATTAGTTGATAATAGAACAACAAACACTTATGGGTTCAAGAAACGAATGATGAGTAAGCAAACTGCCCCGGCTGAAGAAGTAGCTGAGAAGTGTTCATTTAATACTGCTGGAAGAGCTACAACCTACGGTGTTGCTGGAATATTTATCTGGCCATTATTAATACCTGCAGTTGTTGACGGAGTTGGATCATCTAATGCGAATAAAAGCATGAAGAATGATTATATGTATAAGGAAATAAAGGATGAAAGAGTGTCCCCTAATGGTCTTTTAAACGGAGTAGTGTTTTTGGATAGAATGAAAGACGGCGAAACTCTGGATATAAGATTAACTAATGTTGATAATGACGAGATAAAATTATTTTCTTTTGAGAAATAGTTTTGAATAAATGAGAATATTTTATATAAGAGGTTAAAAATGAAAAAGTGTAAATTTTGTGCAGAAGAAATACAAGATGAGGCAATTAAATGCAAACATTGTGGAGAATTATTTGAAAAAGATGCAAAGAAAGACATTCTACATACTAGAGGCATGGCAACTATAGGTGATTTAGGTCGTGATGCGATAGGGGACTGGTTCTTTCTTTCAGAAGGCATATACTTCATACCTTGGCCTAGGTCAAAACTTTCCAAATTGCCAAATGCTGATGTTTGGATGTCTGTAGGGATTGTTCCATCATTAATAGCACGCAGCATTAAACGAAAAGCTCTTGAAAGTAAAGCTGAGCATATGATACCGCCTGATTCTTCAAAATTAAACGATGTGCTTTCGCAAACAAAAGATGCTTTCTTTATTTCTATTTCCGAAATTAAACAAATCTTTTTAACTAAAACAACTCTTTGGCGGGAATCGCATATAGAGTTTAGTAATGGTAAATATCAACCTTTTGAACTTCCAGAACGAATGCACCCTCTTATTTCCGAATATTGTAAAAAGTATACTATAAATATGTTACATAAATAGTAATAAACTTCCCTATTACAAGATAGGAAGACTAATACGTTTTAGACAAGAGGACATAGATACATGGATAGAGGAAAGCAGACAGAATAAAGAAGGGAGAAATTTGATGTATAAGATTGGTTTTTGGATAACAGCAGTAATTGTATTTATTCCAGTTTATATTTATGCAATAGCTACTTATGGTTTATTTGGTGGTGTTTGTTTTGGATGGATTCCAGCGGCAATAATAGGAGCATTATTAGGTCTTATATGGCCATTAACCATTATTGCTTTAATAGTTATTATTGCATGGCTATCGCAAAATGGGGTTTTTTAAGAGTGTGAGTTTAGCTTAAATTTTTCTGGAATTGTCGGGCTCATACTGGGAGCTTCAGACAGAAAGTAAAGATATAGAGTTTTGTTAACAAGTGATACAAACATGGTAATAGGGGCAAGATATGAAACTAAATAACATCCAAGTAGTAATTGGCTTTATCTTTCTGGGATTAATATTGTTAGTTACTTATGCTTCTTTGACAACCTCTTCCCCAAAATATATGGCAGGAATGGTTGGTTTGATATCAGCTACTGTATTAGCACTATATTTGTTCTCTGATTATAAGGTTAATCCCTTTTCAAAGAATAGAGCTTTCAAAGTATTTATAGGACTTTGCGTTTCAGTAATCATTATACTAGTGTGTTTGTTTATTAAAAATACCAATCTTAATGAGATTATTGAAAATCCAATTATCGTAGAAAATATAATATATTATCTACCTGGAATAATAGCAGTAGTAATTCTTTGTGAGCTGGGTTCGTTGTTGTATTACATATTAGATTATTTTGATAGCAGGAAGAAGTAGTTGTTCGTGAAAGATAAGGGAGAAATAATGAAAATAGATTTTGATAAGTTCAATTTAAGCCAGAAAATATACTCTATTGCGGGTCTGATTCTTTCCATTGTTGTTTATATGGTAAATAAGAATAATTTAAATATTGCAATAGGTATTGTTCTTCTGAGTTCAATAGCTGTATTTCTTTTAAGATATAAGTATGCAAAGGTTGTATTGCATATAATTATCTCCTTAGTATGCATAGCTATAGCGGTGAGTATTGTTTATGTTATTATAACTAACCATAGTCAACAGAATAAATTTTCTGATGCAGAAGTAGAGCAAATGTTGTTTGGTAATGTGCAAAGCGAACAACCATCCATGACTCCAACTACTACAACGCAACAGCAGCAAAGTTCAAGGGATGCAGAATTAGATAATATATTATTTGGTAAAAATCAATCTCAGCAGCCTGATTTAAGTTCATTATCTAAGGAACAGTTACTGGCTCGTAAACAACAGTTAGAATCACAAATTAATAGTCAATCCCCACAATTTGCAATTGGCTATACAAAAGCAGATGTTAGGCGTATACAGGGAACGCCAACAAGTATAATTAGTAATATGTGGTTTTATGGCTATGACTATGTGACCTTTGATAATAGAGGAAGAGTAAAAGAATATAGTAATAGCTCTGGTAAATTGAAAATAAAATAAATCTTTATTAATGATAAAGTTTGAATATAAAAGGATTGAAGGAGAAAAATCATGAGAATATGTCGTATCACATCCATTTGCTTGATTGCACTCGTCATTTCCTCATGTTCAGGTACTCCACAACTTAAAACCTACTACCGACAACATCATGTAATAGATGCATCTATTCCTATTGCTGTTGTACCAGCAAAGATTGGCGGAACAAATAATCTTATGCTTCCTGATGCGATTGCGACTGAACTCCTAGGCATGGGATATAATGTCGTTGAGAGGACAACTGTATCTCAAATGGTTGATAAGCGTGGTTTAGATTTTTCCACAATTCTCAATAACGAAGAATATATGAGATTAGGTCAGATTACAAAGACAAGAACCATTGTAATTGTAAACTCAACCATGAAAGGTCAGGCTGTTGCCAATGCAACTGCCAGGGTTATTGACACAACGACGGGAAAGATTCTGTGGAGCGGCACTTATACTCAACCACAACCACATAATCCAATGTATGTGGCACATGATACTCTCATAGATACGGCACGTAAGATAGCGGACAGTATTGGGGAATTATTTTCTGAGAAACAGTAGATAACCAACAAAAATGTTTTAACGAGTGCAGATAAGCTAGATTGCTTAACTTCAAGTTATGGAGAAAATATTATGAAAAGACTGATCTGTTTAATAGCTGTTATAATAATGGTAAGTGGATGTGCAACAACTTCCAGAGTAACTCCGAAGCTCTCTTTGGGGATGACAAAAGAAGAAGTATTGTCAAAGTGCGGTAATCCTGTTCAATCAGGAGCAGTCCAAGGTCAGGATGGTAAAGCTCTAGAGTCATTTATGTATAGAGAAAGTTTGTATAGCGAAGTTACTGGTTATAAATTAGTTCCTACTATTACCTACGTGTATTTCGTTGATAACAAAGTTATATATTATGGCAGTAACCCCACCATGCCAACTCAGGGACAACGCGGAATAAGTGAAAGAACGAATAAGGGGGCATTATGAAAAAACTAATGGTGTTGGTATTTTTGCTTGTGTTGATTCCATTAGCTCTTAATGGATATTGCAAGCAAGAGTATAACGCCATGGAAAATCGTTGGGAGACAGTGCCTGAAAATAGCAGTTGGAATATGAAATACAATGCCATGAATAATGATTGGTCGTATCAACCTGATAATTCTAAGCAGGAATATAATGCTATGGAAAACAAATGGGATTGGGACTCGGGGCATAACCCCGGGAATGGGAGTGATAAAAATGATGAGTAGAAATAACATGAAAAAAGTAATTGTTATAATTATCTTTTCTTTGTTTAACCTTATTGCTTTTAACATTTATGCCGATAGCCAGGTACACCGAAAGTCTATAGAGGAAATAACGTATGAAATCTTGGGTTCTTCGGCTTTCAAACCGTATACAATTGTGACTCGGGATGTTCAGTCCTATTTTTATGCTGATGGAAATATGAAGAAAAGTGAGAGTAGCTACGAAATAACCTATTATGTAGAAGAATATAAAATAACCAGAACCAGAGTTTATGATTTAGCTAAAAAGGAAGTTATTCCTGATGATACGGTATATCACGTTCAGAAGCAACTTTCTTCCCATCCTGGAAAACCCACATATGGAATGCCACCCGTAATTAGAGCTATAGGACAACCAGGCAATGATGCTGTCGAGATATTGGTTATAGGAGATGATTTTATTCAATCGTGTAAGTCCACATCTCGTTATTTTGTAATTACCAGAGCAAAGCGGATTAAATAACTTGGTTCTACTAAAAAGGAGTGGAGAAATAGATTAATAGAGGGAAGACGTGAAGAAGTAGCCAGCAAGAGATGGGGAGAAATAATATGAGAAAACTAATATCTTTATTAATTTTAATAGTGTTGGTGAGCAGCTTTTTATGCTCAGCATGTCATAGCGAAAGTGATGATACCCTTTTGAAAACCTTTCCGCCTTTTACCATTATTGTAGAAGTGTTAAAAGATGGTGGACTTGTTGGTGTAGGAAAATGTGAAGTTAGAATTGGTGTTAGCGACGGGAAAGATAGGATAGAAATAATTGAATTTATTAAAGGTTTTGGATTTGAGAATAAATCAACCGATTATGTTGATGTCTCCTCTTATCTTCTAGAAATTACAGAAATTAAATGTTCAAGACCAGGTTTCTATTCGCTTATATGTAAAGATTTTGATGGTACTATCTATAAAGGATTTGTTGATTTTTCTGAGATCAGGAGGAATGATCATGATACTTGGAATAAGTATATGATTGAGTTGAGAGATATTAGTGGTAAGTTAATAAAGAATATTTCAGATGAGGGGCGACGTTTTAAAAAGAAATATATTCCTAAGGTAGGGTTGTAGTTCTAAATATACAAGAGATGTGGAGAAACATAATATTTTATTTGTTTTATAATAACTAAAGATGTGAGGAAAAAGTGGCGAAGAAGAAACAAGGAGAAATAATATGAAAAAGTTAATCTATTTATTTATAGTAACAATTATTATTAACCTGGCGTTAATACAGGCTGAATGTGATGCAAAAAACTATTATGCTTTTTGTATATATGAGCTTACAGGAAAGTCTGGCAAAAAGATCGCTATGAACATAATAACAAAGACTTATAACCATAATACTTGTAAAGCAACGGCTAATTCAAATCCAAAAAAATGGGGAAAATGGATTCTCTTTGGATCGGAAAGTACTACAGGCGATCAGCATGATAAGAATTTTTCCGCAGTGTTTAGTAATCAACCGGTAATGGGTGTATATCTTTCCTATGTAAATCTTGATGGTTTTGATACAAGAGTAACGTTTGTTGGTGTAGCCGGCAAAAATTCGCCGGTTCCCGGTTTACCCATTGATATTCCTGTGAAAATGATAATGCCCACAATAAATAGCATGAAACAACAACTGGAATCAGCAGGGATAAAAAATATTAAGGTTATTTACCCAAGGAATAAATAATCTTGCGATAGCTGAAATATATCTCGTCAATTAACTATCTCTCAGTGTTAGATCTTTATATTTTTCAACTGTTCCTATATCTATTGATTTTCATTGTTTCTAACGTAAAATTTGGAGTGCTAACATCTGTATGGTATAATAGGGGTAAAAGCATGTTACTGTAAAAAATAAGATATGAGATATGATGGCGAAGACAGGGAAAGAAAAGATAATACGTAAAGCACGAACACCGATGCATAAGAAAGTAGGTGTAAACTGTTTTTTTGAGCGTGCAGAAAAACAAGATGTAATGTCTGTATATGAATTTATTTATGGCAATAAACGTCATGAGTATAATACTTTGATTAGAGGGTTAGAATTATCTTGTAATAATGCAAAGAGCAAAAAAGAGAAGCTGATGTTTTCAAGTTTGCTATACGTTGTTAATGAGTATCATAGGCAGTATATTGAGTATAAAAGGAAGAAATATGAAGAGAAGTATAAAGAGACTATTGATATTGCAATTGCTAAGGCAAAAAAAGGTAGCGATTTAAGTATTTTTGACCTCGTTGCTTTTGATAAAGAATTTTTGTATTTTTCTTTTGTAAAGGACAGGATAAAGGTAGCACAGGCGGAAGAAGATGCGAAGTTCTTTAACCTACTAGGTGAAAGTGTTAAGCGGAAAGGTTTTTTGTTAGATGATAAGGTTGATTCAAAACAAAAGAATTTGAGGAATTTATTGAGAAGACTGGATATAGTTGGTTATGACTTCAGCAAACCAGATGCACCAAGAGAAATATTTAGCATTTTAGATGCAGCAAATAATAGTATAGTGGAAGAAAACTATCCTTATCCTGACCATAGTGGAGTCCTAAAAAAAACATTGGAAAGAATTGGGTTAATGAATAAATAAAGGTTAACCACAAAAATATTGTAGTGGTTGTGAATTAAATCATAACCTGTGATACAAAGGTAGCCAAGATTTGATAAAAGTCTTGGCTATTTTTGTTTTAAGGCAAGATTGAAAGGATAAGGAAATGACTATTCAATTAAGATTACAGAACCATACATACGAAACAACGGAGCTAAAGTTAGCAGCTTTAATACTTTCAGAGATTCCAGATTGTAGCTGCGAGATCTTTGCCCAGGGTAATTCAATTCGCAAAACCATCAAAATAGGTTACCCGACAGAGTACAAAAACGATGTCATTAAGCTTGAGAAGGATTTTATAAACAAAGAAGCAATAACTAACATTTATTCGTATAACAAAGCATTAAATCTGATAAGGGATAGATTGCGAGGAGATAATGATTGGAGAAGTAAATAAAGGTTTTGGATATAAATCCATAGGAAAGATAAAGGATAAACGTGTTCAATGGTTGATTGAAAATATTCTATGTAAGGGAGTCCTCGCATTCATAACAGGACAAGCTAAGGCGGGAAAAACAACTATAGCTATAGAATTAGCACTCAGTCTAACAACAGGAAAACCATTTCTAGGCGAATACAAGACTAAAAAATCAAAAGTGCTTTATTTTGCATTAGAGGACCACCAAGGGGAGCTCAAAGCAAAAGTTAAACATATGTTAAAAGGTAAAGGTTTCCCCAAGAATTTCTATATGTCCAATGCTGTTGCTATTAATCTTGCTACTAACATGGATAAGATACGTGATGATATTGAGAAGTCAAAAGCGGATGTAGTTATTTTTGATACTTTTAGTCGCTCTCATGAGAACGATGAAAATTCATCTTCGGATATGGCTCCTATTCTTAACAAAATACGCGAAGAAATACGCAACAAAAACATCACAATACTTATCGTCCATCATACAGGACACAAAGTTGAAAAGCCTAATTATCATGGTAACTGGTTAAGGGGCTCATCAGCTTTTAATGGTGAATGGGAGAATTTATTATGTATAAAACAGGAACCAAATGGTGTTGTCAAAATGAAGGTGTTTCATAGATATCGTCCAGGATTTGATTGTTCTTATACAAGAATTCAATCTGAAGAATTAGATATGGTTTCTGATTCATATCCCATTACTGAATTGCGATATATTGATGAAAACGCAGAAGAAACCGCAATGAACGAGGAAATAGTCTTAAAAGCTTTGATGGAGTGTCCCAAATCTGGCAACGAATTAACGACATACTTGAAGAAGAGCAAGGTCTCAAGGACAAAAATTGATATAGCCTTAAAAAGACTTGATAGTAAAAGTAGAATATTCAAAGCAGGCAAAGGGAAAAATACAAGATGGCATGCAAAGCTATAGATACATTTATGCATCAATATAAACGAATAATTAGATTCGTATATGTCAGAGCAATACACGCAAATAAATGTATCAGATTTTCCCTATGGGGATTCGTTCATAAACACCAAAAAGACGAATATAAACGAAAGTTCCATTCATTCATACGAGTCTACCCCCCTATAAGGGGTAGACGTAAGATGGGTGGATACGAATATATAGGAAAGGAACATTAGAATGAATGTTAATAAAAGACCTTTTGGAACCCAATGCCCTGACCCATTGACAATTGAAACAATCGGTAGATTAGAACTCGCCAAACGGGAGCGAGGAATGTCTGAGGAAGAAATGTATTATCTTGAGAAGGCTGTGAAGAACTCTGAACAACGAGTAAAGATGGCGTCAGAGAGCACTGAGGGCTTTACCGAAGGTGATTTTGAACAGCTTTATCAAGACTTGAAGTACCGTAGAAAACTATTCAAGGATCTAAAAAAGGACGGTAGAAAGTACCAAAAAGAACTTAAAGAAAAGCCGGATAAAAGTGAGGAAAACAGCCAAATCACAGAAGTTAACCAAAATATTAAGGAAGAAGACCAATGAGCCAATTAATTGAGTATTGCCCAAAGATAAACGTATATCAGATGCTGAAAGAAGGCAAATTCGCCAAGGAAGATGCACTGAATCAATTCAATAGACTTTCTATTACGTCTAATATAACCCCATTAGGTTCTGATGATAAGATCTCCATAACTACATCGTTATATTTCACGGGAATAAATACACAGTTTGGTGGCGTTAGATTGTACTTTCAATGCCCGTCCTGTATGAAGATGGTAAACGATCTTTACTCACCTGGACTTGAAAAGTATGCGTGTCGCCACTGTCATAAGCTATTTTACTCTATGCAAAGAAGACATCGGGAATCTTCCTGGGAGCTATTGCATAAGAACATTCACAAGTTGAATAAGTTGGAGCGAAAAGCTGCAAATAAATATCTCCGGAAGCCTACCAAAGAGAAGATGAATAATGAATTTGATAGATTGAATGACAAGAGCACCGAGGGGTTATATATGCTTTTTGGTAAATATGCAAATAGATTTAAACGAAGGGATAACAAGTAGGCTATCATTGAAGAATAAAGTTATCAATATAGAGAAATTAAGAGCAAGATTGATAGGGGTGGAGGGATTGTCTATCTATCTGGACATTCCCGTTAACACTTTGAGGTGTTGGGTATGGCAAAGACAGATCCCATTTTACAAGATAGGCAGACTGGTAAAATTCGATATAAAAGAGATAGATACATGGCTTGAGGAGAGGAAGGAAAACGTTGTAAATTAATAGTGACAATAAGCTTTAAATGTTGTAAAATAGCTTCAGTCGGCAACTTAAACAATATTATGATGAGGTGATAAATGGGTGTTTTTAAAAAAGATGATGGCTGGTATATCGACTATTATGTAAGAGGTAAACGAAGAAGAGAGAAGGCAGGTCCTAATAAAAGGGTTGCTAAACTTGCTTTGGAAAAGAGGAAGATAGAAATTGCTGAGGGAAAGTTCTTGGACATTAAGAAGAACGAGAAGATCAAATTTGAAGATTTCTCCGAGACTTATCTCGAGCTTCACTCACGTCTAAACAAAAAGCCTATGGTAGTAGTAAGGGATGTAATTCTGATAAAAAACCTCTCGACCCATTTCGCCGGTAAGTATCTTTATAATATAAACCCATTGATGATTGAACGATACAAGATGGAAAGAGGGAAAGAAGTGTCGCCTGCCACTGTGAATAGAGAGCTTGCGTGTTTAAAGTCTATATTTAATAAAGCAATAGAATGGGAAAGAGCAGAAGATAACCCTGTTAGAAAGGTGAAGTTCCTAAAAGAAAATAATCAAAGACTTCGCTATCTTGAAGAGGATGAGATTGGAAGGCTGCTTGATAATTGTGATGATGCCTTAAGGAATATTGTTATTGTTGCACTGCATACGGGCATGAGAAGGGGTGAGATTCTTGGTCTTCAATGGAGGGATATAGATTTAAATAAGGGTATTATTTATTTGTTAGAAACAAAGAATAACGAAAAACGAGAAGTTCATATGGATGATCTTGTAATGAAAACCTTAAGTTCAATGCAAAGAGACCCCGAAAGTCCATACGTGTTTTGTGATAAGGATGGTAAGCCAAATATAAATCTTAGAAGAAACTTCGAGACAGCATTAAAAAATTCTGGTATAAATGAGTTTCGTTTTCACGATTTAAGGCATACTTATGCATCGTATCTTGTAATGTTTGGTATAGATATAAGGACGGTGCAGGTGTTGATGGGGCACAAGACCATTGAGATGACATTGAGATATTCCCATTTATCACCAGACCATAAAAGGCGTGCAGTTGATGTTTTTGGTAAGAGAATGGACACCTATTGGTCACCAGAGATAAAAATAAGAAGCGAAATAAAGAGTATAGATAATTGTAACACATTGATAAGTAGTGCAGTATAGCTATTCGGAGGAGTGGCTGAGTGGTTGAAAGCGGCGGTCTTGAAAACCGTTGTACTTAACGGTACCGTGGGTTCGAATCCTACCTCCTCCGCCATTATTTTTATCTACTAATAAGCTTTTCTATTGCAGCAACTTACAACCACGCATAAATTATTAAAATGAATATGTGCCCAAAATAGGCCTTTTTTGTTTGCAGGAATTGGTAATGGCCGGTAAGGAACTCTCCGCCTTGTTTTTTATCCCTGCAGATTTAAAATTTAAAGTAGACGTTTTTCATTTCATAATTCCCCAACCACAAAAATCTCAGCTCTGAAGAATCAATAATTCTTCGCACCTATAAATCTGTCTAAGCAGGCATATATGCGCTGTTCTGGCGCACAATGGATAAACTGTCAAAAAATATTTCTTCGCAAGAAGATTTTTGTTGACAA
>Ga0207996_1001414_pt1 | contig 16788 bp, 12 predicted proteins | sample AntAceMetag02UKG_FD_184773 | JGI IMG/M metagenome (GOLD analysis project Ga0207996, IMG submission 184773) | Saline lake microbial communities from Ace Lake, Antarctica - Antarctic Ace Lake Metagenome 02UKG (SPAdes) (version 2) | ecosystem: Environmental > Aquatic > Non-marine Saline and... | reverse complement strand
GGTGGATCAGGCCGAAATTTATGCCCCGCTTCGCCAACAGGCAAGGGCCATCAGTTTGATCACCAGCCTCCTGCTACTGGCAAGCATGATGGGGGTCGGCCTGCTGTGGCGCCAGCAACAGCAGGACGCGAACCGCCGCGAATTAACCGAACGCAGACAAGCCGAACGGGCCCTCCGGGACAATGAAGAAAAATATAGAGGGGTGTTTAATCAGGCGGCTGTGGGAGTGGCTCGATTGGCTGCGGATGGGACCTGGCTGGCCGTCAACCAGAAGCTTTGTGACATTGTCGGATATTCACAAAAGGAACTCTTATCCAAAACGTTTGCGGATATCACGTATCCGGATGATTTGGAAACGGATCTGGCGTACGTGAATCAGCTTCTTCATGGGGAGATCCAAACCTACTCCATGGAAAAACGCTATATACAAAAAAAGGGCGATCTTGTCTGGAGCAATCTGACCGTCAGTCTGGTCCGGGACAGCCATCATGACCCCGATTATTTTATTTCGATCATCGAAGACATCACGGACCGCAAGCAGGCGGAGGCTAAACTGGGGATATATGCAAAGGAGCTGCAGGAGAAAAACAGCGAACTCGAGCGCTTCCTGTATACGGTCTCTCATGATTTGAAGAGTCCGGTCGTGACGGTCCGGACGTTCCTCGGCTATCTGGAGCAGGATTTGGTGAAGGCCGATGCCGGCCGAATCGAGAAGGACATGCGCTTCATGCGCGCCGCCGCCGACAAGATGGCGCAACAGCTCGACGAGGTGCTGGAGATGTCGCGGATCGGCCGCATCGCCAGTCCATCGGTATGCATCCCCTTCCGCGCGCTGGTGGACGAAACGCTTGCCGGGGTGGCCGGCTCCATTGCCGAACGCGGGGTGCAGGTGGATGTGGCGGATGCCAGCCTGTCGCTCACAGGTGACCGGATCCGGCTGGTGGAGATTTGGCAGAATCTGGTGGAGAACGCCGTCAAATTCATGGGCGACCAGCCCGCGCCGCGCATCGAGATCGGCGTGGAGATGCGCGGAGAGGAACCCGTCTTCTTCGTGCGCGACAACGGCATCGGCATCGACCCGCGCTTCCAGGCGAAAATCTTCGGTCTGTTCGACAAGCTCGACGCCAAGGCCGAAGGTTCGGGCGTGGGTCTGGCCATCGTTCAGCGAATCGTGGCCACCTTGTACGGGGGACGCATCTGGGTGGAGTCGGAGGGGCCGGGACAGGGCACGTGTTTCTATTTCACGCTGCCGAAAGCGGTGGAAGAAGCCGGAGCCCCGCCAACCGGCATAGGAACCGCGAATGGACGCCAATGAACACGAATGAAATAACAGTGAAAAGGACTATCCATTATTCGCGTCTTTTCGCGTTCATTCGCGGTTACCTTGGCATGAATTTGTCTTCTGGATACTGAATTTTGATACTGTGTGTTAACGAAAGGAAATGACTATGAAAGGCAAACCCATTGATATCCTGCTTGTGGAGGATGACGAGGCCCATGCCGAGATCGTACGGAGGAACTTCGAAACCTGCCGGATGGCCAACCAGTTGATCCACGTCGCCGATGGACAGGCGGCGCTGGACTACCTGTACCGGCGGAATGGATTCAGCGACCCGGCCCAGGCCCCGATGCCGGACATTATCCTGCTCGACCTGCGCCTGCCGAAGGTGGACGGGCTGGAAGTGCTCAAAACCATCAAGGAGGACGCCGCTCTCAACCGGATCCCCGTGGTGATTCTGACCACCTCGAAAGCCGAGGCGGACAAAGCCAAGGCCTACGAGTGCCACGCCAACAGCTATCTGGTCAAGCCGGTGGACTTCGCGCAGTTTACCGAGTTGATGGAAACCTTCGGCTACTACTGGCTGGCGTGGAACCAATACCCGAACTAGCGGTGTGCCCATGAGACCGATGCATGCAAATCCCGCCGGGCACATCCCGACTCTCCAAGAGGTCGGGACGGCCTACAACAGGCCGGTTCCTCTTGTCGGCCCGGCCTGCAACCAACCCCGTGGAGATCCACATGAATAGCGAACGATTGTATCTGCTGATCGTGGAGGACGAAGAGGCCCATGTGGACGCCATTCGCCGCGCCTTCGAAGCGGCAGGCTCCGACATGGAGATCCGGAGCGTGGCCACCTTGCGCGAATTCCACGCCGCCGTGCAGGAATGCCGGCCCGACCTCGCGCTCATGGATCTGAACCTGCCGGACGGCCAGGCTGTGGAGGCGCTCGCGCAACCGCTGGAGGACGCCCCCTTCCCCATCATGATCATGACGGCGTTCGGCAATCAGCAGGTGGTCGTCGAGGTGATGAAGGCGGGCGCGCTGGACTATGTGGTCAAGTCGCCGGAATCCTTCGCCACCATGCCCCGCACCGTGGAGCAGGCCCTGCGCGAATGGACATTGATCCAAAAACACAAGCAGGCCTCGGACGCGCTGATGGCCAGCGAACAGCGCTACCACACGTTCGTGGAATCCACTTCCGATCTGGTGTTCCTGAAGGATGAAGCCTTCCGCTACCTGATCAGCAATTCAGCCAACAACGCCTTCCTCGAAAAATCCGAAGCCGATGTCCTCGGGCATACGGACTTCGACATCATGCCGGAAGAGGCCGCCCGTCACTGCCGGGCCAGCGATGAGCAGGCCCTGGAGGCCGGGACACGCATCATCCACGAGGAATCGGTCGGCCTAAATTTCTATCAGACCTTCAAGTTCCCCGTCCTTCTTCCGGGCGGGCAAACGGGCGTGGGCGGCTTCATCCGCGACATCACCCTGCGCCGACAGAGCGAGGAACAACTGAAGGCGGTCCAGCGCGAGGCGAACCGGCTGCTGACGGAGGCCCAGGCCTCTCGCCGGGCACTGCTTGGCATGGTGGAAGATCAGCAAGAGGCTGGGGAAAAAGTGCAACGGAATGAGGAACTGCTCCAGAAGATTTTCGACCTGCTGCCCGTCGGGCTGTGGTTCGCAAACAAAGAGGGGCAACTCCAGCGCGGCAATCCGGCGGGCGTGAAAATCTGGGGCGCGGAACCCAAAGTGGCCCCCGCTGACTACGGCGTTTTCAAGGCACGGCGACTCCCCACCCGCGAGGAGATTCCTCCCGAAGACTGGGCACTGGCCCACACGATTCAGGATGGAGCCACCATCGAGAATGAACTCCTCGAAATCGATGCCTTCGACGGTGTCACCCGGACGATTCTGAATTCCACCGCTCCCGTGCTGGATGATGAGGGCGCGATTCAGGGTGCCATCATCGTGAATCAGGACATCACCGACCTGAAACAGGCGGAAGAAGCCCTGCGTTCAAGCGAGGCGAAGTCCCGCAGCATCCTGGACAATATCAGCATCGGCGTCGCTCTCATCAGCCCCGACATGGAGATTCTTGAGCTGAACCGCCAGATGCAACAGTGGTTCCCCGATGTTGAAGTCGGACAGCATCCGATCTGCTACCGCGCCTTCAACTCCCCTCCCCGCGAAGCCCTCTGCACCTATTGCCCCACTGTCACAACCCTGAAGGACGGACAGGTTCATGAGGCGGAGACCGAGACCCCGACACCGGACGGCATCCGGAACTATCGCATCGTCTCCTCCCCCATTTTCAATGAAGAAGGGGCCGTCACCGCGGCCATCGAACTGGTCGAAGATGTGACAGATAAATCCGCCCTGGAGTCCCAGCTCCGGCAGGCCCAGAAAATGGAATCGGTGGGACGACTCGCCGGCGGCGTGGCGCACGATTTCAACAACATGCTGGGGGTCATCCTCGGCCATGCGGAGATGGCGCTCGAGCTGGAGAATGAAAGCGAACCGCTCCTGAACAACCTGACGGAAATCCGGAAGGCGGCGGAACGCTCCGCCAACCTGACGCGGCAACTGCTGGCCTTCGCCCGCAAGCAGACCGTCTCGCCCAAGGTGCTGGACCTCAATGAAACGATTGGCGGCATGTACAATATGCTCCGCCGCCTCATTGGCGAAAACATTACCCTAGGCTGGCATCCGGGATCGGACCTCTGGCCCATCCGAATGGATCCGTCCCAGATCGATCAGATTGTGGTTAATCTGTGTGTCAACGCCCGGGACGCCATCAACGGCGTGGGCCAGATCACCATCGAGACGGATCAGGACACTTTCGACGCCACCGCCTGCGTCACCTGCCCTGGATTTTCCCCCGGCGATTTTGTCCGGCTCACCATCCGAGACAGCGGAGCGGGCATGGATGCCGAAACCCTGGGTCATATCTTCGAACCCTTCTTCACCACCAAGGGCCTCGGCGAGGGCACCGGCCTTGGACTGGCCACAGTCTATGGAGCCGTCCAGCAGAACAACGGCTTCCTGAAGGTCTCCAGTGAACCCGGTCAGGGCACGACCTTTGAAATCTATCTGCCCCGACACAGGACAGCGGGAAGCATCGCCTCCGCTGCAGGCGCCACAAGTGTCGCCCACGCGGGCGATGAAACCATCCTGCTGGTGGAAGATGAGGCCGCCATTCTGGAGATGACCACCCAGATGCTCGAACAACTGGGCTACAACGTGCTGGCGGCCGACACCCCGGGCAAGGCCATCCGGATGGCGCGCGACCACAGCGGAACCATCGACCTGCTTCTGACGGATGTGGTCATGCCCGAAATGAACGGACGGGACCTGGCCAAAAATATCCTGTCCCTCTACCCGGAGGTCAAGCGACTGTTCATGTCCGGCTATACCGCCGATGTCATCGCCCATCAGGGTGTCCTGGATCCGGGGGTCCACTTCGTCCAGAAGCCGTTCAACACCCACACCCTGACCGCCAAAATCCGGGAAACTCTCGACGCCGACAAGGCCGAGGATTGAACCGCCAAAAAGATGAACCGCGAATCAACGCTAATGAACACGAATGAAGAATCGATCTGAGGTCTTTCTTCCCGCCTTTTCCCCGTCCCATTCGCGTCTGTTCGCGTTCATTCGCGGTTCACATCCGATCCCAGAAAAAAGAATAAACCGCCAATACACGCCAATGCACACGAATGAATCAGACCAAAAAGAAAACGATCCCCATTCGCGTTCATTCGCGGTTGGAGGGATGGTGGCCGGACCTCTGCGTCCGGCGGAATTCGCGCCCGCCACAGAGGGCGGGCCTACAATCGATCCCCCTTTTTTTTCTTCCCATTCGCGTCTGTTCGCGTTCATTCGCGGTTCACATCCGATCCCAGAAAAAAGAATAAACCGCCAATCAACGCCAATGCACACGAATGAAGAATCCATCCATTGAAAAATGTGAGGTCCTTCTTCTTGCCTTTTCAACTCCCCATTCGCGTCTGTTCGCGTTCATTCGCGGTTCACATCCGATCCCAGAAAAGAGGATAAACCGCCAATCAACGCCAATGCACACGAATGAACCAGGCCTAAAAAATGATCCCCATTCGCATCTGTTCGCATTCATTCGCGGTTGGAGGGATGTAGGCCGTCCCGACCTTTTGGAGAGTCGGGATGCGTCCGGCGGATTTCGCGCCCGCCACAGAGGGCGGGCCTACAATCGATCCATCCGGCCCACCGGAAAATGTGGCAATGAATCCTGCAGTTGAGCCCACCGGTCCGGCTGGCGGAGGAGCGGTTCGATGGACGCTACAGCCGCATCCAGATTTGTTTTCGCCGATGGCGAGAGTCGCTCTCCGAACTCATTAAAGTCAACGCCGCGGATTCCCAGCAGATACGTCTTCGGATGAGCGTTAAACAGCTCTTCCACCATCCCCAGCAGGGCGGGCGCCGACAAGCTGTGACTGCTGAACCCCAATCCAGAGGAGACCGGTTTCAGCTCCTGCAGGGTAAAAGGCGGCGGCGCATCGACGGAGGCATCGGCCAGTAGAACCACATCATATGTTGCCAATGCGGCCGCATCTTCGACATTGAGCTGATAGTTGGCATCGGTGGACACACCCGGAATTTGCAGGGCTTCAATCCGCGCAGCAAAGGCCGGTCCCAGCCCATCATCCAGCCGTCCCGGATTCCCGTAGCCCAGCACCAGCAGGCGGCGTGGCCCCTCTCCGGTCACCCGGTCGTTCTCCGACTGATCTGCTGACCTTCGGCATCGTTCAGTTCCACAATCAAGGGCATCTGCCCCAGCGCATGGGTGGCGCAGGACAAACAGGGGTCGTAAGCACGGATCGCGACTTCCACCCGGTTGAGCAGTCCCTCGGTGATCTCGGTGCCGGAAAGATATTTCTTGGCCACACTCGTCACGGCACGGTTCATCGGTGTGTTGTTGTTCGTGGTGGAAACAATCAGATTCGCCATGGTGACCTGGTCGTTTTCGTCAACCTTGTAGTGATGGAACAGCGTGCCGCGCGGGGCTTCGATCAGCCCCACGGATTCTCCGCGGCGATCCCCCTTCACCATCAGATCCGTTCCCTGCAGATCGGGATCGTTCAACAGCTCCTGAATCTTCTCGGCCGAATGCAGCAGCTCGATGATGCGCGCCCAGTGATAGGCCATGGTGATATTGTTCGGCTTTCCTTTGGTCAGCGCCATGAACTCCTGGCGGGCGGTTTCGGCCAAGGGCGTATCGATGAAATCACAGGTATTCATTCGGGACAGCGGACCCACCCGGTACCAGCCGTCCTCCGGGCCGATCTGCTTGATGAAGGGAAACTTCATGTACGTCCAGGGCTTCACTTCTTCGGCGATATAGTCCACATAGTTCTGATAGTCGACCTGGTCAAAGAGGGTCTCCCCTTCTGAATCAATCGCGCGCAGCTGACCATGATAGAGATCCATGGCGCCGTCTTCCCGGATCAGGGATAGATGACTCGACGGGAAGGAGCCGAAATCGGCCAGCTCTGCGAGATGCTCGACGGTATAGTCTTTCGCAATCTTCAAGGCTCCCAGACTCCAGGTCAGCATCTGGTCCATCTCCTTGAGCAACGCATCCCGCTCCTCGATGGACAGATTCTTGTTCACGCCCCCGGGAACCGCGCCGGTTCCGTGGATCTTTTTGCCCGCCGTGGCGAGAATGACATCCTGGCCGAACTTACGCATCATGACACCCTGGACGGCCAACTCCGGGAATTTTTGGGCGACGCCGATGATATTGCGGATGGCAGGATCGGCATCGAAGCCAAAGAGCAGGTCTGGCGAGACCAGATGGAAGAAATGCAGGGAATGACTCTGGAACATCTGGCCGTAGTGCATCAGGCGACGCATCTTTTCTGCGGTGGGCGTCAGCTGATCCACACCCACAATCCCGTCCATCGCCTTGGCGGCCGCCAGATGATGGCTGACCGGACAGATGCCGCACAGACGCTGCACCAGCACCGGCACCTCCCAGAACGGACGCCCCTGAATAAACCGTTCAAACCCCCGAAACTCCACAATGTGCAGCCGGGCCTGGCTGACCTCACCTTGTTCATCGAGTTGAATGGTGACCTTGCCATGACCCTCTACCCGGGTGACGGGCTCAATTACAATTTTTCTGGTTTTGTCAGTCATAGGATCTCCGGCCTTAGTCGTACTTCAGAAGCTCATAGGGCAATTCAATCGGCTCACCGGACAGCAAAGCGGTCAGGGCCGCCCAGATGGCGTCCGCGGACGGCGGGCAGCCCGGCAGAAAATAATCCACCTTCACCACCTCATGGCAGGGATACACCCGGTTCAGCAACAGCGGAATATCCGGATCCTGCGGGGTGATCCCGTCCGGATTATATACGGTCACACCATCCCGGTAGGCCTCATCGATACACTCTTTCAGGGGGATGTTGTTCCGCATGGCAGGGATGCCGCCCATCGTGGCACAATCCCCCACCGCCACCAGCACATCGCAGTTTTCCCGGAACTCATGCAGGACATGCACATTCTCCTCATTGCAGCACCCGCCTTCGATCAGCCCCACGGCGCAACGCTGGGAGATGTGTTTGATATCATCGATGGGGGATCGGTCAAAATCCACTTTTTCAATCAAGGTCAGGATTCGATCATCAATGTCCAATAAGGACATGTGACAGCCAAAACAACCGGCCAGCGATGTGGTCGCAACTCTCGGTTTTCCCATCGTGTGCTCCCTTTCCCTTTACGATTCGGCATTGGCTTCGACAAAGGAGCCGATCCGCCGGGTATCATATTCCCGTTCGCCGATCGGGACCTTGAAGCCCACACGCTTTTTGATGATGCAGCCCACCGGACAGATATCGGCGGCCTTGTCATCGACTGACATATCCGTATCCCCCAGATCCTTCTCGCCATTCACACCGATTTTCCGTTCAAAGCCCCGGCCGATGGACTGGAAGACATTCTTTCCATCCAGCTCCTGGGAGGCCCGAACGCATCGCGCACACATGATGCAGCGGTTGTGGTCCAGCAGGATATCCGGATGGGAGGCATCCACTGCCTTTTCCGGGAACTGGTAGGGGTACTGCGGAGCGGTGATGCCAAACCGATAGGCCATGGCCTGCAGTTCGCAGTTGCCGCTCTTCTCACAGAACATGCAGAAGTGGTTTCCTTCCACAAACATCATGTCGATGATATTCCGGCGATGCTCCAGCAGTTCCGGCGTGTCATTTTCAATCACCATGCCATCCATGACAGGCTTCACGCAGGAGGCTTGCGGACGGCCATCCACGAGCACCGTACACAGGCGGCAGCTACCGATGGGCGACAGATCCTTGTGTGAACAGAGGCGTGGGATGTAGATCCCGGCATCATCCGCGGCCTGCATGATCGTCTGCCCAAGCTTGGCCGGAATCTCTTTGCCATCAATCGTAATGGTAACATTTTTTTTCATGGGCTCTCCCTACTCGTGAAAGACTTCGGAGCGTCGGCCGGCAATCCGGCTGGCGTCCTCGACGGCCTGCATAATATGAAACGATTTCTGGAGCCCCGTCTTGTTGTCCCGGACCAGAGAGTTATAGACAGGGCGAAAATGTTTCAGGGTGGACAGCACCGGATTGGGAGAGGTCTGCCCCAATCCGCATCGGCTCATCCGCTTGACACTGGTTCCCAGATTTTGCAGATAGACCAGATCCGCCGGAGACCCATCTCCCCGACGAATTTGTTCAATCCGGCTTTTCAGCAGCACATTCCCTACGCGGCAGGGAACGCAATAGCCGCAGCTTTCATCCACAAAGAACTGCATAAAGGCCTGAACCACCTCCAGCAGGTCTCGCTCATTGCTGAACACCATCATGGAGCCGCCTGTGGAAAGCTCCTCATAACTGATGGTCTGTTCAAACTCGGCGGGGCCGACCATCTGTCCTGACGGCCCCCCGACCTGCACTGCGGCCACATTCTCCGCCCCGGCCCGCTTCAGCACTTCGCGCAGCGGAATGCCGAAGGGCACTTCATAAATACCGGGCAGGGCGCAATCCCCGCAAACACTCAGGAGCTTGGTTCCGGTGCTCTTTTCGGTCCCAATAGAGGCAAACCAACCAGCTCCTTGATCCAGAATCCGGGCCGCGCAGCAGTAGGTTTCGACATTGTTCACCGCGGTGGGGGATACCATATAGCCCTTGGCCACGGGGAACGGCGTGCGATCGGTCGGGTCCCCACGTGTCCCTTCACAGGAACTGATCAGCGAGGTTTCCTCGCCGCAGACATAGGCTCCAGCCCCCATCTGGATGCGGATATCAAAATGGAAGTTGGAGTGGCCCAGGATCCGCTTCCCCAGAAGATGCTGTTCACGGAACTGATTCAGGACCTCCTCCAGGTGGCGGCGCAGATAAGCATATTCTGCCCGCAGATAGAGGATTCCCGTTTCCGCACCGATTGCATAGGCGGCAATCGTCATCCCTTCCACCATCAGCTCCGCACGCTCGGTCAGCAGCACGCGGTCCTTGAAGGTGCCCGGCTCCCCCTCATCCGCATTGCATAACACATATTTCTCTTTGCCGGGGGATTGGCGAGTGAGTTGCCATTTCAGCCCGGCCAAAAATCCGGCGCCGCCCCGCCCGCGAAGGCCGGAGGCCTTCATGTTCTCGATGACCTCTTCCGGGGTTTCGGTCAGCGCCTTCCGAATGCCTTTTCCCCGCTTGTAGCCGCTCAGCAGGACCGGGCCCGCTTCCCGAATATTATTCTGGACCATGGAATGGATCAGCTTGCCGGCGTTCTGCCCGTCCCCCAGATCTCCCACCAGAGACTGCGGCTTTCCGGTCTTTCGCAGTTTGGCGATCATGCCAGGGATCTGCTCCGGAGTGAGGTTGGTCACTATCTCATGATTCACCATCATGGCCGGCGACTGATCACTCATCCCGATGGAGGGCGTTTCTTCCAATGTAAACTTGCCGTCCGGCGTGGTTTCGCCGATGCCGATCCCCAACTCCCGTTTCAGGGCCTCCGCCACAGCTTCCCCATCATGGAATCGGTCAATAATGTCGTTGCAGAGACGGATGACGATGGCCCCTTTTTTTTCCTCCGACAGGAAGGCATAAAAGGAAATCACGCTTTCCACCTCCACATGGTGGGTGTTGGCCCCCTGGGCAATGAGTTCAAAGGCTTCGCGCGGCACGTGCCCCAGCTTGCGCTGCACATCGCTCACAATATCCATGAGCCGGGCTCGATCGTTTCCGTATCGATCGCAAATCTCTGTGACAACAGATTCCATCTTGCTCATACGGTCACTCCTATCGATTTCAGGCCGTACAAGTCGGCGTCAGAACCCGATTTTGCTTCGGTTTTTTCGGTTCAGGCGAGAGCAACCAACTCTCTTCGCCCAGCGGGGATCAGAAGGTCCCTGTGATATATTTCTCTAAACTCTGAATCGTGGCCTGCTGGGAATCGAGCATGAACTTGACGACATCGCCAATCGAAACCAGTCCGGCCAGCTTGCCGTCCTCGACCACCGGCAGGTGCCGATGCCGTCCCGTGGTGATCAATCCCATGCAATCCTCCACCGTTTGACTAGGCGTGACCGTCTCCATCTGGGCGATCTTGGTCATTTTGTCTTTCACCAGGCATTTTCGGATGGATTCCCCAGAGGCAACGACTTTCCATAGGCAATCGCGCTCGGTGATGATGCCGCTGAGCTTGCCGGTCTTTGTGACCACAGCCAGACACCCGATACGGGTCTTGCTCATGTGACGGATGGCTTCCAGAATCGTTCCCGACGGAGCAATCACTTCGACGGCGGTTCCCTTGATGCGCAACAGATCTCCAACAGTTGAACTCATAGCTGATACCCTCTCACTCGATTCAAACAGGTCGTTTCACCACCTGAAAAGTGTAGGCCCCCCCCCTCTCCCCGTCAACGAACTTTCGCCGAGCAAGGACATTTAGTGTGAAGCGTTTTTACAGCTTTTCTCTGTCGCCGAAAGGTGCCGTCCGGGCAATAAAAAACGCAAGGGAGCAGGGCTCCCTTGCGCGGTCTCACCGGGTGACGATCGGTTTATGCCGGCGGCGTGGTCTTCGCATACTCCAGCGCAAAACCGGCATAGAAGGCCGCAGCGCAGGTCAGATGCTCGACATCAATTTCCTCATTGGGGAAATGGGCGAACTTTTCATGGCCGGGGCCGAATCCAATGACCGGTATGCCGAACATGCCGCAAATGGACACGCCGTTGGTGCTGAACACCCAATGGGAGACCACGGGTTCATCACTCAGGGCATCCTTGAACGCGGTGACCGCGCTGGTCACCTGCGGGGTGTCTTCGTCAATATTCCATGTGGGGAAGTACTTCTTCGTCGGATAGACCAGACCGGTCCAGCTCGGAACAGAATATTCCAGCACCTTGATTTCCGCTTCCGCCTTCTGAACGCTGGGGAGCGCCTTCAGTTCGGCAACGGTGGTCTCCTCATTTTCGCCGATCGTCAGGCGACGGTCGAGATGAATGGTGCAGCTGTCGGCCACCGCGCACAGGCTTGGTGCGGTCGATCGGATGTGGCTGATGGTGACAGTGCCTTTACCCAGGGGTTCGACCGGAGGCAAGTTCTCGTTCAGCTTCTCGATGTCCTTGATGATATCCGCCATCTTGTAGACCGCATTGATTCCGCGTTCCGGAGCCGAACCATGGCAAGCGCGACCCACGGTCGACACTTCGATTTCCATGCGGCCGCGATGGCCATGATAGATCTGCAGGCTGGTCGGCTCGGTGGAGACCACCACTTCAGGGCGCAGCTTGCCTTCCTGAACGATGTATTGCCAGCACAGGCCGTCGCAGTCCTCTTCCTGGACGCTGGCGACCACCCAGATGGTCAACTCCTTGGGAACCATGCCCAGTTCCTTCAGCATCGCGATGCCATAGATGGAACTGGCGACGCCGCCCTTCTGATCCGTGGCGCCACGGCCATAGAGCTTGCCGTTCTCGATCACGACATCATAGGGGTCGCGGGTCCACAACGAGCGGTCCCCGATATCCACGGTGTCGCAGTGGCCGTCAAAGGCAATCACGCGGGGGCCGTCACCGATGCGACCGAGCAGATTGCCCATGCCGTCGATCACGACTTCGTCATAGCCCATCTTCTTCATCGCTTCGGCCATGAACTTGACCACGTCGCCCTCTTGACTGCTCAGGGAGGGGATCTTGACGATATCCTTTAAAAAGTTTGCCAGCGCGTCTTCGCGTTTTTTTGCTTCATCATACAGCATTGAACTCATGTTTATTTTCCTCTTCTTTCTTACAGGTTTTTCAGCACACCTGTGGATGCGTTGAACTCGTTAATCAGGGTATCCCATCCGGCGACTTGCTTCGGATCGAACACGCTCTTCCAAAAATCGTCATCCCACAGCTCGCGCAGCTCTTCGCTGGTTTTGCCCTGCTGCTCCACCCAGGTGAAGTACTTGAAGTTGTGGAGCTCCTTGCGGTCGCCATAGGTCAGCTCGCGGAACGTCGTCGGGTTGCAGCCCTCCAGATACTGACCGTAGTGGCGGGCGGCCATGTCTGTGGTGTAGGGACCGTGATTCTCCCGCATTTCCAGCACACGTGAGGCATACAGGTCCATGGAATCCGTCAGCGGCATGAAAATCACGTCGCGACTGTCCATATCGTAGTGCCGCGCCGTCCAGATGGCGCTGACCAGGTTGCAGATGCCCGAGATGCCCATGGCGCTGACACCCCGGAGGAACTCGCTGGAAACGCCCTGTTTCCGCAGATAGGCACGACCGACGCGTTCATTGAACAGGCGCATCAGCTGCATCACCTGCTCGTCATCCACGGCGGCGATGGCATCGGTGTTGCGGACATTGTGCACCCATGGGATATGCTTGTCGCCGATGCCCTCGATGCGATGCGCCCCGAATCCAAACTGATACAGCGTGGGACACTGGGCGGCCTCGTTGGCCACCACCCGGATGCCCGGATGCCGCGTGCGCAGGAAGTCCCCTGCCGCGATGGTTCCCGCGGAGCCCGTGGCGCTGATGTACCCCGACAACCGGCTTTTGTCGGTCTGGAAGTGATTTTCATAGATTTCCTGAATCACACCGCCGGTCATGTTGTAATGCCAGATCGAGTTGCCGAATTCTTCAAACTGGTTGAAAATGACAATCTTGTCCCCGCGCTCGCGCCGCAGCGCCCAGCACATGTCATAGATTTCCTTCACATTCGACTCGGTGCCCGGTGTCGCGATGATCTCGTCGGTCTTGATGTGCTTGAGCCATTTGAAGCGCTCCTGGCTCATCCCTTCGGGCAGAATGGCGATGGCTGGGCAATTCAGCAGGGCGCAGTCATAGGCGCCGCCTCGGCAGTAGTTGCCGGTGGAAGGCCACACGGCCTTCTGGGTCGTCGGATCGAAATTACCGCTGACTAACCGCGGCACCAGGCAGCCATAGGCCGCCCCCACCTTATGGGATCCGGTCGGAAAATTTCGGCCGATCAGCCCCACGATCCGGACATCGACGCCCGTGACTTCCTTGGGAAACTCCAGCCATTGGCCTTCGCCGAAGGCCCCGGTCTTCGGGTCGTTCTTCCAAGTGATGCGGAAGAGATTCAGGGGATTGACCGCCTGCGGCTTGATTTTTTTCAGCCGGGATTGAATCTTCTGCGGAACCAGCTTCGGAGTCTTCTGCTGCGCAAAAGTCGGCAGAATGACCCCCCGCTCTTTTGCGCGCTGGACCGTCCGCTTTAAGACTTTTCTGTCGATTTTGGAAATGATCTTCATGCCGATTCTGCTCCTCCACTAAACGGGTAGGTGAACCGGAAAAGTGTGGCTCCGAGGCCCCCATGCCGTCAAATAAAATGCAGATTCGCTGGAAAAGCGTTTTAACGGAATACCAGGATCCACAGAACACTCACCCCATAGAGGGCGACATCCGCCAGCAGAGGACCATCGCTCAGCAACAACTGCTCGGGACGATCCCCTTTTTCTTTGCGATAGACCAAGTCCATATAGCGGAACAATCCGAACACGACAAAAGGAATGGTCGCGGACAGCCAGGGGGTCCCAAACTTGTCAACCGTCTCCGGCCAAAGGGTATAGATGGAATAACAAACCAGCGAAGCGCCGCCGGTCAGAGAAATCAGGGAGTCGAGAAGCCGCTCGTTATACCCATCCAGGGCGGCCCGGGTCCCCTGCCCGGCCAGATTCACTTTCTCATGACGCCGCTTGCACAATCCAAGGAACAAGGCGAGAAGCATGGCGCACAAAAGCAGCCAGGGACTGATCACCACATGGATCACGACAGCCCCGGCAAGGGCACGAAGAACAAAACCCAGCGAAATCACGATCACATCCACCAGTGGAATCCGTTTCAGCCAGAGCGTATAGACCAGCTGCAATCCAAAATATGCCCCCACGACCGCCAACAGCTCCGGATCCAGACGCCAGGCACCCACGAGACCGACGACCCACAATCCGGCCGCCACACTCAGGGCCGTCGCAGGGGAGATTTCACCGGCGGCCAGCGGGCGAAATCGCTTGGTGGGATGCAGCCGATCCTGTGCGGCATCCCGCCAGTCATTGAAGATATAGACTCCGCTCGACACCAGTGAGAACGACAAGGCAGCCAGGCAGACTTTCCAGCATTCCCACGCGGATAGATTCTGGTTTTGGTCGCCCAATGCAAAAATAAACGCGGCAAAGACCACGGCATTTTTGGTCCACTGCTTCACGCGCAGCAAACGGGCCCAGGTGCGGAATGAAATCATCCCTCCGCACTCCCCGGCACCGAAGCCGCAGAGAACATCACACTTTGCGGATGCACCCCCCGCGGATGCCGGCGATACCCGCAGCGGGCATAGAGCTTCCAGACCATCCACAGCGCCTCGTTCACGATGCCGCCGTTCATCTTGGACTGCCCCTCACGACGCTCTTCAAACACAATGGGAGATTCCACAATGGTGAACCCAAGATGCCAGGCCGTATGGGTCATTTCCACCTGGAAGGAGTAGCCGTTGGATTGGATCCCATCCAGATCCATCGAAGCCAGCACCTCACGACGGAAACATTTGAAGCCGCCGGTGGGGTCCGTGAACGGCATCGCGGTAATCATGCGGATATAGAGGGCGGCACCCGTACTCAACACCAGTCGTTTCAGGGGCCAGTTGATCACTCGGATTCCACCCACGTACCGCGAGCCAAGCACCACGTCGGCGTTCTTCGCCGCAGCACGCAGCTGCGGAACCGCCTTGGGATCATGAGAGAAATCAGCATCCATCTCCATGATGAACTGATACTCCGGCCGCTCCAGTGCCCAGCGGAAGCCGGCAATGTAGGCACGCCCCAACCCCTGCTTCTCTTTCCGGTGCAGGACATGGATGCGGGGCTCTTTCTCAGCCAGCTCATCGGCCAGCTGACCGGTCCCATCGGGGGAGTTGTCGTCCACAAAAAGGAGATCCGCCTCGGGGCAGGCCTGCAGGACCGCCTTGGCGATCGCTTCCGCATTCTCTTTTTCGTTAAAGGTCGGAATAATAACGAGGGTGTCACTCATGGTGTGGAAATCTTATCCGAGGCCTTCCCTTCGGACAATCCCAAATCCACCGAGAGCGTCGTTTCCCCGTCCTGGCGGCCCAGGCGAACACGGGCGTTGCCAAAGGGGGCCAGCGCATCAATCCAGGCCTTCGCTTCGTTGAGCTGCTCTCGGATATCCCGGGAATTGCCGCCTTCGAGGAACATCTGTGCCATCGACCAGGTGGCGATGGCATCCTTGGCCACCTTTCCGGTCCGTGCCAGTTCGATCCAGGCCGTCGCGGCAAAAGGCTGCCTCAGCTGGGCCGACCATGCACAGACACCGGATTCGGACGGCCCGATGGCCGCCGACTGCGCCAGCTTCTGCAGCGCGCCCAGATTGCTGGAAGCCAGCAGCCACCCGTTGACCACCACAAAGGCCGGACGGTCTGAAGAAGACAGGGCATCGACCCATTCGTTTCCTCCTGCGCTTTCCAAGGCAAAGAGCTCGTAGGGCGGTACCGAAATCGGGCGCAATACAAAGGCCGCCCGATACCGTGAATTACTGATATCCAAAATCCGCTGGATGTCCGCCGCAGCCGATGCCGCATCCTTCACAGGCGTGGCCAGCAGAACGGTCGGGACGCGCAAGCCCCGCAGCCCGAGAGACCCCATGGCCCCCCAGGCCAGACGGCCGCCCATCTCCCCATCCATCCCGATCAGGATGACCCCTTGGGGAGCCACTTCGCCCAGCATGCGCAACGCATGACGGACATCCGGCGGCACCCAGGGCTGTGTCGACAAGCGGACAATGGCTTCCGGGCAGAGTCGGGCCGCCGTACAGGGAGCCTGCCCCAACAGATCTTCCAGCGCTTTCAACCCGGCTGGCGAAGGTCCTGCCGAAGGAACCAGGTCCGCCCCCTCGGTTTCAGCGGTCAGGGAAATCGCATCCCCTCTCAGCACGGGCAGGTCCACAGTGAGACCCGGCGCATCCGGATTCGCCCATTCGCTCTCGTCCA
>Ga0207996_1001412_pt1 | contig 16812 bp, 24 predicted proteins | sample AntAceMetag02UKG_FD_184773 | JGI IMG/M metagenome (GOLD analysis project Ga0207996, IMG submission 184773) | Saline lake microbial communities from Ace Lake, Antarctica - Antarctic Ace Lake Metagenome 02UKG (SPAdes) (version 2) | ecosystem: Environmental > Aquatic > Non-marine Saline and... | reverse complement strand
CCCTGAGTACAGGGCAGGTTCTTATGTATTACTCGCTCGTCCGCCACTTTCCACTTGAATAAATCCAAGCTTCGCGTTCGACTTGCATGTATTAGGCGCACCGCCAACGTTCATCCTGAGCTAGGATCAAACTCTCTCAAAAGAAAGAAATTCTTGTTAAAGTCGACCGAAGTCGAAATCGGAAAAACGTTGGCGAACCAACATTCACCCCGCTGAGCGGGGTCAAACCTCTTCAAAAGAAAGTTTAATTTACTAGAATGTAATAAATTTTTGAAACCTTGTCCGGAAGACAAGGATCAAAGGAATAATTGTTTTTTTCTTTGTATCGAGTTCTTGAAAGAACCCGACATGCGTTCGAAATGAAAAAGAGCTTTTAGATCTGCTTTCGGTTAGAAAGCTGGCGGATAGTAGCAAGAAATCCAATGCTGTCAAATAGTTTTTGGGGGTTTTTTAAAAAAAGGAAGAAACACGTATATTAAGAGAAATAAAAACCCTTTGTAAAAATTGACAATTGTGCTCGAATTTGTACAGTCATCGGGCATTTTTCAACGCTATGGAGAAACTATTCAATACATTAAAACAGATTTGGGCGACAAAATCGCTCCGGAATAAGATCATTTTCACGATTCTTGTTCTCGTCGTCGCTCGTCTCGCAGCCCACATTACGATTCCGGGGGCAGACGTAGAAAAGATTAAATTCCTTCTTGAAAATCAGAACCAAGGATCGGCACTTGCGGTCTTTTCTCTTCTGACAGGAGGAGCGATGGAGCGATTCTCAATCGTTCTTATGGGATTAACCCCCTACATTAATGCATCGATTATCATGCAGTTGTTGGGAGTAGTGGTTCCTTCTCTTGAAAATCTCAAGAAAGAAGGCGAACAAGGACAAAAGAAAATCAACCAATACACACGACTCCTTACTATTCCACTCGCCTTTGTGCAGAGTTACGGAATGATGGCCTTACTCAACAAGTTCTCACCAGGAGGTGCGATTGTAGATGTCACTGATGTGGCGACAATCCTACCAATGATGGTGGTAGCGACAGCAGGAACGGTCTTCATGATGTGGCTTGGAGAGCTCATTACGGAGAAAGGAATTGGAAACGGAATCTCGCTTTTGATTTTTGCGGGTATCGTAGCAACGGTTCCAACACAAATCGGAGGAGCGTTTCAGGCAGCAGAACTACCTGTGATTCTCTCACTTATCATTGCGACACTTGCACTGACAATCTTCATTATCTACGTATCAGAAGCGGATAGACGAGTCCCTGTTGTATATGCGACACGGCGATTGGGAGGACAACAGAAGTCCTTTCTTCCCCTCAAAATAAACCAAGCCGGAATGATCCCGATCATTTTCGCGGTGTCACTCGTGAGTTTGCCATCTATCTTGGCACAGTTCTTCTCACAATCAGCATCACCAGTGTTGCAAAGTATTGCAGAATTTTCATTGAAATACCTCAATCCAGGATCTCCAACATTCTGGTACAACGTATTCTACGGAGCGCTTATCTTCGGATTTACATACTTCTATGTGTCTATTGTTTTCGAACCAAAGAAGGTGGCGGAGAACATTCAGAAACGTGGAGGATTCATTCCAGGATACCGACCAGGGCCTGAGACTGAGAAATTCTTGGACGAGACCACACAGAGACTTTGTTTCTGGGGAGCGGCCTTCCTGACCGCCGTGGCCGTGGTTCCATTGCTTTTTGAACGATGGATTTCCGGAGGATCAAATGCGATTTCACTCTTCATCTCCGGAGCCGGAATGATTATTGTGGTGGGTGTTATTCTCGACTTGATTCGACGAATCAACGCACAGCTCGTGATGCACGATTACGACAAGTTGTAATTCGCGAAAGACAAACCTCACTTAGTCATTCCAAAATCTCGGAGAGATATTTGGAATCCATTATTCTTCAAGAAATTCAGAACGGAGGTCTTTCCAATATGGATTTTCTTCTTGAATTAATTCTATTTTCCATTTTCTTTTCCAAGCCTTTAATTGTTTTTCTCTGACAATGGCATCACGTGGATTGTCATATATTTCGTAGTAAACAAGTTTGTTAATTTTATATTTTCTCGTAAATTTGCATTCTCCATTTTTGTGTTGTTCTAACCTTGTTGGTAAGTCGCCTGTTACACCAATATACAAAGTGCCATAAATATTACTTGCCAGGAGATAAATACAAAAGCACCGAGAACCCATCAATAATCATCCTAAACACAACATAATGGATCCCAAATCAAATTTGGGATGACGGGTTCATGTTTTTTTAATAATCCGCTAGAAATTCCTCGTCCCGTCAGGGCGAGGGATGGAAAAAATCCTAATGAAGTTTTGTTATCCAAAACAAAATTAGGACAAGCTTCGCTTGAATTCAGTTGAAATACCCTGTGGCGTAAGCCCAGGGATATTTATTATTTATTTTCTCACAAGGGATTCTCCAATTGAAAGAAGTACCTTTTTCTTTTAGACTATTCTCACATGAAAAAATATTGGTTCAAACAAAAACAAACAGGCTATGGATTCGTTCCCACAACATGGGAAGGGTGGACATCTACAGCTCTTACACTCATCCTTATTATCATTATAGGAAGGGTAAATAACCTTTTTACTGCAATAATGACAGGGGATGATGTATTCCAGTTCCTCGTTGATTTTGTTATCCTCGTGGTTCTTTTTATCATCTTTATTCGTAACCGAGTAGAAGGGGGATTCAAATGGGAAAAGAACGAAAAAGAAAAATGAGCATTCAATATATGGCACAAGCGCAAGCCCATGTGGATAGGATCCTAGAAGTTCTTGTTCCGCAGATTTTGATGGAAGGGGTGAGTGAAAAAGAAGTGGCCGACCGGTTGAAGCAATCGATTTGCAACAAGGGAGAGTTTGAACTGGCATTTCCTATTATCTGCGCCTTCACAGAGAGGGCAGCAGAGCCTCATCATGAGCCACGAGTCGATAGACACCTAACCGCTGGAGATATTATTCTTATCGACTGTGGAGCGAAATACAAAGGTTGGTGCTCAGACGTAACTCGGATGTTTTCACTGGGAGAGCCGTCGAAAGAATTTAAAGAGAAATATGAAAAGGTTCTTCGTATTCACGAAGCGGTATTACCACAATTTCTTCCTGGGAAAAAAGTAACAGAGTTGGATCAATTTGTCCGTGAAGAGTTGGGAGAAGACGAACAATATTTCATTCATGGGCTCGGTCACGGAGTGGGGCAAGGGGTGCACGAAGAACCGAAGATCGATTCTCGAGTTCGAACTCCTGAAACTCCGAGTTCGAACTCAAAACTTGAAGAAGGCATGGTGGTAACCTGTGAGCCAGGGCTGTATTACCCAGAAAAATTCGGAATTCGTATCGAGGATATCTTTGTTATTCGCAAGGACGGACCAGAGATGTTGAGTAAAACGAGTAGGGCGTTGAGAATTTTGGGGGGAGAGAGGGAATGTTAAAGGTAAAATGTAAAAAGAATATCTAATATCCAATGTCTAATGACTAAAAAATACTTTTTTGCTTGTAGACATTTCTAAGCTCTAAGTTCTAAAATCTCTTTAGAAAATCTTAAATTTATGTGAAGTGGCCTCATTGAATGAGTGGTAAAAATATCGAGAATAATTTGCAATGGGGCAATGTCTTTCGGCAAAAAATAAGAAATTTTTAATCGCAGTTCACAGAGCCATGAATGTGACATTTTTGCGATACCAAGCGCTGAACACTTTTTTCAAAGGGGATTGGGAAGCGGTTTTTCATGCATCACTGAAAGATTTTCAGGAATGCAGAATTGATAAGAAAGGCATCGAATGTTTTTTTACACACAGAGAAGACATTGTCCCAGAACAGGAAATGGAAAAACTTGAGGCGTGTGGCGCGCGCATTCTCGTTCAAGGAGAAAAAGATTTTCCGCCACAACTCGCCCACATCCCAGCTCCTCCAATGATTTTATTTCTCCGAGGAGAACTGACACCAGATGATTTCCCCTCCCTCTCGGTGGTTGGCTCTCGGAACATTTCTTCTTATGGGAAACGGGCACTAGAAGCACTGATTCGTCCTGTTGCACAGAAAGGGATCACGATTGTCTCTGGACTGGCGCTGGGGGCGGATGTTTTTGCCCACAAGGTAGCCATTGAAAATGGAGCTCGCACAATTTGTGTCTTGGGAAATGGAATCGACTTTCTCTATCCCACCCAAAACAGAGCCTTTGGAGAAAAGCTTTTGAAAGAAAACAAAGGCGCGGTGATTTCAGAATTTCTTCCCGGAGTCGAAGCGCGTCCAGAACACTTCCCGATTCGCAATCGAATCGTGGCAGGACTGTCCCAAGCAACACTGGTTGTGGAGGCACAGGAGGGCTCAGGAAGCCTGATTACTGCTCAATTGGCGAATGATCAAGGAAAGGATGTGTTTGCCGTTCCAGGGGAGATTTTTGCCCCTAATTCCATGGGGACGAATCAACTGCTTCTCAACGGCGAAGCCACCCCCGCTTTGTCGGGTGAGCAGATACTTCAAACATTTGGGATTGAGAATTTATCAGAACAGAAAAATGCACGCAGACGAATTCCTACAACCGATACGGAATCAGAAATATTAACCCTCTTCGGAGACGAACATCGGATGCACATAGACGATCTGATTCGGCATTCCGAGCTCTCGGGATCGGTCATCAGTGCAAACCTCTCCATCATGGAGATAAAGGGCTTGGTGAAACATTTAGGGAATCAGGTGTATGGGAAAAATGGGTAGAAATTGCCAATTGGCAATTTTCAATTTTCAAATAAAAAAACGAATACAAAGTTTCTAACTATCAATTATTAATTTCAAATTAAAAAAAATGGATAAGAAAGATCTTCAGAAACGAACGAAACAATTTGCACTGCGTGTGTTTAAACTTACAAAAGCCATGCCAAAAACATTTGAAGCAAACGTAATAAGAAAACAAATAATTCGGTCAGCGAGTTCGGTAGCAGCGAATTATAGGGCGACTTGTTGTGCTCGTTCTCGAGCAGAATTTATTGCAAAACTGGGAATTGTTGAAGAAGAGACCGACGAAACGTTGTTTTGGCTTGAGATGATTATTGAGGCAGAGATGATGAAGAAAGAAAAGTTACAATCTTTATTTCAAGAGGCACGAGAAATTTTAGCTATCACTATTGCTTCCAAAAAATCAGCCAGAAGAAATAAATTGAAAATGGAAAATGGAAAATCGAAAATTTCATGACCAAAGAGACTATTCCGTTTTCAAAGATTAAGTTAACAGTATTACTTGTAGTTATACTCATAGGGGGCTTTCTTGTTGGACGAACTTCGGTTTTACAAAAAGAACCAGAAATTAGGATTCAAAAAATCCATCCCGAAATCTCGCTCGTACAACTCAAAAGTATCGTTGGCGATTCTCTTTCATTAAACATCTCCGGTCCCGTTCGTATCCTCTGGGCAGGAGAAAACCTGGTCGAAAATGACGGCGATTTTAAAATCCCCTTGTCGCAATTGCCGACCGAGAACGATTTGAAATACACCCAATTCCCCTACACGGGGAACGCAAAAACGATGAAGTTTTATCTCTCCAGTTCTTATTTCGCACGAGGGGTGGAGGTGCGATATCGACGATTTTTTCGCACAAAAACATCTGCTATCGAGGCAGGATTTATTCCGAGTAAAGGAGTGAAGTGATTTTGCCTCTTGCTTTTCTTTTGAATTTCTGGTAGAATAGTCAGATTTTTTGAAAAAAACATGGTTGATCATATTATCAAAGGTTACGAAGCTCCAGAGTCAGCACTTCGTCCAGAGGTGCAAACTGGTGAAGAGCGCGACACAGAGAGAGTGAAACAGCTTGAAGATGCTGCACTGAGTACGCTTCCCGAAGAATTTAAGGATTATTTTGACGCCACACGCGCTGAAGGATTTGGATTAAATTCAGGGTATGAAAACCATAAACGATTTTTGGTTTTTAATACACGAAAAAAGATTTTTGGCACTCTCAAGAAGGGCGGAGTTCAATATGAAGAAACACTTAAAAAAGGGAAAGGGGAATTTTCCGGAGTAGAATCAGAAGTGTGGAACCAACGAAGAGCTTCGACAATAAAATCTATAGAAAATCGAGGTGTAAAGGCAGATACATCTCTCCTCGTAGCAGAAGGATATGAAAGAATCTTGGAATCGGCAATGGGGCAATTGGAATCCGACTGGAAAACAGAAACAGCCGCTGCGGAACAATATTTTGCCGATCGAGGGTTTTGGTCCAAGATTGGAGGTCTTTGGAGAAAGAAAAGATTTGATATATTCAATCGGCGATTCACGAAACGACTTGCAAAAAGAAAGGCAGAAATACAACGATCTATCGATTCAATCAAAGGAAGAAAGAAACGAGACGTGAAAAATGCAGAGAACTTAATTACAGCAGGTTTTCGAAATGCGGACGACCAAAGAAAAGAAGTTCTCTGGAAGGCTGTTAGAGATGCTGTAAACGATCCCCATGCGAATGGAAGCACTTCTGCCTTAGCATTCAAGATTCAAACAGAATACACAGATTTCCTTGAGGCGATTAAGAACAAAGGAATGATAGAGGATGTAATGAGCGGAAGACGATCGACGGCATTAGAAAGAGACACTTCTGCAAGAATAGAAACACTTCGTACCAGAGAAGAGGGACTCAGAGGATTGAATCCTAATTTCAATAAACTAGAAAAAACCCTTGTAGGAAGAGGGGTCAATCCAAGCGAAGAAAGTTTAAATACAGAACAAATCGCAAGAGAAATAGAAGCGGAACTTACGGGAGATGAAGGAAAACTGGATGATGCTGTTTATGGAGGAAAACAAGGAACAGAACTCTCTCCTGCAGAAAAACTCATGTATTTTTCAGTGTATTTAGAAGATAATTTGTCCATTCTCAAGGGTTTGAACAATGATGTAAAGCGAAAATTTTTGAAATACCTTAAGAATTTAGACAAAGAAACAGAGAATGATTTTGAAGATACTGGAGATTTAGCAAAGGCCGAAAAGGGTCTCAAGGAAACAATTGAAAATGTACAACAATTGACAGGGCAATCGACAGGCATTGATAATAATTTAAAAGAATTAGCAACTGTTTTAGATGTAGACAAATTTGATGCCAAATTATTTGATAAAACATGTTCTTCTGTAGAAAAAACATTCCTTATCTTTGATGGAAATTACACTCTTTACGAATCATTGAAGTTAAAATTTCCCGAGAAAGAGCAAGCGAAAATGGACATGCTTTGGAACAAATTAAAAACAGCGCGAAGCATTATTGAAAAAAATATAAAACAATGGAAAGAAGATGTGAGAGATTACAAAGCCATTCTGAAAGATAAAATTCCAACTACGAATTTTAATGGATCGCCCGGAGTAACGAATTCTGCTATTGTAAAAAGTTATACGGAAGGGTTGGGGGGAGGTTCCGGAGTGATTGAAAAACTTGAAAAGGAGCTTACCCTTCTTGCAAACAAGAAAATAGCAATGCAAGGAGTTCCATCTTCAGTTGTAGGAGGGAAACCCGTTTCTTCAGTTGAGGGGATATCTGCAGAAGGACTTCGATCTCTAATAGACGGGAAAGAAAGGACAAAGCAAAAGGCAGAGGAAAAACTATCAAAAATTAGGGGAGCGTATGATAACTTGCAGCGGTTTACCTTTACACAACCGGATTCTTTTTATTCTGATGTAGTACAAGTAGGGGAACTAAAATTTGAACCCATAAGAACAAGTATAAAAAATCCTGATAAAAAGCTTAAAGATCGAGCGAAAAAGGTATTGGTAAAAGAATTTAGAAATGATATTACGGAAAAGTATTTAGGATTTCTTGAAAAGAATACAACAGAGCAGTTCGATATTCTTCAAAAAATTCCAGAGGGGGCAACCGTAAGTCTTAACTTCCGAGAAACAATAGCGGATCAATTATTCCAAATGCCAAAAAGCCTAGAGAAAAATCTAGAGAAAATTCAAAAACTTCGTGTTATTCGTAAAAATGGAGATTGGGTTATGCTGGAAGGGAAAGACCAGATTTATGTACTAACAGGACCTTCAGTGAAAGGAGGAGAAGCACGGTCAAATTTGGGAATCTATAAAAAAATGTCAAAAGAGGGGAAACAGATAACAACACTTAACGCCCCGGAAGATTTTGTGCTTCCTCATTCAAACCCGAATCAACAAGCGATAGTTCTTAGCATGCAAGTTTCATAATGAATACTTTTACCACCGATCTCGAAAACTTTATCATCTGGTTCACGGAAATCGAAGAAATTCCAGAACAAACGAGAGTGGATTTTATAAACCACCTTCAGGAAGTAGGAACACTTGATGAAAAATCAATTCAATTCGTTGATAAAATGCTTGAACACTTGGGAACAGTCTCTCAAAACAAGGCAAATGAACTGAAACAAAAATTCGAATCAGTTCAGTCCGCCCTCAATGGAGACAAGATGCCAGAAATTTCTATGAAAGAAAATATTATCAAAACAGCGGGGGATCAAATGATGGAAACAGCCGTTGAATTCAAAGAAGACTTTAAGTCTTTTCAATTAGAAAAAAATACTACAGCAGAAACAGCAGAACAAGATAGCGAAGATTCACAAGTAGAGGCACTGAAAGCAAAAATTGCTTAAATTCTACCCTCGATAGTTCGGCGCTTCTTTCAAGATAGACACATCATGAGGATGCGATTCTTTGATTCCAGAACCTGTGATTCGAACGAATTGTGCTTTCTTTTGGAAATCAGCGATATCTTTGGCTCCGTTATATCCCATAGAACTTCGAACCCCTCCGCAGAGTTGGTATATTTCAGCCTTCGCTTCTCCTTTGAAGAGAATCTTTCCTTCAATTCCTTCCGGAACGAGTTTCTCATCAGCGACGTTAGCTTGGGCATATCGTTCTTTTCCACCCTTGAGCATGGCTGCCATTGATCCCATTCCTCGGTAGTATTTGTAGGTTTTTCCTCCAGAGTAAATCATTTCTCCAGGGGCTTCTGAGGTTCCCGCCAAGAGTGATCCAATCATAATACAGCTTGCTCCTCCAGCGAGTGCCTTGGCAACGTCTCCTGAATATCGAACACCTCCATCAGCAATGATAGGCACCTTGTGTCGAGCGGCGACTTCTGCCACATCCATAACAGCGGAGAGTTGCGGAACTCCGACTCCTGCGATAATTCGAGTTGTACAAATAGACCCTGGCCCGATTCCAACCTTGAGTCCGTCGGCCCCAACCTTGATTAAGGCTTCTGCTGCTTCCGGGCTGGCGATATTTCCAGCGATAACATCTACTTTTGGAAATTTTTCTTTTACATATTTCACACAATCGATAACTCCTTTCGAGTGTCCGTGAGCCGTATCAACGATAAGAACATCTACACCTGCTTTTACAAGCTTCTTTACCCGTTCATCTCGGTTATGAGCTGGTCCAACAGCGGCAGCAACAATTAATCGTTTATCTTTGTCTTTTGAGGCGTTTGGAAACTCTTCATTGCGTTCGATATCTTTTCGGGTCAAAAGAGCACTCAGCGTGCCGTCTTTGCTTAGCATGAGGAGTTTAGAATGTTTGGATTCTTCAAGAATGTCATTTGCCGCAGAGAGGGAAATTTCCCCAGTCGCGGTTAAGAGATCCTTGATCTCGGTCATTCTTTCTTCCACGGTGCAGTTTTCGTGTTTTTGAAGATAATCATTCCGAGAAATCATTCCAACCACTTTTGTTTCCAATGTTCCGTCTTCGGTAATAGGAATTGATTTGAAGTGTCGGTCTTTTCGAATTTGAATTACTTCAGCAATTGTATTTTTTGGAGAAAGAACGAGTGGTTCACGAATGAATCCGTTCTCGAATCGTTTCACCTTTCGCACCATGTCCGCTTGCTCATCGGGATCACAGTTTTTGTGGATCACTCCTATTCCTCCGTGAAGGGCCATAGTGATGGCCATTTGATCCTCGGTTACAGTATCCATTGCTGCCGATACGAGGGGGATATTGAGTTCTACATTTCGAGAGAACTTCGTCGTGAGACTTACTTCCTTTGGCAATATTTCAGAATACTGCGGTACGAGAAGTACATCGTCGAAAGTGAGAGCGAGAGGAATGTCTTTCATGTTTTTGGAAAATTTCGTGAACCCTAGCAAAGTCTGTTGCTTTTGTCAACAAATTAATTGACAATGTCTCTAGAATGTGTAAAAACAAAGAGATGCGAAACATATCTTTAGATGAATTTTCTTTGCTTGAGATTCTAATGCTTGAAGGGCAGGAGTTCCGTTGTGAAATTCCAGAAATTGATCTTCCAAGTGATTTCGACCAAGGGACTTTGTTTAAATTCCGTCTTCCAGCAGGGATGTATGTTAAACCCCTTGGACAATCACTCCTGAGTCCTCGTGAAGTTTCAGAGCGAGTCCTTGCAGTTTTACACAATGATGAAGAGATATCTTTTTTGGGGGAGAAGGAAAAGGAATTATTGAAACTCTCAAAGAATAAAAAGAGGGTCACAGCACTTGGTGCGGGAGGATTTTTCATTTCTTATGAAGAAGAGGATTTCTATCTAATTGTTCGTAGAGCAGATGTGGCCTTGTTTACAGAAAAATTACTAGAGCTTTTTTAGCTCTCCAAGAAAACACTGGGCAATCAGAATGAGTGATTGGCTTTATTCAGCCACTTTTCCTCCTGCCTTTTCTACAGCGGCTTTTGCTTTTTTTGAAATCAAAAGTTCAGCTCCAATTTCAAGTTTCTTTGTCAGTTCTCCTTCTCCCAAAATCTTTACTTTCCCGTCATTCTTTCCAATGATCTTGTGTGCAAGAAGTGTTTCGAGGTTTACCTTTCCTCCGTCTTTGTAAAAATGTTCAATAACTTCTATGTTTACTGCAAAAGTCTCTACTCGGTTTGGATTTCGGAATCCTCGTTTCTTTGGCATTCTTTGGATAAGTGGAGTTTGTCCCCCTTCGAAACCAAGACGAACACCTCCACCAGCTCGGCAGTTTTGTCCATTACACCCTCGTCCAGCAAAGGTTCCTTTTGTAGCGTTCCCTTGACCCTTTCGGATTCGGTCTTTTTTCGCTTGTTTGGGTTTCAGTTCGTGTAATTTCATGGCTATTTTTTAGCGATAGGTTTTTTCGCCGGTGCTTTCTTTGCAATCGGCTTTTTTGCAGGAGCCTTCTTCGCCTCTGTTTTCTTTTCAGGTTTTGCTTTTGCTTTTACTTCCTTGTCCGGCGTAGCTTCTTCAGAAGAGTCGGACTCTTTCACCTCTTCCTCTTTTACTTCTGTTCCGTATGGAGCTTTGTTTTGCATTCCTTGGAGCGCTTTAATTGTTGCAACGGCAACATTCAATTTGTTTCGAGATCCGTGTACTTTTGAAAGCACGTTCTTCACTCCAGCCAATTCCAAGATTCGTCGTACTGCACCTCCTGCAATCACTCCCTTTCCTTCTGGAGCTGGGAAGAGAAGCACTCGAGATGATTTAAATGTTGAATTCATTTCGTGAGGAATTGTTCCGTTAAAGATTGGAACATTGATCAAGTTTCGTTTTGCTTGGGCAACGGCTTTTTGAATTCCCACCATAACCTCGGCAGATTTTCCAACACCGAATCCAACACGTCCTTTTTGGTCTCCGATAACAACAGAGATTCGGAATCTCAATCGTCGTCCTCCAGACACCACTCGTGTTACACGATCGATTTGAAGAATTGCTTCTTCAAACTCTTTCGGTTCTTTTTGTTGATTTCGTCGTCCTCCTCGTCGACCACCACGTTGTGGTCGGTCTCCGCCTCGGCCGCCTCGTTGTTCATCTTTCTTTGGTTCTTCTGTTTTTTCTTCTGCCTTCGGTTCTTCCTTCACCGCTTCGGCTTCAGGTTTTTCCGCCACAACGGGAGTTGTAGTTTCCTTTTCTTCAGCAGGAGTCGTGTTTTCGTCAGTCATTTTTTACAATTAAAACTTAAGACCGCCTTTTCGAGCGGCATCAGCAAGGGCCTTAACATTTCCATGGTAGGCAAAACCATTTCTATCAAAAGCAACCGTTGTTACTTTTTTTGCTTTCGCGAGTTCGGCAATTTTCGTACCGACTTCTTCAGCGGCTTTAATACCGGTTGTTTTCAATTTTAATGCAGAGGTTCCGCATACCACCTTTCCCGTTGCGTCGTCCACAATTTGCGCGTACACGCTTGTGTTAGAACGAAAGACAACGAGTCTCGGAGCTCCAGAGACGCGAGCACGAACATGTGTTCTGTTTGCGCGTGAGGCTTGTCGAAATTGTTTTTCTTGTGCTTTCATGGTTAGGCTTTTTTGGCGACAGATTTCCCAGCTTTTCGAGCAATGCGCTCGTCTGAGTATTTAATTCCTTTTCCTTTATATGGTTCTGGTGGTCGGAATGACCGAATTTCAGCAGAGACTTGTCCAACAAGTTGTTTGTTAATTCCAGAAACAGTAAAGATGTTTTGGCTCTTTTCTTCAAAGACCACTGTTATACCTTCGGGAAGGTCGTAGATAACAGGGTGAGAGAATCCAAGATTCAGCTCCAGAGTCGTTCCTTTGAGCATCGCTCGGTATCCAACCCCCTTGATCTCAAGTGTCTTTGAGAACCCAACAGAGACACCTTCGATGGCATTTCGGATAAGGTTTCGGTACAACCCGTGTCGTGCACGTGCTGATTTAGAATCATTTTTTCGTGTCACAAGCACTTCACCGTCTTTGATTTCAACAGCAACATATTCTGTTTCAAATGTAAGTGACTGTTCCCCCTTTGGTCCCTTTGCCACAAAAGTGTTTCCATCGAGGCGAACCTCGACTCCTTCTGTAACTGGTACCGGCATTTTTCCAATTCTTGACATGATTAGCTGATTTCACAGATTAATTCTCCTCCAATCTTTTTTGCTCGGGCTTCATATCCCGTCATCATTCCTTGAGAAGTTGAAACGATTGCAATTCCGAATCCATTACATACTTTTTGAATCTCATCGGCTTTTGTGTAAATACGTTGTCCGCATTTTGAAACACGAGTCAGTGTGAGTTTCTTTTCTGGAAGCTCAAGTACGAGCTCCGGAAATTTTCCAGAATCATCTTTTTTAACAGATGTAAGAAATTCGTTTTTCTTCATCACCTTCGCGATAGCCTCTTTTTGTTGTGAATAAGGTATTACAACATCAGATTTTCGCGCCATTTGGGCGTTTCGGATACGAGTCAGGAAGTCGGCAATAGGGTCTACCATGTTTTTACCAAGAAGATTTACGAACACCGGGAATTTGAGCTTTTTCGGCCAGCTCTCGAAAGCAGCAACGACAGACTCCAAAGTCTCTCATGTATCCTTTTGGTCTTCCACAGAGACTACAACGATTGTAGGCTCGTGTTGAGAGCTCAACTTTTCGGCCCTCTTTTTTTGCAAGGAGGACACGATTCATGAACTTTTGAGACTTGAGAACAATTGCTTTTCGGGCCATGTTTATAATTTAGCGAGTAGGAGCGTGCGGTTTTTTAAAAGGAAAGTCGAAACTTGCGAGCAATGCACGAGCTTGGTCGGCATCGTCAGTAGTTGTAACAATCGTTACCTCCACTCCGTGGATCTTTCGTGAATCCTCTGGTTGTACTGCTTCAGGGAAGACAGTGTGGTCAGGAAATCCAAGAGAACAGTTTCCACTTCGGTCGAAGATGTTTCTTTTTACACCACGGAAATCTCGTACACGTGGGTAAACCACGTGGATAAGTTTATCAATAAAGTTGTATGCATCCTTTCCTCGGAGCGTGACAGAAATTCCAACAGGACTTCCTTCTCGAAGTTTGAAGTTCGAAACAGAGACTTTCGATTTTCGCACTATTGGGCTTTGCCCAGAGAGGAGTTTTAAATTTTCTTCAACAAAAGAAAAATCCTTACTTCCTACCCTTTGTAGATATGATCCCATTCCAATATTAATACAGACCTTTTCAATCTGTGGAATTTGCATTGGGTTTTTGATACCAAGCTCTTTCCCGAGAGTAGCTTTTATCTCGGTGTTAAATCGCTCGTATAAGGTTTTCACTTTTGTCATCGTTATTTTTTATCAGGGGTTGATTCTGCTTTTGCAGTTTTTTTCTTTTTCGCTGTTTGTGCGATTACTTCTCCAGACTTTCTGGCGATACGCACCTTGTCGTTTCCGTCCATCTTGAATCCAATTCGTGTTGGCTTTCCAGATTTAGGATCAGCGATAGCAACGTTTGAAATGTGGATTGGAGCAAAGAACTCAATTCGTTCTCCCGCTGTTTCTCCTCGTTTTTTCACGTGTTTGATGTGTTTATTTACACCTTGCACAGTCACTCGTTCTCCAGAAATCTTTGTAATTTTTCCAGTTTTTCCACGGTCTTTCCCCGCGAGAATTGTTACGGTATCATTTACTTTTACTTTCATGGTTTAGAGTACTTCAGGGGCAAGAGAAATAATTTTTTGGTATCCCTTTGCTCGGAGCTCACGGGCGATAGGCCCGAAAACACGAGTTCCTTTTGGTTGTCCTTCTTCATTGATAATCACAACAGCGTTTTCATCGAAACGAAGAGAAGATCCATCAGGTCGTTTAATAGGTTTTATTTGTCGAACTACGACTGCTTTTTGCACAGATTTCTTTTTTACTACTCCTTTTGGAGCCGCTTCTTTAATAGAACAGACGATAACATCTCCAATTTGTGCATAACGTCGTTTTGATCCGCCAAGCACTTTGATGCACATAACTGATTTAGCACCAGTATTATCTGCAACACGAAGACGGGTCATGTGTTGAATCATTTCGTTGTCTTTGGGTCAATAAGCGTCCAAGATTTCATTTTTGAAAGTTTTCGGCATGGCGTGATTACCACGTTGTCGCCTTCTTTCACATCAAATCCGTCGTTTTGTACGAGGAAGTTCGTTGTTACTCGGTATTGTTTTTTGTACTTCGGATGAGCTCGGTATTCGTTGACTGCAACTTTTACCGTTTTCTCTCCAGAGATTTTCACAACCGTTCCTTTCTTAGTAATCATTTGGTTTTGGGCGTGTTAGGGACTCCTTCTTCGGCGTTCTTGTTCGGAGCACCGAGGAGTGTAAGAATCTGAGCAACAATTTGTCGAAGCTTCTTAATTTGCGCGACATTTTGATTCTTTCCTGTTTTTACAGAAAACCGAGCTACCGCTAGATCACGACGAGCCTTTGCGAGTTCTTTCGCAAGCTTTTTTGGTGTGAGTTGTCGGAGTTCTTGAATCTTCATTGTTTAGATTTCGTTGGTAATTATTTTGCAATCAACGGGAAGCTTATAGGTTGCAAGCTTTAACGCTTCTTTCATAAGTTTCGGATCTGCTCCTGCCATCTCGAAGATGATTTTCCCAGGAAGCACTTGTGTCACCCATTTATCGGGTGCTCCTTTTCCTGATCCCATTGGGACTTCCGCCCCTTTTGCCGTGAGAACTTTGTCTGGAAAAACTCGAATCCAAATCTTTCCTCCACGTTGCACAGCTCGTGCGATTGTTCTACGAGCGGCTTCTATCTGACGAGCGGTTACTTCTCCGCCAGAGACTGCCTTAATGGCAATTTCTCCAAAAGCTATACTGCTTCCTCGCGTTGCAATCCCTTTACTCTGGGATCTGAGGCGATGAATTTTTCGAAACTTTGTTCGTTTTGGTTGTAGCATTTTTAGGTCAAAAGCTGCCGGATTTTATGGATAAAAAGTTTATTGTCAAGCACTTTTTCGCCTGTTTTTGCACTTTTTTTAAGATCGATTTTTTATCCAAAAGAAAAAGCACTCGACAAAGGATTTTCTCACCCGTACAATTTGGATAAATATGAAAAAAATAGTCCTCGGATTCATGCTTGCGTTTGCGGTTTTTTCTCTGCAAACAGGGGTTCAGAGCGTTTTTGCGGAATCGGGAGGGGCGACTGGGATTATTCCGACACCAACAGGAGAAAATTCGGAAATTGGAAAAAGAATTCAAAATGGGGATGTTCATCTTTCAGATATTCCGATTATTATTATTCATCTTATCGATATCTGTACGAAATTAGCGGGAACAATTGCGGTTATCTTCCTGCTTTATGCAGGATTCCAGATGATTATCAGTGGAGTTTCTGATGATAGAGAAGCGGCAAAAAATACGATTAAATATGCCCTTACGGGATTGATTGTGAGTTTCTTGGCGTGGGTGATTGTGAATTTGGTGCAGGTACAATTGACGAGTTAGAAAATAATGAGTAATGAATGTAGTCGAGAAGTATTGAAGCAGGGAAGTAGGGGCAATTCTTTGTGATTGAGCCTGTTCTCCTGTCCAGAGTTCGAACTTTTCTCGCAACAGAACCTGGGTTGGAATTTTGGTTTTGCAAACTCCAGTTCGAACTCAAATCATTGGATATCCAATCGGTTCCGGAGCCTAGGTCAGCTGGGTCAAGGGTGGTTTCGGAGCTGGTGAAATGATTGACTGGGTTCCCCTCTGCAGGGGAATGAGGGGTCATTTTTTGGAATATTTCGGGATTTCTTCCCCCCTGACAAGGGGGGCTCGGGGGGTTGTCTTTAGGGAATATCCAACCCGGGTTGGAATCTTATCGAAAATCGGAAATTCTTAAAAACACTATGTGTACAAAGAGGGCACTTTTTTGAAACATTGAATGTTTGTGAGTTTTACAAACCTACGCTGCGATTTCGTTGAGTTTGTCGTTCTTGAATACCAGTCCGTGGTACACCCATACTTTGATTCCAATTGATCCGTATGTCGTAGGAGCGGTTGCTGTGGCGTAATCAATATTTGCTCGGAGTGTGTGAAGAGGAACCGTTCCGTGTGTGTATTCTTCTCGTCGTGCGATATCAACACCGTTCAATCGTCCTGCGATCGCAATCTTAATCCCTTTT
>Ga0207996_1001405_pt1 | contig 16844 bp, 19 predicted proteins | sample AntAceMetag02UKG_FD_184773 | JGI IMG/M metagenome (GOLD analysis project Ga0207996, IMG submission 184773) | Saline lake microbial communities from Ace Lake, Antarctica - Antarctic Ace Lake Metagenome 02UKG (SPAdes) (version 2) | ecosystem: Environmental > Aquatic > Non-marine Saline and... | reverse complement strand
CTGCGTGTTATCAGGGAAGCGCTTTATTTTAAACCGAAAGGGAGCGGGACAAATATAAAAGCGGCTCTGGAATATCTTGGTAAAGTTACAACCCGAAAGACAGTTACTTTTATTATCTCGGATTTTTATAATCCTGCCTTTAAAAAAGATCTTTCCATTACAAATAAACGTCACGATACCATAGCTGTAACAATAACCGACCCATTGGAAATAGAACTTCCAAACATTGGTATTATAAAACTGGATGATCCTGAAACAGGAGAAAGTCGCTTAATAGATACTTCCAGCGCTGGCTTAAGAAAAGATTATCATAAAAACTCGCTTCAAAGATTTCAGGAAAGGAAAAAGCTGTTTCAATCCATAAATGTAGACAGTATTGATATCCGTACAGATATACCTTATTCAAAAACATTAATTGCTTTTTTCAAAATGAGAGAAAGGAGAATGCATTAGATGAAAGCAGTGTCTGATATTCGCGACATAGAGCCTCCTGTTAATCTCCCACAAGAATGGACAATATACATAATCATCGCAGCAGTAGCATTGGTTTTGCTTATTACCGGATTATTAGTGTATTTTTTGAGAAAGAAGAAGAAAAAGAAGGCCGATATTTCTCCACGGAAATCGGCTCATGAATTAGCTTATGAGATGCTGGAAAGTCTAAAAAAGAAGAATTTGATTAAACAGCATAATATCAAACAGTACTATGTTGAATTATCGCTTATTGTAAGACACTATCTTGAAAACAGGTTTGATATAAAAGCACCTGAAATGACTACGGAAGAATTTTTGCTTAAGATTAAGGAGTCTAAGGAATTATTCAGCAGACATAGAGAATCATTAAAGGCGTTTTTATCGCATTGCGATATGGTCAAATTTGCTAAATATGGACCGAATGAGTCGGAAATCGATTTGAGCTTTCAGTCTGCAAAAAAGCTTGTGGATCAGACTAAGATAGAAGTAAAGCAGGGGAAATAATGACTTTTAAAAATCCATGGATTCTAACATTTTTGTTGTTGCTTATTCCTTTTGTTATTTACACAAAAAAGAAAGTTAAGTCTGCCGGTTTTAGATTTTCATCAGAGAAACTTTTGTATGGTTTAGGAAGCTCTTTTAAATTAAAGCTGGCGCAGAATCTTATTCTTCTGAGGGCAGCGGCGATTTTCTTTGTGATAATTGCATTGGCAAGACCACAATCGCCTATAGAAGAATCTAAAATTCAAACCGAGGGAATTGATATTGTTCTAGCCGTTGACTGTTCAACCAGTATGCTTGCAGAAGATTTTAAACTAAATGGGAAAAGACAGAATAGGCTTGAAGCGGTAAAGGATGTAGTAAAGAACTTTATTGAAGGACGGCAGAATGACAGGATTGCCCTTATTGCGTTTGCTGGGAAAGCATATGCTGTTTGCCCCTTGACGCTTGATTACAGCTGGCTGCTTCAGAATCTAAAAAGAGTAGAAACAGGCATGATTGAAGACGGCACAGCTATTGGTTCCGGTTTAGCCTCATCCCTAAACAGGCTCAAAGACACAGAGGCCAAAAGTAAAATAGTCATCCTGCTTACTGACGGTAGAAATAACGCCGGAAAAATATCCCCTTTAACCGCTTCAGAAGCGGCTAAGGCTTTAAAGATAAAGGTATATACAATCGGCGCCGGCACAAAGGGACTTGCTCCGTATCCCATGAAGGATTTCTACGGGAATACGGTCTATCGTAACGTAAAAATTGATATTGATGAGGATACTCTTCGCAAAATTGCTAAAGAGACAAAAGCTAAATACTTTAGGGCTACAGATACAAAGAGTTTGAGAAGCATATACAAGGAAATAGATAAACTGGAGAAAACCCCAATGGAGGAAAAGGGATATCTGGAATACAATGAGCTGTTTTTAGAATTTTTAATTTTGGGAATGATTCTTCTTTTTCTGGAGATTATATTAGGAAATACCATCTTAAGGAAAACACCGTGATAAGGTTTGCTCAGTTAAATTTAATTTATCTTTTGTGGCTGGTTCCCATATTAGTACTATTCTATATTTGGAGTTTCAAGAAGCATAGAAAGATTCTTCGGCGTTTTGCGGATGAGACGCTTTTGAATGAGTTAACTCTGTCTCTGGATATGAGAAGGAGGAGATTAAAAACAGCGCTGATCATTATAGCAGTATTCTTCGGTCTTTTTTCTCTAATGAGACCGCAGTGGGGTTTTCACTGGGAAAAGATAAAAAGGAAAGGGATTGATATATTAATAGCCATAGATACCTCAAAAAGCATGCTGGCTGATGATGTAAAGCCTAACAGACTTGAGCGTTCAAAATTAGCAGTAAAGGATATGGTTAAAAAACTCAAGGGTGACAGAATCGGCTTAATAGCCTTTTCAGGAGATGCATTTCTTCAATGTCCTTTAACTGTTGATTATAGTGGTTTTATGCTTTCTCTCGACAGTCTTTCCACAGACACGATACAAAAAGGCGGAACGTCTATATCATCTGCGATAATGGAGGCGGTAAAAGTTTATAAAAAAGAAAAGAAAAAATATAAGATTTTGGTGCTTATAACAGACGGCGAAGATCATCATGGCGATTTCGTAAAGATGGCAGAGGATGCAAAAAAGGAAGGGGTAAAGATATTCTGTATCGGAATAGGCACTAAAGAAGGAGAGCTCATTCCTATTACAAATAAAGACGGAGGAAAAGGTTTTCTAAAAGACAATGCCGGCAATGCGGTCAAAACACGTTTGGATGAATCTACGCTTCAAAAAATTGCTCTGGATACAGGAGGTTGTTATGTGCGAAGCAGTGGAGCTAATTTTGGGCTGGATTTGATCTATGAGAAGAAGTTGTCAAAGATAAAGAAAAAAGAATTTAAAGAAAAAATGGTACGCCGTTTTGAGGAAAGATTCCAAATCCCTCTTGCAATATGTTTACTATTGCTATTATTAGAGCCTTTTATAAGTGAGAGAAAAAAGAATGCAAAAATATCATTGCGAACGAAATGAAGCAATCTAGTCTGTCATTCCTGCAGATTTTTAGCAGGAATCTATGTAGGGGCACAATATTTTGTGCCCTTTTTTTGTATCATTGCGAAGAGAGAAGCGATGTGGCAATCTCGTTTGTCATTCGTAAAAATTCCCCCTTTGAAGGGGGATTCAAGGGGGATGTAATTGTAGGGGCGGTGCTTGCCCCCGCCCTTTTTTCTTTATGATTTGGGGTTTAATGGATGGTGGGGTATAATGTTGGAAAATTTATAATGAGGTTGAGGGGAAGGAATTTTATGCCAATTTCTTTAGCGCGCCACCTATTATAAATGCAATTCTTTAACGATTACCTTTTGCTCGATTGTGGATCTTACACAACATCTGACAGTTCTTTACTGATGTTGTACCACCCTTGCTCCAAGCTGCAACATGATCTGCATCCATTTCGCTCAGATTCCAAATCTTGCTCTTGTTTGCATCATGCCCAAGAGCGCAATGCGGGCAGTTTGATTCTTTTTTCTTTTCAGCTTTAGTTGTTTGTTCTTTGTATACTGATTTTTTGGTTGTGTCATCAAAAACTCTAACATTAAGCAATTTCGTATCAGTAGAATCTCCTAAGATAAATTCAAAAATACCTTTTCGGTTTTTGATATATGAGTCAGCGTAGAGTTTTTGCACTTTAGCTGACACTTTCACAGAATCATACGCTTTATTATGATACGCTTCATACAAGCGCCCCCATTCCAATCCGCGCATCTCGCTTTCTACATCAGTAAATACAACAGAAACCCAGTCAATCACGCTGTTAAAATATATTTTCAGCTCGTTAATATTTTTATCAAAACGATGACTACTCATATAGTCTCCGATATTACATTTGCTTACCCAATCAAGCGCACATTCCATAAAATCTTGCCTGTTAGCGCTACCCGATACATACGCGCTCCATTTTTGAATATTCGCGTTTTGGCTATTGCTAAACTCCTCTTTACCGAGCGTCACAAATGGTCCTGAATACACGGCATTTAGCAACTCTTGAGGATTAAGTGGAACACCAGCAATATTGATTGTTCTAAACCACTCTTTTATCTGGCTTTCTGTCCCTTCGCATTCATAAATGAGCAGTTTAGTTTCCAAAATCTTGGCTTTCTTGTCTTTTGCCATACCGCCAAAATATTGTTCCATACCGTTTTCGTCTTTGATGGCAAATTTGTCAGTCACAAAACGTCCAACACTGGTGATGCGCTGTTGTCCGTCCAAAACTTCTAGATTGTTTTCAGAAACCTTATTAAAATAAATCAAGCCTATTGGGTAATCTTTGAGTAGTGATTCAATAACGGCAACCTCTCTTTTTCCACCGTCGGAGGCATAGATATAGTTACGCTGATACTCCGGCTGAATAGTGAGTGTGCCAGACAAACCAAATAGCCCTTTGCCCTCCAGTTCGTTATAGACGAACCCTTCGCAAATATCTTTGACAGTGATGCTAGTTTTGAGTGTTGTTTTCATATTATTTTTTCCTATATTTATAAAATACAAATATATGGTGTAATATATTTCACTTCTTCTTTTCTTTACTAATTTCTTCAAACGCTTTGGCAATACTTGGGCTATTGGAAGTAAGCCTCTTTATAGACAAATCAGTAGCTTTATTATTTGCTAGCCGTAAATTGTTATCGGATTTCAGTAGATTATCCTTCACCTTATTTAAACGATCAATGGTCCTATCTATCTCTTCTATAGCTTGAGAGAATTGTTTTGAAGCTAAGCCATAGTTTCTTGAAAATGCTTCTTTAAATCCATTCATGTTAGCTTCGAAATTCGAAACATCAACATTTTGATTATTGAGTATATGAATTTTACGTCGGAGATGTTGTGATTTTATGTTTGCTTGACGCAAGAATCCAATGATAGCAATGAAGTGTTGAGGACGTATAGAGTACATGAGCTCATATTCATAAACAGAAACAATGTCATCATAGTATTCATTATCTTTTTCAAGAAGACTTACCAAAACAGCATATTCACAATTCTTCTCTCGTCGATCCTTGTCTAATTCCTTAAAGAAATCCTTGTTCTTTTTCTTAGTAGCGGTGGTCTCATCTTCGTTTTTCATTTCGAACATAATGGATAGAATTTCATTATCATCTTCATCTATTTCTCGATAAATATAGTCCCCCTTTGAACCCGATTTTGAGACTGTGTTATCTTTCCCAAACTTTGCGTTAGGAAATGCCATATGACGAATACGATTAAATTCATTTTCGCAATGTACTTCAAGTGATTCACCAATCATTTTAGTGCTCATTTTTGTACGCATTTCCTTAAGTGATACCAGAGCGGTTTCGCTAGACTTTATTTGCTCTTTAAATCTTTCTTCGCTTAATTCTTTTTCGTGTTTAATCTTACTTATTTCAGTGTCTTTTTCATTTAACTTTTTTTGAGATTCTTTTTCTTTCTCTGTGAGTTCTTGAAGAGCCTTAAGTTTTACATTTGACTCTGTCCTTTCTGCAACACTTTCTAACTTGGAATTAAGTGCAGCAATTTCCTTATCCTTCTCAGACAAGTCTTCTTTTGCACGATCTGCGTATTCTTTTTCTTTAAGTTCTAATTTTAACTTATTCTCGCGTTCAATAGCATCCTTTGATTTTTGTAGTTCAGCATTAAATGCATCACGTTCTATAGAATTAACTACATTTGTAATTGTTGTTTTATCGATATCAGTTTCATGTATAGATTTTAAATCGATTATGTCACCTTTTGAACCATCTTCTAATAAAACTAAGGTGTTTTCGTCTTGAATTGATACTTTAACTTTTTTCATATTATTTTTTCTTATGTTTGATGAAAATTCTTTTATACACCATCTTTGCAACGTTATTTTTATAGTAACCAGCTGTTGGATTACCTTCCTTATATGCTCCTGTGCCACCAGCTTTATAATAATCATCAACAAATTCTTTTGTTAAACCTGGTGTTTTCTTAAATTTATCATCAACAAGACCATTATCACTTGTTCCTAAAATTCTAAACTGCTCAGGGCTGTACTTATCCATAATACTAATTGGTACACCCATTACGCCTTTATAATCACTTGGAATATTTTTTACTAACGACACTTCTATTGCGTCATAATTGTCATATTTTTCAAAAGGTTTTTTTGTTCCAAACTTAATCACTTCGTCCTTGGTCATGAGTGGTAACGGTTGGTGACGTCGCCCATGGTCAAGATTCGTAAACCAACGAACGCCTTGCACTCTAGTAATATAAACTTTCTTGCCGTTTTCGTTTGTCTTTATCTCACGAACTTGATCTAAATTGGCAATTCCTTCTGGTATCTCAAAAAACATTGCCCCACCATTGACTTTGTAATTATTACCCAACCAAACTTTATTCTCTTTAAGTAATGGGAATACTTCTTTGTAGGTGATTGCGTTCAAGTTGCCGATGATCAAAAACTTTTTATCATAATCAACAAGTTGTTTTATATGCTTGCGAAACAGACTGAATGGCGGATTAGTTACCACGATGTCGGATTGTTTCAGTAAGCTTATAGATTCATCGCTACGGAAGTCGCCGTCGCCTTCTAGCGGCGTCCATTCGTTGTGTTTGTTTGCCTTTAACTGCTTAGCAACATCCTTCAAGTTGAACTCGCCGTCGCCGTCTATGTCGTGAACTTCGTTGATAATGAACTTGTTGGCATTTATCTTAGGACGGCCTTTTGATTTTGTGAGAGTTTTATCATCGCCAAACAATTCCAGTTGCGTGTTGGCTATGGGCGAAGGTTTGTAGCTCGTAGTGATAAGCTGTTTCAATCCAAGCCTGTTGAAATTGAGCACGAAATAGCGAAAGAAATTGCTCTCGAATGGATCGTCGCAGTTGCAATACACTACCTTGTCGCGGAATACATCGAGGTTGTAATCTAGATACGATTCAATCTCTTTCTGAATATCGCTGTACTGGGTATAAAACTCATCATTCTTTGCTCTTTTTGCGTTTGTAAGATTGTTGTTTGCCATATTATGTTAGCTTCGATAAATTATTATAACACACTACTTTTAGTGAGTGTATATCAACTTACTTAATACAATAATATCAAAAATATTAAATTTCAGCAAACAAACAATAAGGGGACAGACACCTTTTCTTGGAAAACCACACTCAAATCTTTATTGTTAACAAATTAGAGAAAAAACTTGCTATTGATGTTAGCATTGATAAACTGGTGGAGAGGAAGGGTAAAATAGATAAGGAGAGACATATGAAAAAGGGTGTTTTTGTCTTAGGTGTAGATTTGGACGGTGTTTGTTCAGATTTCTATGGAAGTATGCGCAAAATTGCTGCTGAGTGGTTTGAAAAAGATATAAAAGAATTACCTGTCAAAGTCTCCTATGGTCTTAAAGAATGGGGAATTGAAAATAACTATCAGTACCAAAGTTTACATCGGTTTGCAGTCACACAAAGGAATCTATTTTCAAGCATGAATATGATATCTGGTGCTCGGAAGTATTTGCGTAAACTATCTGACGAAGGCGTTAGAATTAGAATCATCACACATAGATTATACATACATCATTTCCATGCCACAGCTGTCCAGCAGACTATCGAATGGTTAGATCAGCATGGCATTCCTTATTGGGACCTTTGCTTTATGCAAGAAAAAGGTCAAGTCGGTGCAAATTTATATATTGAAGACAATCCATCCAGTGTTAAGAAACTTAGAGTAAGTGGGCATGAGACAATATGCTTCGCTAATAGCACAAACATACAAATTACTCCACCCAGAGTAAAATCCTGGGCAGAGGCTTATAAACTTATAAAGACTATTATAAAAACTCCTAACAAAAGATGACCGAAAAAGGGAACAGATACCTTTTCTTAAAAATTCTTGCCGAAAATAATAGGAGTTAAAATGTTATTTGATATCCGTAAATATTCATCTATTCCAGAATGGGATGAATATGAAATATATCATGATGAAAATAAAGCAAACAGAATCATACACGGATATTTGTTAATTCCATTAAGAATAAAGGACAAATTGTTGCGAGAAATAGATAAAATAAGAAAAAAACACAATTGCGACAGCAGATTGCATTATACGGATTTATCAGGGAAAACAGAAAACATTAAGCACAAAACAGTGCGTGATATAATAGGTCTTATGAGCGATGCTTTGCGTATTAAAAATTTTGATAAAAGCATTTGGGGCTATTGTCCACCTCGATGTAAATTCGTACTATTTATGAAAAAAAACATAGCTAAAATGGACTCCAGATATTTTACTCGAAATAGTAATGAAACTAAGTTAGAAATCGATATTAGAAAGATAGAAACATTAATGCGAATTGGTTTAAAAGGTGGTTTGCATTATCTCTTTGATGAAGACAATAAAATTGAAATAACAGGTTTCTATACAGACGGAATGGCGTGGTGCAGATCATTTGATAAAAGAAGAGTATGTCAAAGATTACATGAACAAAAGAGAGATTATATTAAATTTGCTTCAGGTATTGATATTAATCCTGTTTTTAATAATCATAAGGATGAGAAATGCAAAGATTATGATAGAGCACAATTGCTTCAAGTGTGTGATTGTGTTTTAGGAGCTTTTATTAATTGTATTTTTGGTGGAAGAGCCGAATCATATAAAACTAAGATAGCTATTCCTATTAAAAGCATTATGGAAAAGCATAAGGAAAGAAAAGGAAATTTTAAATATAGTGGACATTATAAATCATATGTTGTTACAAAATCATTTATAGAAAATGGTAAGTGGTCTTATAGACCTTTAAAACTTTTTGAATTAAAATCTAAAACAGGCAGAAGACAATTAAGTTTTTTTTAATAAAAGGACGCAGCACCATTCCCCTAAAATCCAATTAAGGGCACAAGATATTGTGCCCCTACAAATCCTCCAATCAACCCAAAGAACAACACAACAAAGCAAAAAGACAGGTCACGACCTGTCCCTAACATAAAAATCACAAAAGAAATCAATGCATGGGAATGGGCGAATACATGGATTCGCCCCTACAATATGGGAATGGGACATTTTCTTTTCCCTCTTTGTCAAGAGAGGGTCAGGGTGAGTTTAACCCGCCAGCTAAAGCAGTCGGTTGAGGGGGAAACCTCAGAATTAAATGTATTGACATTATGCACACATTGTACTACATATAAGACATGAAGCATTATGATTGGAATGATGAAAAAAGTAAAAAGCTAAAAGATGAAAGGGGCATATCTTTTGAGGATATTGTGTTTTACATAGGAAAAGGTCGTGTGTTAGATGACTTAGATCATCCTAATAAGATAAAATATAAGAATCAAAGGATATTGATACTTGAAATAAAACAGTATGCTTACATTGTCCCATATGTTCAAAACAAAGAGGAGATGTTCTTTAAAACTATTATCCCAAGTAGAAAAGCAACACAAAAATATTTGAAAGGAGTTGATAAGGATGAAATTGGATAAAGAAGAAAAAGAGATATTGAAATCATACGAAAAAGGAGAATGGAAATCAGTAAAAAAACTTGATTCCATAAAAAAGAAACACGTGGAATACGCTAAATCTATGTTAAAAAAAGATAAGCGTTTGAATATCAGAATATCATCACGTGATTTAGAAGAAGTTCAAAGAATTGCTGTAGTGGAAGGTATTCCATATCAAACATTAGTTTCAAGCGTAATCCATAAATATGTTACAAGATATTAAATTAGGGACACATCCTATTTTTAGGGAATAAAGGAATAAAGGGGACAGACACCTTTTCTTTAAAACAATGTCAAACCTTAACCGCCTAGATTCCCCGATTAAATCGGAGAATGACAGAAAGGACATTTTTAGATGAAAATGCAAAGTTCTAAACAGGTTAGAAAATTTGTTATTTGCAACTCATTACTCGTTACTCTTTACCTATCACTGTTTACTTGTTCCGTCTTTGCAGAGAGCAGTGCAGGTGTAGTAAAAAATGCTAATAAGTTGTATGAAAATAAAAAATACGACGATGCGCTAAGGGAGTACAACAAAGCATTAACAAAATCTCCGGATTCTGCAGTTATAAATTTTGATATAGGTGCAGCTCAGTATAAAAAAGGTGATTATGAGAAGGCGCTTGGCTCTTTTACAAAAGCATTAATATCAGAGGAAGGGAAACTTGAATCGAAGACAAATTACAATATTGGAAACAGTAAATATAAACAGGGGGTACTTGAAGAGAATACCAATTTATCTTCTGCTATAAGTTTATTAAAAGACTCGCTTGACTATTATAAGAGAGTGATAGAATTGGATGAAAAGAATAAGGACGCTAAATTTAATCATGAATTTGTTGAAAAAAAACTGAAGGTTTTACTGGATAAACAGAAACAGCAGCAGAAACAGAAACAAGACAAGAAGAAAGAAGGAAAGAAGAAGGATAAAGGGGAACAGGGAAAAGAAAAACAGCAGAAGCAGAAAGCAGAAAAGAATAAAGAAAAAGAAAAGCAGGAGGCAGGAGACAAGGAAAAAGAAAAAAGGAAAGAGGAACAAGGGGAAAGGGAGAAGGATAAAGGAGAAATGGAGAAGGGGAAAGAAGAGCAAAAGCAAAAGGCTGAAAAGTCCAGGGAAATGTCGGAGAAGGAAGCAAAGATGCTTTTAGAGGGATATAGGCATGAAGAGGAATTAAAAGATAAACTCAAGAAAACAAGACAGCAGGGTTATTATTCGGAAGTGTTAAAGGACTGGTGAATAAATGAGAAATTCCAAGTTTGTAATTTGTGGTTTGTTAATTGGGATTTTCTTTGCAACGAATTGTTTTGCAAAGGATATAAGCTTTCAGGCTTCTGTTGACAGAAATAAGGTTTCTCTGGGCAGCGCTATAAATCTCAATCTAGCTTTTTACGGCACTCAGCATATGCCTGCGCCGGAACTTCCTGAAATAGATGGATTTCAATCTCGCTATCAGGGACCTTCAACAAGAATGTCAATAGTCAATGGAAAGGTTTCCAATTCAATAACCCATATATATACGCTTATTCCTATACGTATCGGGAAATTCAAGATTGGACCTTTATCGCTCAAATATAAGAAGAAGACCTATACTTCAAAGCAGATAACAGTTGAGGTTATAGAGGGTAATGTTGATGAATCTGAGAGCGTACAGTCTTTTACTGGCGAAGCATCCAAATTAGGTGATAATATTTTCTTGAAGATGTATGTTTCAAAGCAAGAGGCGTATTTAAACGAAATTATTCCTTTAACCATAAAATTGTATGTCAGTGGACTTGCCGTAAGAGATATAGAATATCCGGTATTTTCTTGCAACGGATTCTCAGTAGATAAGTTTGTCAAACCGGCACAATACAGGGAAGTTTTAAATGGCAAAGAATATGAGGTGATAGAATTTAAAACAAATATTTTCGGGATAAGGACAGCAAAGCTGGTTTTAGGTCCTGCACAGCTTAAATGCAATCTTCTTGTTGAGAATAGAAGACAAAGAAGTTTTTCTTCGTTTGATAGTTTTTTTGGCAGGAGAGAGATTCGTCCTCTAAGTTTAAAGTCTAAAGAGATTCCAATAACGGTCAATGATCTTCCTGAAGAAGGGAAGCCTAAAGATTTTAGCGGCGCTGTTGGAAACTTTACATTTGATTTGAAGGCTGAACCCAGGGAAATTAAGGTTGGGGATCCTATCACGCTGAAGATGATTATAAAAGGCATAGGCAATTTTAATACGGTAACCTGTCCAAAACTTGAAGCTGACAAATCCTTTAAGATTTATGATCCAGAAGTAAAGCAGGAGGATGGAGTAAAAACATTTGAGCAGATATTAATGCCTTATACAGATACTGTAAAAGAAATCCCCAAAATTACATTCAGCTGTTTTGATACGGAAAGAAAGGTCTATCGCACAATGTCAAAAGGACCTGTTCCAGTAAAAGTAACAAAATCTAAAGGAGGAGGAGAAGGGCTAAGAATAGTAGAGTCTTCTCAAACTGCTCCGAGGTACGTTAAAAGGGAAACATTAGGCAGGGATATTGTGTATATCAAGGATGAACCGGGTAAACTAAAAAGGAAACAGGCGTATCTTTATAAAAACAGGACGTTTCTATTCGTTCAGATACTACCGTTTATTATATTTATATTGCTGTCTGTTATTCACAAACGAACTGAAAAATTGAGAACAGATCTGCGATATGCTCGGAATTTGCGCGCATACAAAAAGGCAAAACGCGGAATTAAGAAAGCAAAGCATCTTCTTAGCAGTGAAAAGACACAGGAATTTTATGATTCCATATTAAAAACATTAAAGGAATATCTGGGGGATAAACTGCATATCGCCCATGGCGGAATAACCTCAGATATCGTTGACGGAGTTTTAAAACATAAAGTAATAAATAAAGAGATATTAAAAACTCTGGACGATATTTTTAAAGAATGCGATATTGCAAAATACGCTCTTTCGGAACGCAGTAGTGAGGAAACAGACAGTCTCTTTGGAAAAGTTAAAAAAGTCATTAAGCTTCTGGAGAAGGAAAGGCTATGATGCTCTTAAAGTGTAACAAGTTATTATGTGTCTCTCTTTTTATTGTCGGGATTTTTTGTATGTCATGTTCAATTCTGCTGGCAGAACAGGAAACTTCTCATAGCGAAAAATACATGTTCTATAACGCAAATAATTTTTATAAACAGGCAAAGTATGATGAGGCTATTAAAGAATACGAACAAATACTCGAAAGAGGATTCGAAAGCGGTAATCTGTATTATAATCTTGCAAATTCCTATCTGAAAGAAGGCGCTTTGGGAAAGGCTGTTTTGAATTATGAAAGAGCGAGAAAACTGATTCCCAGAGATAAGGATATGGAGTCTAATTACCATTATGCCGTCTCATTAATGGTTAACAATATCGAAATACCCAAAATATCATGGCTTAGAAAGCTGGCTGATAAATTTTACGGGCAATTTACTCTTAATGAAATAACTGTTCTTTTGAGTATAATCTGCGCTCTTATTTTTTTGACCCTGATTGTGAGGATCTTTTTTAAGTCTGCCAAGATTAGAAGCTATTCTCTGATTTCCGTATTTATTCTTATATTGTTTTTAATCGCAGGCTCTTTTTCGTTTCATAAAAGAGTATCTGCTCTTGGCAGGGAAGCAGTTGTTGTGGTAAAGAAGACAGAGGCTAAATTTAGTCCCTTTGATAGAGCAACTACACATTTTACTCTTTATGAAGGAGCAAGGATTTATGTTCTTTTGACAGAGGATGACTGGAACAAAATAAAACGTTCTGATGGAAAGATTGGATGGGTTAAGAAATCAAGTTTGGAGGTAATATAAATAGATGCAAAAAGCACGGTTGCATGTAAATTTTTCAGGGGCAGTTCAGGGAGTAGGATTTAGATTTACTGTAAAAAGAATTTCCGAACAGTATGAAGTCACAGGCTTTGTCAAAAATCTTCCCAATGGAGAGGTAGAGGTGGTGGCAGAAGGTGATAGGGAAGTCGTTGAAGGCTTTACAGACGCTATACGTAATGGTATTCTCAACGATTACATAAGAAAAGTGAAAAAGGAATGGGAACCTGCTACAGGAGAATATAAAAAATTTGAAATTAAATTTTAAAAGGAGAGAATGGAATGGATGAGAGAATCTTGAAATTTGGAATAATAGGCACAGGTGGACGGGGTCTCAGCTTTATGGATATTATAAGTGGGCGTAAAGACACGGTTGTATCTGCTTTATGCGACCCAAATCCTCTGCGTATGAAAGCTGCAGCAGCAAAAATAGAGGGCAGTCAGAAATTCTACAGCGATATAAAGAATATGCTGGATTCCGAAAAATTGGACGCTGTTATAATTACAAGCCCTGATTATACGCATGAAGCTAATGCAATTGCTGCCCTAAAAAAGAATATTTTTGTGTTTATAGATAAACCGCTGGCTACAACCGCAAATGCATGTGTAAATGTAATGAATGCCGCTAAAAAGTCTAAAGCTATAGTTATGATGGGTTTTAATCTGCGTCATGACCCAACGTTGATGAGGGTTAAGCAGATTATCTCCAGCGGCCGATTAGGACGAATATTCATGATAGAGAATAGAGAATTTTATGATGGAGGGAAGACATATCTTGCGCGATGGAACGGAAAAAAGAAATACAGCGGCGGATTGTGGATACATAAAGGAAGCCATGATTTTGATATTTTTAACTGGTTAAATCAGAATGGAAAACCTGTTAGAGTTTCTGCATTTGCACAAAGAAGCGCATTGAGAAAAGAGGGAATTCCATTTAAAGTAGAAAAAAATAAACCGGTTGGACCGACTTGCTCAGAGTGTTCTTATAAAGATATATGTCCTGACTATACATTGCGCGATGTGGATTTATGGGGTAAAGAAGCACAAAAAATTGATGGATATGCGAAGGATCTTTGTATATATAGTTCAGATAAAGAGATAGATGCCTATGACAATGGCATTGCGATTGTAGAATATGATAATGGGCTTAGGGCTTCACATTTTGAATGTTTTGTAACTTCTTTTACAGATAGATTGTATACTATTGTTGGGACAAAAGGACAGTTGTCTGCCAGCTTACATGATAAGAAAATTGAGATCCGACCGCGTTGGTCACAGGATGTAGAAACAATAGAAATAGGCGAAGTTAAAGGCGGACATGGAGGGGCCGATACAGGAATATTTGGTCAATTTGTAAAGGTAGTAAAGGGAGAAGCAGAACCTTCTTCATCGCTTATTGATGGTACGTTTTCCGTAGCGATTGGAGATGCTGCGGAACATTCATGGCGCGAACATAGGATGATTGAAATTTCAGAAGTTTTGGATGTAAATAATTCGTTGCTTTCATAGACAGCAGTTTTCTTTGCGATTATATAAGAAATATAGAGGAGTAAAGTTTTCCTGTTACGAAAGAATATAGTGGATTTAATATTAAATTTCGATATAATATTGCTATGTGGATGAGAAGATATAATAAGGGAATAACGGTAATAGAACTTACAGTGGTGATAGCAATCATTTTAGTTCTTGCCACAATGATTGTTCCACAAGCATTTAAACTCAGACAAAAAGCGAAGATTGCTCTTGCGAAAGCCCAGATATTTGAAATTGCGGAGGCATTGGGTATAGCCAATGCGCAGGTTGGGGAGTATCCCATTTATTTAGCAGATTTGGGAGAAGCCTCTGGTGGTGGTGGAGCGCACTTTACCAAAGTTCCCCTGACTGATTCGTGGGGAAACCTCTACTTTTACGGCGCATGGGAATTAGACGGTGTTGTTTATTCTTCTCCCACATTGTATAGGCACAGTCCTTCTCCAGAATGGCAGATTCTCAACTTTGAGGCGGTTGCAGGTGAATATACCATTATTTTAACCGTTTCTGATGTCAGTTCTGCTAAGGTGAAACTTAACGGAGAAAGTATTTTTTCTCCTTCTGATTTTAATGCTCATACTACGTCTGTCGAGAAAACTGTGACAATTGATTCTTCTAATACTATTGACCTTCGTATTGCCAGCAATCCGGGCGCAACTATGACAATACGAGTTATTTCTCCTTCCCCTCCGGAAAGTATTACTGCTGATGGACTTCCTCCTTTAGAATATGCCGGAACACGATATAACTGGTCCAGTGTGTATTTCTCAAGAAATGAGGAATCAGGATTCATATTGGGAAGTTATGGAAGAGATGGAGAAGTAGGCGGGAGAGGTCTTAATCAGGATATAATCTATAAAGTAACGTTTGGGAGGTAGGGATGTTTAGTAGAATGTTTAGGAAGAGAAAGATCCTTGTAAAGCCGTTAATCCAGATAAGATTCGGAATTTTTGTTTTCTTAATAACGTTGCTTGTGTCCGGAACTATTCTCTGGTTTTTTTATTATCAGATGTTTTGTTATATCCTGGATGCGTTGTCTGCCAATCCTACAGAAGAGTTGTTTATCCTTAAATCTAAATTAGAATATATAGGAAAACTGAGTTTGCCTTTAGTGATTTTTCTTCCTCTTTTACTTGGCATTTGGGGAGGAGTTGTTTTTTCTCATGCCGTAATAGGTCCTCTGTGTCGAATGGAAAGAATGCTTAAAAATTGGGACGGGAAGTCATCATTACCATTTATGCATTTCAGAAAAAGAGACCTTCTGCACTTTCTGGCAGATGCGTATAATGGGGCTGTTAAAAAGCATAAACAAAAAAATGACTCTAACTAAATGCAGAGCAGTTTTTTTAGATAGAGATGGGACAGTTAATTCAGAAGTTGATTATTTAAATAGCATAAAAGATTTAAGGCTCATCAGAAATACTGCAAAAGCTATCCGGATTTTAAATCTGAACCGGGTTAAAGTTATTATTGTTACCAACCAATCAGGTATTAGCCGGGGTATATTCTCTATAGACGATTTAGATAATGTGCATAATGAATTAAAGAGAAGACTGCGTAGAAATGGTGCTTATATAGACGCAATATACTATTGCCCGCATCATCCTGATGATGGGTGCTCTTGTAGAAAACCGAAAAAAGGAATGTTTGAGAAAGCTGCAAATGATTTTACTTTAGAACTCAATAAATGTTATGTTATAGGGGATAAATCGTCGGATATTGAATCTGCCCATAACATATCTGCGGCTGGAATACTAGTTAGAACAGGTTATGGAAAATTAGAGCAAAATAAGCTGAAAGAGGCTAATATTATGCCTGACCATATTGCGAAGAATTTATATGATGCTGTACAATGGATAATAAAAGATATAAATAAAGGGTAAAATGACTGATTTAACAGGTATTACTAAAGAGTTCAGCGGTAAAAGAGTACTTAGCATTGGGGATATGATATGTGACGAATATGTATACGGGGAGGTCTCTCGCATATCAAGAGAAGCCCCT
>Ga0207996_1001403_pt1 | contig 16856 bp, 16 predicted proteins | sample AntAceMetag02UKG_FD_184773 | JGI IMG/M metagenome (GOLD analysis project Ga0207996, IMG submission 184773) | Saline lake microbial communities from Ace Lake, Antarctica - Antarctic Ace Lake Metagenome 02UKG (SPAdes) (version 2) | ecosystem: Environmental > Aquatic > Non-marine Saline and... | reverse complement strand
GTAAGCGCTCTATTAACCCCATCTTCTCAAGTAGGCCGAGTCGTGTCATAAGTAAGCCAACTTTCACATTACAAGGAGGCTTACTCAATCATGGCAGATCAGCTACAGAAAATGGGACGGCGGAAATTTTGGCAATCAAATATAGACGCATGGGCACTTACCGGTTTAAGCCAGGCAGAATATTGCAGACAGAACAATTTAAAGACCCACCGCTTTACATACTGGAAGCGCAAATTTTATAAGAACAACTTGCCCGTAGAATTTGTCCGGATTCATACAGCCCCGGTCAAATCAACTCACTTCCTCCATAATAACGGAGCGCCGCTGCGACTCACTATGGGTGCCCGGTTCACATTAGAAATCCCGGACGGTTTTTCTCCCGCGACCTTGGAACAGGTCATATTGACCCTGCAGGAGGTCTAATGTTTCTACCGGCAATCAATATCAAAGTCTACCTGGCCCTGGGCAATACCGACATGCGCAAGTCCATTAACGGATTGTCCATTTTAGTCAGTGAACAGATGGCGCTTGATCCTTTCTCCGGCCATCTGTTTGCTTTTTGTAACCGAAACCGCAATATCCTTAAAATTTTGTACTGGGATAGAAACGGATTCTGCCTGTGGCATAAAAGGCTGGAGAAGCATTCATTCAAATGGCCGATATCTAAAAAGGAGACACTGACCATTGGAAAACGGGAGATTACCTGGTTAATGGACGGCCTTGATATCTACCAGGAAAATGCCCATAAATCTTTGAAATATTCGACACTTTTTTAAGAAAAGGGTTTACAAATTCAAATGGTTATGCTATGTTCCGGCCATGATTTGCGAGGCTCACATAGAGACTGAAAATGTTGATGAATTAAAGCAGATAATCGATTCTGTTTTAAGAAAAGAACAGGCGTATCTATCTGAAATCAACATTCTGAAAGAACAAATTCGCTGTCTCCAGGACAGGCTGTTTGGCCGTAAAAGCGAAAAGATCTCCTCTGATCGTGAGCAGCTTTCTCTTTTTGAGCTACCGGTCGAGCATTTCCCAATAGCCGATGAGGATGTAATTGAAATCCCGAGCCACAAACGCAAAAAGCGCGGACGAAAACCCATTCCTGAGAATCTCCCCCGTATTGAGGTCCTTCATGACATAGATGATGCCGACAAACAATGCGAATGCGGTTGTATGAAAGAGCGTATCGGCCAGGAAGTCTCAGAGCAGCTTGATATCATTCCTGCAAAGATCCAGGTAATTCGCCACATCCGGCCGAAATACGTCTGTAAAAATTGTGAGGGCGTTGACAGTGACGGTCCCACGGTTGCTATTGCTCAGTTGCCCGAGCAAATCATCCCAAAGTGCATTGGAACACCAGGCTTGATTGCCTTTGTCCTGGTAGCCAAATTTGTTGATGCACTGCCCTTTTATCGCCAGGAAAAACAATTCTTGAGAATCGGAGTGAAAATCTCCAGGGCAACCATGTGCAGTTGGGCCCAAAAGATTGCAGGAAGCTGTGATATTCTCCTTACGATGCTTAAACAAGAGATCCATTCCGGATCGTTAATCAATATTGATGAAACTCCGGTCCAGGTTCTCAATGAACCAGGCAGGACCAGTCAATCTAAATCCTATATGTGGATATTTAGGGGTGGGCCCCAAGAACATCCCGGCATAATCTTCGAATACCATCCAAGCCGTGCCGGTGATGTGGCGGCTACATTCCTGAAGGACTATACGGGCGTGGTTCAGACGGACGGGTATGCCGGTTATGGATTTATTGATGGCACCAAAGAAATTTTGCATATGGCATGCTGGGCACATGTGCGCCGTAAGTTTTTTGATGTCGTGAAGGCGGCCGGTAAACCAAAAGAGGGCAGGAGAAAACCCGGCAATGCCGATCAGGCGCTGAAATACATCCGGAAGCTTTATAAAATTGAGAAAGATGCCAAGGACAACGACCTGTCCAACGGGGAGCTTCTCAAGGAGCGACAGGAAAAAGCCAAACCTGTGCTGGATGAATTTAAACGCTGGTTGAATGTCAAGGTAGATGAAGCACCTCCCAAAAGCCTGCTGGGCAAAGCGATTACCTACACCTTAAACCAGTGGCACCGACTTGTTGTCTACGCTGATACAGGGCATGTGCCCCCTGACAACAATATGGCTGAAAATACCATCCGGCCGTTTGTGGTCGGACGAAAAAACTGGCTGTTCTCCGGTACTCCTGAGGGTGCAGCTGCCAGCGCGGCCCTCTATAGCCTGATTGAGACAGCCAAGGCAAATGGTCTTGAGCCTTACTGGTATCTCCGGCATCTCATAGAAAAACTTCCCGATGCCATGACCGAGGCTGATTATAAGGCCCTGCTGCCCCAGCACATAGAGCAGTCTCAACTCGCAGGCCCGCCTAATATCCCATAATTGGCCGCGCCTGACAAGATGGGGTTAATAGAGCGCTTACCCTCTTTCCATCGGTTAAAAGAAGTATCTCCTGACAGGCGTCCCGGCTACGGTCCGTTTTAAAGTCCTTTGTTATCGGCCGGTTTTGCGCAGGGCCGTCGGAAGTATACCGATTTTTTTGCCACAAGAGCAAAAATTTTAATTAAGCGCCTAAACTAAGCCGGATAAACCGGTGCTGTTGAAAACACGCCGCAAATTACAAATTTCAAGCACCAAAAGACAAACAAGTTCCAAACTTCAATATCTAAATCTCAAATAAGAGCCAAAACAAATTATTTACTCACACATAGCCTATAGTTGTTTTGAAATTTGGAATTTTAATCATTGTGTTTATTTGAAATTTGTTTTTTGACATAAAAAACACGAATTTTAGAATTTAGATACTGAATTCTGTATTTGCTGTAGAAAGACAGAAATGAAAAACAGTGTAACAAATTTCGATAATCAACAAAACAGGTTCCGGCACCACCTTGGGGCTCTGGTCTTCCTGGCTGTCATTTTCTTTTTTAATTTTATCGGCAGGGTCATTCTGGCGCCGTTAATGCCCATCATTGAAAAGGATCTGCATCTTAGCCACAGTGCCGCAGGATCTCTTTTTCTGATGCTATCTGCGGGATACTTTGTTTCACTGGCAGGTTCCGGGTTTGTCAGCTCCCGTTTGACCCACCGGAAGACCATTATTCTGTCTTCCGTGACCGTGGGACTGGCCCTGCTTGGTATCTGTTTCAGCCGAAATCTGGGGGCGATTCGCCTGACGCTTGTGCTTCTGGGCCTGGCTGCCGGTCTTTATCTGCCTTCGGGTATTGCAACAATTACGCATTTGATCAGCTCCAGGCATTGGGGCAAGGCCCTTTCGATTCACGAACTGGCACCCAATTCGGGTTTTATGGCGGCCCCCATACTGGCCGAGATTATATTGATATGGTTTCCCTGGCGCGGCGTTCTGGCCGCGTTGGGACTGAGCGCCGTTTGCCTGGGCATTGCCTATGCACGCTGGGGGCGCGGTGGGCGATTTGCCGGTCAGGCCCCTGATCTTCATGCGGTACGGCGACTTGCGGCAGAGCCTGTTCTCTGGATCATGATGATTTTGTTCAGCCTTGCCATCGGCAGCACCATGGGCATCTATACGATGCTTCCGCTTTATCTGGTTACGGAGAGGGGCATCGACCAGGGCTGGGCAAACACATTGATCGGACTTTCACGAATTTCCAGTGTGGGGATGCCTCTTTTAAGCGGGTGGGTATCTGACCGATTCGGTACCCGGCCGGCTATGATATGGGTTTTCTTTTTTACCGGGATTGCAACCCTGTTGCTGGGGATTGTAAGAGACGAGTGGGTGATTGGTCTTGTTTTTCTTCAGCCCATGGTGGCCGTCTGCTTTTTCCCGGCCGGTTTTGCGGCCCTGTCCTCCATTGGGCCGGCTGAAACCCGAAACGTTGCAGTCTCCATGATAATCCCGCCCGCCTTTTTAATCGGCGGCGGCATTTTCCCCACCCTGATCGGATTTTCAGGTGATATGGGAAGATTTTCATTGGGAATCGGGCTTGCAGGAGGGCTCATCCTTTGCGGAACCATTGTGGCCTATTTTCTCAAATTCCCGGCCGAGTGACGATTTTTAAAAAGGATCGTATTTTCATGACAAATCAAACGATTTCACGCGAAGGTTTTTGTGTCCCTCTTGCGAGAATTTGTAACACCTGAAAATTTCGCGACATCAGCCCTGAAACAACCGAGTTCCCGGGCACTGATTTACACATTGCATGCCCAGCTTTCGCTACAGTCCCTGTTCGCCCCTCTGTCCGATGCCCGCTGCCTTGCCTGAAAGCGAAGCCGATGGCGGGCAGGCCTTGGCTTTACGATTGGGTATTTGATCATTTCACTACAGGATAGAAATTCATTACTGATTTGTAGCTTTCCAGCATAGTAAAATACAATTCCTCTTTGTGTTGTTTCTGAACAATAAAGCTATTATGCACAGGCAGGGCTATTATGTTTTTCTTTAAAAGCCTTTTTAGTATAAACTCCGTTATATCCGTTTCTAAAGTTTGTAGACCAGGACCAATACCCCTACAGAAATATTTAGAAATAGCAGTATGCATTTGCTTAAAGCACTGAATTATTCCATCTATATCTAAATTTTTATCTTGTAATTCATCTCTTAAAGCTTGTTTTGCCCACTTCTCACTTTCAGCATGTAACATTATAAGTGATGCTTTCTTAAATATATTTCTGTCCAGTGGGCCGATATCATATGGATCATATTGAAAATTCACTCCTTCCATATGGTAGCACATGTTAATTTGCATGCTCTGGAAGTCAAGTTCACAAACTTTTTTTCCATTAATTAAAATGCAGGATCTGATACTTGCCGGCAATAAAGGTATTGTACCGTAGAATCTGTCCCCTTGTTCCCAGGAATTATTAGAATACGATCTGTAAATACGTTTATCTTCAATCTGAAATATGACGGAATATAGATTCAGATCTGAGATGGAAAACGTATATTCTTTTAATTTTTGTATTACAGTTTGATGATTTTTTTGTCGGATAAGATGTCCATAATTCTTTTTAAATTGTAACATTACAAGCTCAAAAACAGTCATTTTCTCCAGATTTGTTCTTATATCATCAAAACAGTGTTTGCTCATGGTATCAGTGAGTTTAGAGAAAAATGGCAAATCATATATGGAAGGAAACATGAAATTAGAATCAGAACCATTAATCATTGATTCATTGATCAGCGAAATTTTGTAATTATTTATAGAATCAAAGAGAGAGAACATTGACGATAAATTAAGATCAGTACTAGAATCAAGATTGATTGTCAGATTTGAGCCATTAATAAATAAATTATAAGTTTCTAATAAATTGTCAGATTTATCAATTTTTGTGGATTGTTCTTTATACATTATGTTTTTGTTCAAGTCTCCAGTTTGAAAGATCTTAATCAATTAATTCGGCCGGCTGTTAATTGTTAATATTGCCTTGAACTTTTTTATATCGATGTTTTTTGCACGAATGCGGAATGGGGATATTCATTTGAAACAACAACTTCCGGGTTGAAAAATGTTTTGCCCTGCCAGGACAATTCCGGCCCTATTTAAGAAATCAGTTTATCAGCCCGGCAATTCTAAGGCAAGCGCATATTATAAATGTATTGAAAGCCATTTCCATCTGTTTTTTAAGCCTGCCGGATGTGGTTGACTCTTTTGTGTGATTTTGGTACGTTATCTGAAATTTGAGATATTTTTTAATACTATGCCGGAAGGCAGTTGCAAGTTAAAAACAGAGGAGCGTTTCCGCGGCCCTGAAAGGCTTCGTTGTATTTATAGCGTATTTTCGATAACCCCCAAAAAAGGAGAGTTCTGTCATGACGTCAACAGCCTGGCCCACATCCAATTGGCCCGAAGGTGTACAGCACGACATTTCCGGATATGAAAAATCGCTTACCTCTATTCTGGATGATGCTGCACGCGACTACCCCGACAAGGTCTATACTCTTTTTAGTGATGCCTCCCGAACCTATGCCCAGGTGAAAGACACTGCCGACCGGGTGGCCTACTTTCTGGCTTCAAGGGGTATTCAAAAAGGAGACCGGATCGCTGTATTCCTGCCGAACCTGCCGCATTATCCGGCCATTTTTTTCGGTATTCTCAAGGCCGGCGGAATTTGTGTGACCTGTAATCCGCTCTATACAGCCCCTGAACTAAACTATCAGTTAAAAGATGCCGGTGCAAAAGCGCTTTTCTGCATGGATCATCCGAATTTCTATCCCACCACTGTTGAAGCCATCGAGAAAACAGATGTCGAAACGGTGGTCATCTGCAATGTCAAATCCTATCTGCCCAAACTTAAAGGATTTATCGGCGGGTTGCTGGGGAAAATACCCCGGGCTGAAAAACATGAATCCGGTCATTTTTTCTTTGACGATGTTGTATCTGCCGCACGGCCCGAATCTCCGGAAATTCAAATTAACCCCGGGGAGGATCCGGCCCTGATTATTTATACCGGAGGAACGACCGGTGTGCCCAAAGGCGCGGTTCTGACACATGCAAATTTTGTCTATGATCTCATGGCACTTGACGAGTGGGGCCGACTGGTTCATGAAAAAGGCGGGGAGCCGGAAAAATTTCGATCCGGCGGTTTCCATACCTATCTCGGGGTCCTGCCCTGGTATCACAGTTTCGGTTTGACCGTGGCCATGCTGTCTGCCTGTGCCACCGGCAGCAGATTGATATGCATTCCCGACCCAAGGGCCGGTGATCCGCCCTTTACCGAAGTCCTCAAGGCCGTGCAGAAATACAAGCCTACGATAATGCCGGCCGTTCCCACTATTTTTGTGGCCTTTACCAACCATGTTCATATCGACCAGTATGATCTAACCTCGCTGATGGGATGTTTTTCCGGCGGGGCTCCTCTGCCTCCCGAGGTTTGCAAACAGTTCGAGGAGAAAACCGGTGCTGTTATTTTTGAGGGCTATGGTCTCAGCGAGACAGCTCCGGTGGCCAGCGCAAATCCCACCAATACGGTCCAGCGCAAGATAGGCTCGGTTGGATTCCCCATGCCGGGTACGGACATCAAGGCAGTCGACCTGGATACAGGTCTGACATCTCTGGCCCAGGGCGAAGATGGTGAACTCGCCATCAGCGGTCCCCAGGTCATGCAGGGATACTGGAACCGTCCCGAGGATGACAAGGAGGTTTTCCGTGAAATCGATGGCCGTCGTTATTTCCTGACCGGTGATATCGGCCATATCGATGAAGATGGTTATATCCTGATTACGGACCGAAAGAAAGATATGATTATAGTGGGCGGATTTAATGTGTATCCCCGGGATGTGGAAGATATCCTTTTTACCCATCCCAAGGTGGCCCTGGTGGCGGTGGTGGGGGTGCCCGATGCCAAAAGCGGGGAGGCAGTCAAGGCATTTATTGAGCTCAAGCCGAAGGTAACCGCCACCGAGCAGGAGATTCTTGATTTTTGCAAAAAGAATATGGCAGGGTACAAGCGGCCCAAAATAGTTGAATTCCGAGATGTCATACCGATGTCCAACGTTGGGAAGGTTTTGCGCAGGGTCCTCAGGGATGAGGAAATAGAGAAGACGATTAAATAATAAGGTGCACGTTTAGAGGTTTACGGTTCAGGAGCTCAATCGCTAAGGAAACAGGGAATGCCGGTCAATTTGAAAATGTGAGCTGCACCCTGAATCGCTGAATGGTTACGAACAATACAAAGGAGACGATAATGAGTACTTTTTTACAGCAGGTCGATAAGGTGGAAATTCTGACCCTGCAGGACAATTATATCGACTTGACCGCTCAGGATAACAGCGACGTGGTGACCCAGGCCCTGCCGCTGAAGGGACTGGAGGTAAAAAACAGCATTTTGGCCGAACACGGGTTTTCCGCGGTAGTGAGGGTTACCCGGGATGATGTTTCCCACAGCATTTTGTTTGATTTCGGCTTTTCAGAGCACGGGGCTGCCTTTAATGCAGATGCATTGGGGTGGATATGACCACAGTAGAGGCCTTTGCACTTTCCCACGGCCATCTGGATCATGTGGGCGGCATTGATCAGCTCTCCCAGCGGGTCGGTAAAAAGGGGGTCGATCTGGTTCTGCATCCGGAAGCCTTTCGGAATCCTCGCTATTTGAAGATAACCGATGATTTCAAGGTGTTCTTTCCCGCCTTTACGCGGGAAAAAGCTGAAGCCGCGGGAGTACACCTGGTGGAAACCGAAAAGCCGTATCCGATGATGGAAGGCACTATCCTGTTTCTTGGTGGTATCCCCCGCAGGACTGCTTTTGAGAAAGGCGCGCCGAATCTATGCTATGAGGAGGATGGCGTGGAAAAACAGGACCCTATAGATGACGACAGTGCGTTGGTTTTTAATGTCAAAAACAAGGGTCTGGTGATTCTTTCCGGATGTGCACATGCCGGGATTGTCAATACGGTTGAGTATGCCCGGGAAGTAACCGGTGTCCATGAAATATTTGCAGTGATGGGCGGGTTTCATCTGACCGGCGCGGACATGGATGCCGTCATTGCACCGACAGCTCGGGCATTAAAGGTGCTGGATCCCGTGTACATCATTCCGACCCACTGCACCGGCCGGGCTGCTGTAATGCACATTGAAAAAGAAATGCCGGATAAATTTTTGCTGAATATGTCCGGAACCCGGATGACGTTTGCCGGATAATTGCTATTGATCCGGAATATGAAATCAATCGATGAATTTGATGCTTAAAAAAGCGGCCTTTTTATTTTATGATCTGGCCTGGAATTTTGCCATTCCTGCGCTTCGCCGAAACCAGCGCCTTGCCGAGGGGTTTGATCAACGGACGCTTCGGAACAATGTACTGAAAAAATCGGACCTGTGGATCCACGCCGCATCCGCGGGTGAATCCTATCTGGCTTGCTCTCTTCTCAGGCACCTGAATTTCCCCGTGCGGGTCAGAATACTGATCACCACCGACACCCGTCAGGGAATGGAAATCCTGGAACGGGCCATTGAGGATATCGCTCCGGATAAGGAAAATATGGAGGTGTACACGGCCTATTTCCCTTTTGACAGGCCGGCTATTATGAAAGCCGCGGTCAGAAAGATTTGTCCAAAAATTATGGTTCTTCTGGAATTGGAGATTTGGCCCGGAATGCTCTCGGCCTTGAAAAAATACGGTTCTAAAATACTGATTATCAACGGCAGAATCACCGCCGGGAGCCTGAAAAGATACCTTCTCTGGCCCTCTTTCTGGCATGGTCTCACACCGGATAAAATTCTCGCTATTTCAGAAAACGACGCCCGTCGTTTTGCCATGTTGTTCGGAAAAGAACGGGTCCGGGTGATGCCCAATATGAAGTTTGACAGACTCGGCAGTTCCGAGGCCCAAAAGAGACATTCGCTTGACAAAATACTTCCGTCCGATAAACCCCTGATTGTCCTCGGTTCCACCCGACAGGAGGAAGAGCCGCTCATTGAAAAAATTATTCTCCGTGTCTGTCGCAGTGTGCCGGAAGCGATTATCGGGCTGTTCCCGCGTCATATGCACAGAATAAACCACTGGAAAACAGTGCTGGAGCGTACAGGCGTATCATGGATTTTGCGATCCGAAATTGAAAACGAGAATGAGGAATCGGCTTCACACAGAAGGGTTATCCTCTGGGACACCTTTGGTGAACTGAGCATAGCCTATGAACGAGCAAAAGCCGTGTTTGTCGGCGGCAGTCTTGCGCATCTGGGCGGACAGAATTTTCTGGAGCCTCTCATCTGCGGCGTCATACCCGTGATCGGCCCCTCTTGGGAGAATTTCGCCTGGGCGGGCCGTGAAATTATAGACCAGGGACTTGTCCGCATAGCTACAGACTGGAAAAAAGTTGCGGATATTCTGGCGGAAAATGTGAAAATTTCATCGTCTCATAAAAAAATACGTGAAGCTGCGCTCCACTATGTAAAGAAACGCCAGGGCGGCACAGCCGCTGCTTGCAGACTGATTGCTGAATGGATTTTTGATTGTCCTGCCGGTGGCAACAAATAACAACTAACAATAAGCAGATGAACAAATGACAACTCTTCCAAAATGTTACGGCGTTATTCCGGCGCGTTATCAGTCTCATCGTTTTCCGGGCAAACCATTGGCCGAAATTTTGGGCAAGCCCATGTTTCAGCATGTTTTTGAACGTGCAAAACAATGCCCCGAATTTAGGCAGGTGGTCCTGGCCACCGACGATCACCGAATTTTTTCAGCCGCTGAAAAACGGGGCGTTTCGGTGGTGATGACACGAAATGATCATCCGAGCGGAACAGACCGGGTGCTCGAAGCGGCCATGCTGCTTCAGGTGCCTCAGGATGCTGTGGTGGTGAACATTCAGGGCGATGAACCCGCGCTTGATCCGGTTATGCTCACAGAACTTGTCCGCCCTTTCGTGAAACCCGGGGTGCAGGTGACGACTCTGGCAAGAAAGATCAGCCCCGAGGAGGCCGAGAACCCGGATAGGGTCAAGGTGGTTTTCGCGAGAGATTGCAAGGCACTCTATTTCTCCCGAGCGCCCATCCCCCATCCCCGTGACGGGGAAACGGACGCGTTTTACGGGCACATCGGGCTATACGCGTTTCGTATGAATATTCTGGAGCAATTTGCAAAATTCGGCCCGAGCCGTCTTGAAACCGTGGAAAAACTGGAACAACTTCGTCTGCTTGAAAACGGAATATCGATTCATGTGGTCACGACCGATTATCAGAACGTTGGAGTGGATCGCCCTGAAGACATAGAGACAGTGAGTAAGATTTTGATGGGGAAATTATAAAAAAAAAGGGTTTGCAAGCTATTATGCTCGTAAACCCTTGATATTCATGGTGGGCGGTACTGGGTTTGAACCAGTGACTTCTACCGTGTGAATTTACTTTATAACTATTTGAAATTGTTGACAATATATATAATTATATAATAACGTATAAGAATATATAATGATTCTTGGAAATGAGAATGATACGCCTTCTATACTGTTTTATGGTTTTTAACCGTGTTTGTTTTTATCGTGGTCACAAAATGGTCACACGCTTGGTCACATTTTTTTTGGTTATTTAGTCACAATTCTTAAAATAATTTTAGCAGTTTCCGGAACCGGGAGAGCTCCCCGACAAACCGGTCTGTAGGATGGTGTTTAATATTACGTGGTTATCGATGCTTGACAACCCGCGTTCGATGTAGTATATTTAAATTAATACGAAATCGGATTCTATCGGATAGCCCCCTTTATAGGGCCTGCTAAAAGAAAAGCCCGATCGAAGTAGGGTTCACAAGTTCGCTTAGGATATTTTATCTTGGCGACAAAATCAGTATCGGTTTCTATCGGATAGCCCCCTTTATAGGGCCTGCTAAAAGAATAGCCCGATCGAAGTAGGAGTATACAAGATAGGATAGTGGGTACCCAATCCCGCCCCTGTAGACTTGTGTAGTCTTTTTTTGGTCGGGCTTTTTTATTGGCTGCGGACCGAAAAGCTTATAAGTCAATTAATTCAATCGGTTAAACTATTATTAAGGGGAAAAGGAGCCAAAATATGGACGAAAAAATGATCGTTAAAGATAAACAAGAACTTTTGACTGTTAAAGAACTGGCAGATTTTTTAAAGGTACCAGTATCGTGGGTATACGCCAGAACTAGGCAAAAAGGACCTGACGCGATGCCTTGCATCCGTGCGGGCAAGTATCGCCGGTTTTTAAAGGATGCTGTCCTTGACTGGCTGGAAATCCAGCAGAGGGCCGCATAATGGATGCTCTCAATAAAAAAACCTCGTCTTCAGGCTGGCAGGCCAACGAAAACGAGGTTAAACAATCTGATATAAATACTATCATGCCCGCCATAAAAAGCAAGTCTTATCTATATGTTGACGGGCCTATCGACCATTTTAAACAAGCTATTGAAAAAGCCGGGATGACTCCACCGGACCATATCACATCGGGGCAAATGGAACGCTTTTCAGGCACCGGGCAAAAAGATAGAAATGCCTGGGCCATCTTTTTTTTAAATATAGATGGAACGGCGGGCGGGTGTTTTGGTGACTGGAAAACAGGTTTTTCGGAAACATGGCTTTCAAATGGCAATCGAACCCTGAGCGCTGGACAGCAACGCGAGTTTGACCGGATGCTTCGGGAAGCCAAAGAAAGATATGAATCCGAGCTAAAAGAAAAACATCGAGCGGCAGCAATCGAAGCACAAAAGATATGGGATAGGGCCACACCGGCGCCACCAGATCACCCATATCTGATTCAAAAGGGAGTCAAGCCCTATGGTATCCGATGCCAAGGAAAGGCTTTAATCATCCCTGTCATGGATGCAGGCGGGGCCATTTCTTCACTGCAAAGAATTTTACCGGACGGCCAAAAACGTTTTTTACCGGACGGAAAGACCAAGGGCGGGCGATTTATTATCGGAGATCCTGCCGGCAGCGATAAAATTTTTATTGGTGAAGGTTACGCCACCGGCGCAAGCATCCATGAGGCCACCGGCAAGCCTGTTGTCGTGGCTTTCAATGCTGGGAACCTGGAAGCCGTGGCGCGGCATATCAGTAAGCTTTATCCAGACCATGAAATTATTATCACCGGCGACAACGATCTTAAAACAGAAGGAAATCCGGGAAAGGCGAAAGCTGAAGAGGCGGCGGCGGCCATTGGTGCGGCGGTTGTGCTCCCATCCAATGATGGTGATTTTAACGATCTATACGGGGCCGAAGGGCTTGAGGCTGTCAGGACCCAACTGTTAGAAGCACAATTTAAACCTGATGCCATGTCAACGGAATGGGATCTTGCAAAACAATTATTCCCAAAGACCGCCTTTCCCTGGGAAGCGTTCCCTTTGGATATTGCAGACAGCATTAAACAGTTAGCGCGATCTTGTGCAACGTCTTCACAGTCATTACCAGGGGCAGCAATGGCAGTTTTTGCAAGTGTCCTTGGTGCCACCGTTTCTATTTCCCCTAAACGATCTTGGAAGGCACCCTTGATTTTTTGGTTTGTTGATATTCGCGAAAGTGGCGACGGCAAGACACATGCAGCAAGGGCTTTGTTGAACCCATTGTATGCTGCACAAACTGCCAGTGACAAAGATTATGAAATGCGGATACAGGAATGGCAGGCCAAAGATAAAAAAGACCGTGGGCCGGAACCAAAACGGGCAAGGGGTTATTATATGTCTGATTTGACGCTTGAGGGTATTCGGGAAGACCTGTCAGGCCATGGTGGGACTGTTTGTGTACTGGATGAATTATCGGCACTCCTGAACGCACAGAATCAATATAAATCAAAAGGCACCGACCGGGAAGCATGGCTTTCACTATATGACGGCAAGCCGACCAGGATTGTCAGGGCCAGCAAATCAAAAACGATCACCGGGGCGCGGTTAAATTTATTTGGTGGAATACAGCCGGCAGTATGGCGAAAAGTTTTCGGCGGGGACGATGGTATCTATTTGGTTGATGGTACTGTTTACAGATTATTGCCTACCTATGAGGGGTCAAAATTCTATCCTTTAACCGAGGAATCCTGGAGTAAAAAGAATCAAGCCGTATGGGAGAATACTCTAAGCCGGGCCATGACCTGGGCGGATAATAAAATTTCTGATGAAAAATGGAAGCCTACTGTCCTGATGTTGGATTCTGAAGCCGGGCAGCATTTCATTGCCTGGAGAAACGATCTTTATTCACAAAGAAAAGAACTGCCAAAACCAATAAGGGACTTTATCCCAAAGATCACCGGGGCAGCTTTACGACTGGCAGGGGTCTTGTATTGTATCAGACGATTCAATTTAAATAGCGAACCAGGGCAGATTCTAACTATTGAAGATATGCAACGGGGCATTGATGCAGCACGATTTTATATGGGCCATATCGTGGGCGCACTGCATTTAATGACGGATAAAAATCATATCACCGATGAAGAGATCACCGACCAGGTTAAACACTTGGTAAAAACGCTTGAAATTTTAAAACCTGAGATTGATTCCGGGCGTCTGGCAATCGGTTATATTTGGGAACGATTCAACGAAAATTGCAAACCTGAATTAAAGTTATCCAATGCCAAGGCGATGGGGGCACTACTTAGAAGTTGTGAGCTAACCATAACGGCAGGTGTGCATAATGCGAATGGGAAACGTTCTGTGAAATGTCTTATTTGGGATGAAAAAATAAATAAACTCTTAAAAACATGTCTGCAATGTCTGCAACGTCTGTCAGGCCAAGAAAATAAAGGGCGCAGAGGTGCAGACGTGGAACTTTCAATGTCTGCTATGTCTGCAAATAACGACCAAAATTCAGCAAGGGTGCAGACATTGCAGACGACAGATAAACAACGTCTGTATGCGGGAACTACTGATAATAAAGAGTTTACAGACAATGCAGACATTGCAGACGTCTTTTCCAGTGTAAATAAAAAAACCGGACGTGTTACGGGGACCATATGACGGCACACGATGTTTTAAAAACCGCAGATCAACGGGGCATTCAATTTAATATTGTCGGGCATGAGATCCGTTTTGATGCACCGGAAGGCGCCATGGATGATGAACTTATCCGACAGATGAAAAAACACAAGGCGCACTTGCTCACCTTGTTGGATAAAAAAAACATATGGTGCTCTACAAATTGCCTCAAGGGTGCACGGCGCCATATTGATGGCATGCCGGTATTGTGGTGTAACGAATCCGACCAGGCGGTTATTGATTTGGAGTCCTGCCCACTGGAACATTGGGTTAAAAATTCTGAAGGAAGGCCGGTAAATGGATCTTGAGGTGTTTACGATTCAATTAGACACAGCAGAAAAAGAGGCAAGAGACATCCTGAGAATATTCGGTGAACTCTCAATAACGTCTAAACTGGTGGATGCAGAACCTACCATGGGAAACATTGTCGCTATGATGACAGCCCGATGGGTACTTGATGCATGGGCGAAAGATAATCGAACCGGGCGCTTGAATTAATTTCAAAAGGGGTTTGTATGCTCACACAGAAACAAATTGAACAGGATTTCAAACAATGGCAGGCCCGGCTTGATAAAGCGCAACGGGTGCTTGTCGAATTACCCAAAGGCAGGTTGCCATACCCTGAACATAAAAGGCGGGAAAACCGCAGGCAACAGAACGAATCAGAAATTCAGCATGTGAAAGGTCTTTTTAGAATTGCCCGGGAGGGACTTCGGGAAAATAGGTTTCCCGGCTACACACACACTACTTGAATTTTGGAAAAAATTGGAAGGTATAGCGAATGAACGGGGAAACAAAGCAAAAGGCAATAGAAATGCTTGCCGCCGGATGCACTGGTAGCGAAACGGCAAAGGCGACAGGAACTTCAAATGCAACGGTAAGCCGATTAAGAAACAGAAAAGATATTAAACCCTTATTGGACGCCGGTTTCCGGGAACTTGTGGGCCGATGTATCGATAATGCAGTCAATAATACAGCCATGCTTATTGGATCTGCTAATAAGCATCTGACAAAGTTATCCCAAAAAGAAACAGTCGACCCCAAAGCATTTGAGGAAGCCAAGGTATTATTTGATTTGGCAGGGAAACGGGAGAAACGCGTCTTTGACGCTGCCGGTTTTGGTAACCCTCAAACACAATCGGTACATTTGACGAATATCACCAATAACCTAAACCAATCGCTTGACCCGGCAGTTATAGACCTGCTCAAGGCCGCGATGCCTGGGACCAATGGCCATGAGGATGTTATTGACGTGGACTTGGAGTTGGATAATGAGGAACCGGCAAACAGTAATTAGAGCCAGTTATGGGGTTTTGTGTTTTTCATAATATGAGTAACGTAATATCAAGGGGTTACATGGTTATGCGCGAACGGGTTTTTGTTCATTTCCTTTGCTTTTCGACTGTTTTCGTAACTGTTGACATAATACCCGTTATCATAACCACAGGATTATCAGTGATAGGCAGGCAATACAAGGTATTAAGGCGCCCTGCAAATAAGGCACACAGGCAGCCGGAGTGTCTCTATTCGTGGTGGTGGTGTCCCTGCCCTGCGCCACTGCCGGCAATGTAGGCCTACTCTTGATAGATCGGTGAGAGGCAGGGGGTGGGGGGGAGCAGACAGCAGGGGGTGGGGGTAAGGTTCCATATATGATACCGCGCAACACACTAAGGGTAAAACCCGTTGTATCAGGCCCGGGCAGATAGACGAAATAGGCTTTTCTACTAGGGAAATGGTCGTGTAGGGTATCATCTGGACAGCGTTCACACACGGGGCAAGAATATATAGACAATGGATTTTATATGTTGAAATAACCCCTATACGGTTCTTTGATAAATTTAAATCCGCAAGGTAGCTGTGATAACAACCCGGCTGAAGTGGTTGTAAATTGTGGGTAGGCAATCGCAAGGAACGATGCTGAGACACTCCTGCTACAGCAGGTAGGTTTTGCCATTTCCGGAAAAATGGTACTTACGATTCTGAATATTTTCTTGCTGAATCAATATTTTGGTATGTTCGTATTATTCAAGATAGATAGCAGTAAGCACCGGTCTTAAGAACTTTGTGATATGATTTGGCTATTTGTAACGCTAAGCTAACCGGAACCCTTTTGCGTCCGAGTTCAGCGTCGGGTTATGTGTTTTTAATTCCTCATTGTCTTTGATTTCAATTTTCAACATTTCCCTATTATTGTCATATTTTCAGCATCAAATTTATAGTTTACAATTTTCCCATTTATTATCAATTCTATTGCTTGTTCAATAACTTCTATCGGAGCAATAAACCATTCTCGTGGACTATGTCTTTTCCCTTTTTCATCAAAGACATCTAATTCCAAACATGAATTGCCAAAGAAATTATGAAGTAATTGCTCTAATTTATGCGGATTCATATTAAAACATTTCCATGCTCCTTGAATCCTTACAGGAGCCATCAAATAAGT
>Ga0207996_1001402_pt1 | contig 16878 bp, 17 predicted proteins | sample AntAceMetag02UKG_FD_184773 | JGI IMG/M metagenome (GOLD analysis project Ga0207996, IMG submission 184773) | Saline lake microbial communities from Ace Lake, Antarctica - Antarctic Ace Lake Metagenome 02UKG (SPAdes) (version 2) | ecosystem: Environmental > Aquatic > Non-marine Saline and... | reverse complement strand
CTTCGTATGAGCGAGGACTGTATTTAATTGGCACTTCACAAATTTTATATCCTTTTTTTCTGACCTTTGCGGTGAACTCCGTACAGAACTCAAATCCAAAACATCTTAAATTAATATTATCCAGCACCTCTTTCCTGCACATTTTGTAGCAGGTTAATACATCTGTAACAAATGGAAGATAGAGAATATTTGCTATCAGACTTACTAAGATATTCCCCAGATAATACTGAAAGTACATCATCTTGTTTCTGCCCTTAATCCTTGAGCCATATACAATCATAGCGCCGTTATTTATCTGATTTAGTAATTTGTAATATTCCTGCGGCGAATACTCAAGGTCAGCATCCTGCACAACGACAACATCTCCTTTAACATACTTAAATCCCGTTCTGAGCGCAGCGCCTTTGCCCTTATGCTTTTTATGAAAGAAAACCCGGAGATTTTGATATTGAGAAACAAGTTCTCTAAGTATTTCGCGTGTTCCGTCAGTGGATACATTATCAACAACTATAATCTCTTTATTGATACCCAGCGCGTCTACTCTCTTTACAATCTCTCTGATAGTATCCTTTTCGTTATAGCACGGTATAACAACTGACAACTTCATCTAAAGAACTCCCTCGTCATTTTATTTTGAGAGCATACTACCATAAAAAGATATTTATCAACAGGTTTTTGGTTTATGCAGAATATCCCTTTTCCGTCATTGCGAACGAAGTGAAGCAATCTCGCACTTTTGGAATTTTTATGTAGGGACAGGTCGTAACCTGTCCTTTTGCTTTGTTGTGTCATTCTTTGATTTGATTGGGGGAATTTAGGTGGTTGAGTGCGGGTTTTGGGGAAATGGGTGCTGTGTCCTTTTCCTCCTGTTCTATATCCTTTCCACCGGTCCTCTGCATTCAGGATCAGGACAACGAATTGTGGAAGTCGGTAGCTTTTTAGCCTCTGCTTCCCCGTCTTCAAATATTTCTTTTACAAATTTTTTTCCACACTTCTTACATCTAAATTTCGCCTTTTTCATATGTCTCTCCTTATCTATTTTATCCTTTCTTTCCACCAGTTTATCAATGCTAACATCAATAGCAAGTTTTTTCTCTAATTTGTCAACGATAAAGATTTAACCACGTTCTTTTCAAGCGACGAAGCAATCTCTTTGTCAGGCAGGGGAATCCAGTGTTGAAAGATTTGAGCACGAATTTTTAAGAAAAGGTCGCTGTGTCCCTATTTTTACCTAGCTTTTACTGAAAATCTTCTAAATATTTTTTGTATGCGACTATTCTGATATTTATTTCTTCTAACAATTCTTCATTAGCACACTTTTTAAACATTTCCGTCCAAAATACAAAGAATATCCTGAAAAAGGCATCTAATAATTTACCTAGTCGTTTTTTATAATCATCTGAATTTTCTTTGTAGTCACAATAAGTTGCTCCTAAACACAACTTTTCTTTATTTTCAACATATCTAGTCAGAACATCCTGGGCATCGGAATGTGCAAAAATGCTACAAGATTCGTGCATTTGGATAAGTTTCTTAGCCAATGGAAATTCACCAGGATTGTTTTTAATTGTTGCTTTAATATTTTTAAATATTTTCTTCCATTCCTCATTTGGTTTTGATTTTAAATTGCTTAAGTAGACTTCTCGAGCTTTCGGATATTTTGACAAGTAATATGCAGTGAAAAGACTATCAATTGCGCAGCGAAGGTTACGAAACGAGATTGAGGAATGCATTCTGATAAAATTGCACATTGCTAAATAAAACTCTCTATGAACATTTCCAAAAAGAAAGGCAGGAATTTTGAGCTCGACTTTATCGATGGTGATTTCGAAGGATTTTTGATACAAAATATCTAAGTTATGAATAAGATAAAAATCTTTTCCCAAATTGACAATACTATTTATCTCATTCTCTTTTTCCATCCCTAAAAAATGGCCGAAATCATTAATTTTTGAACTTGTCATATTATTTATCTTCTTACGTAAAGATTCCTCAATTGATAATAATTATAAATATCCTTTTTCTACTAATCTTAATAAGCGCTTGATAACTATTTTAGTTAATGTGTTTTCGGATAGTTTGACATAAGATTGACCTTTTATTTCAAAAATTTCAACAAGTCCTTTTTGTTGAAGCTTCCGATCAATATGGCTTTCATACCGTAATCCTTCCCAAACTTGTCCCCTCGAATAAAAAACATCTCTTGATGTAAGTGGACCTCTTTCCTGAATATCAAGCAAACGATCCGCCAAATGTTCACCTTTTAAGTGGGAACGAGTTGGCCTTGTTTCCCTTAATAGTTCATCGACGACAGAAAAAGACCTTTTGTAATCACGCATTGATTCATATAATTTATACAAATACTTTTTGAGTACCATAAAAAATAGACCACCTACAATGGTTAGTAAAATCCATTTTATTAATTGTTGGAAAACATCATTGTTCATTATTGCTTTCATTTTTTACCTGAAAAATTGCCAAATTGTTAAGATGATTAGAGCCACAGTCAAAACAACAAGAACCCATGTGAGATTTCTTGTCTGTTTGGTGGACTTGAGTGTTTCCTTAGAGAGTTTAATCATTTCCTGTTCTGTTTTCTTTCTACTTTCATCCCATGCCATCTTTTCTCCTTATTATCTATTGTTTTGAACGGTAACAGTAGGGACATCCATTACCATTGCTTCTATTATTAACCGTCGTTTGCCACTCATGACCTTCGTTGCAAATCCACCAAATTTTCTTATTACTATGTTGGGTAACATCTCGCGGAGTTAAATAATTTTTGTTCGGATGCCACTGCTTTGCCAATTTAGGGTTAAGAGTTCGCAAACAATTGTCGTTACAAACAGCTTTTCCACCGCAATAGGGACATCCATTGCCAGCAGTTCTGCTAGCAACCATAGCTTGCCATTCATGTCCTTTACTACAAATCCACCAGACTCGCATGTTGCTGTTCGGGGTAATATCCCGTGGAGTCAGTTTCCCGTTTTTGGTTAGATGCCACTGCTTTGCTAAGTCTTTATTACACGCTGCTAGGCTTCTCTCAGGCAACGGGGATGGTAATCTTTCAAGCAAATCAACATATTCAATTTCATTTGCTATTTTCCCACATTTAAGATAGTTTTTAAGTCGCTTTTCTACATTCTTTTTTATATTTTCTCGTTCCAAAATTCTATTTACTATCCTGCTTGTCACAGTAAAATCCGAATCCTTTCTCGAAAAATTAATATCTATGTTAGAAATTTTTTGCAAGCCACTTCCTCTTATTCTCAATAAAGTAATATTTTTGCTTTTTAAAAATTTTGTCTTTTTTTTATCCCCAACAAGTTTGTGCTTGTGCCAATATTCACCGTCGATTTCGATCCCCATTCTTAATCTTGGTATATATATGTCGCATTCCATTCCGTACATTTTTTCGCGGTGATTTACTTTTCTAAACAAATGTTTCATTTCAGAAAATATTCTGAGTTCTAACCGAGAAGTCTGCGAATGACAGTATGGACAATTATTACCATTGCTCCTATCGGCAACCATAGCTTGCCACTCATGATCTCTTTCGCAAATCCACCAGACTTTTTTGTGACTTCCGGGCGTAACATCCAGAGAAGTCAATTCCTTGTTTTTAGTAGGATGCCACTGCTTCGCTAGCGCAGGGTTAAGGGTTTTTAGACAATTATCGTCACAGACAGCTTTACCAGAACAATAGGGACATTCACCGCCTTTAGGTCTGTTCCTGTTACTGATAAAAGCCTGCCACTCATGTCCTTTTTTGCAAAGCCACCAGACTTTTTGTCCACTTCTAGTGGTAACATCACGAGGTGTCAGCTTGCCGTTTTTAGTTGGGTGCCACTGTCTTGAAAGAACAGGTTTAATAGTTTGCAGACAATTATCATCACAAACTGCTTGACCAGAGCAATAAGGACATCCTATGCCAGAGTTTCTGCTATTAACCTGGGCCTGCCACTCATGACCTTCGCCGCAAATCCACCAAATTTTCTTATTACTATGTGAGGTAACATCTCGTGGAGTTAATTTGTGATTTTTGTTCGGATGCCACTGCTTTGCCAATTTAGGGTTAAGAGTTCGCAAACAATTGTCGTTACAAACAGATCTTCCACTGCAATAGGGACATCCACCGCCTTTAGACCTGTCGTAAACGTTAGCTTTCCACTCATGTCCTTTCTGGCAAAGCCACCAGACTTTTTTGTCGCTTCCAGGCGTAACATCCAGAGAAGTCAATTCCTTGTTTTTAGTCGGATGCCACTGCTTAGCTAGTGCAGGGTTAAGAGTTTGCAGACAGTTGTCTTTGCAAGCATATCTACCTGAACAGTACGGACATCCATCTCCCCTATTTCTATTGGCAACCCTAGCTTGCCACTCATGACCTTTTTCGCAAGTCCACCAGACCCTACTATGACTATTTGGAGCAACATCATGAGGAGTTAATTCTCCATTCTTGCTTGAGTGCCACTCTTTTGCTAATTTGGGATTGGTTTGCAACAGAGAAAATCTCATGTTACTTTTCTTCCTCTATTCGTATTTTCTTATCCAACCTTTTCCATCAACCACTCTTCTCTTTTCTAACTTTCTCCTTACTTTCAATTATACTCCCAAAACCATAAAGAAAAAAGGGCACAAAATATTGTGCCCCTACAAAATAAAAGGGCGGAGGCAAGCCCCGCCCCTACAATTACATCCACCTGAATCTCTCTTCAAAGGGGGACTTTTTCGCAGTATTTCTTATATCTCCAAATTGATATGCTCCCGACAATTACTATAGGTATGAATACCCAGAGATATTTGCCCATAATAGGTAACACAAACGAACTGCGCCATATTCTTTCTATGACAGTCTTGAAAGGAACATGTTCTCTGAATATATACAAATAATCCCAGATATACTGCCCTTCGTATGAATTGCACTGTTCATTGTAATATACCAGATTCGCTTTTGTCAGCAGGAAAAGACAGTATGAATATATAGCTGAGAGGCCTATCAGACTTTTAATTAAACAGGTTTTCTTATATCTATTCATGAATGCGCACAAGCCGAGTCCTAAAAATGGGATTGTGCATGTTAAATATCTTTGAGCGTAGCATCCTCCGGCATTATATTCCGTTCTTGTTCCATAGACAAAGGCTATTAATAAGAAATTGACCAGAGCTATTATACCCACTAAAGATAAATTTTTATCTCTATTTTTAATAAGAAATGCAAGACCGACAAAAGAAAGCGTAAAACACGGGAACCACAACAGAAAGCCGTGATCAACGGAAAACAAAAGGTTTATAACTGGTGGCGGTATTTTTAATATGCTTATCCATCCATAACCGCCGTATCCTGCCTCAAACCATGAGCCGAACTGTGTATGACACTGATATATGGAGAGAAAAAACACAACAACCAGCGGCACTGTGTAGATAACTATATTCTTTATGATTGCGGATATTCTCAATTTTTTATAACAGAGAATAAGAGCGAAAAGATATGGGAAAAACAGCAAGCCGTTTACATATCTTGTCCATGCGGAAAAAGCAACGCAAATGCCAAGAGCAAATATTAGGAATGTGGTTTTCCCTCCATTGGATATTCTTTTCTGCAATATTATGAATACATAAAAAGACAGTGTGACAAGGAAGGTGCTTGTTGCGTGGCTGAAACCGTTTGTTGCGTAATAAACGAGAGGACTTGCAAAAAAGCATACAAGTGTTGTAAACAGACTAATGACTCTTGAAAAATTTAGTTCGATGAGAATCTTAAACAGGATTATCATAGCGAGTATTGCGTATATATTGTGAGCAAGAATTACCGATGATATATTCAAAAATTTTCGGGAACTCAGTCCATTATAGGGTAGTTTTCTGGGATCATTGCTAAAGGAAGGTGGATTAAATTTAATGAATTTTGCTGCAACATTGGAAACTAAATAAAAAGGAGCGTCAAGAACGGTCATGCCAAGAGGATAACCGGTTACCCATCTCCCTGTTTTCTCGCAGTATTGAGTTCCGTTTCCCTGCCAGCCATACATATTATTGCCAAGGTCAAGATCTTTGTCTTCAATAACAGATTCAAGATTTGCAAAATGTCCCCAGCCGTCATTTCCGCCAAGCCCGTCTTCAAATATAAAACAATGCAATCCCAAGACAAATATGAGGAAAACAAGTTCCCATGAAAGGTGTTTTTTATTACTCATCATTCTTTTTCAAAGTATACACAATATAAATTCTTTACACAAACACGTTTCGCGATGTAGAATGCACAACAGGATTTTACCACATAGACAAAATCAAAAAACATACAGGAGAAAAAATGGCTAAGGTGCTTGTTACAGGAGGTGCAGGATTTATAGGCTCTAATTTAACCGAAAAGCTTGTTGAATTAGGTCATAAAGTAACAGTCATTGACGATATATCGCATGGAAATATCGGGAATCTTAAATCAGTTGTCAGTGAAATTAATCTTATTAAAGGAAACCTTTTTGATTCCGATGTTTTGAAAAAAGCTGTTCAGGGAAAAGAATGTATTTTTCACATGGCTGCAAACACGAATATAGATAAAAGCATCAGCATGCCGGCATGGAGCGCAGAACAAAATATAGTAGCTACTATAAAATTGCTGAAAACAGCAGTTAAACATAATGTAAAAAGAGTAATATTCTCTTCAAGCGCTGCTACTTACGGAAATGTTAAAACTCTGCCTGTAAAAGAGGGAATACCTCTTTCTCCTATGTCTGCATACGGATTGGAAAAAGTAACAGCGGAAAATTACATGAAATTGTTTTCACAATTATATGATATAGATACTTTGTCTCTGAGATATTTTAATGTTTTTGGCCCGCGTCAAAATGCTGACGTTCCTCATTGCGGAGGAGTGACTATCGTAATCAAACAAATGAGTGAAACTGGTTCGTCTCAAATGCTTGGTGACGGAAAGCAAACGAGGGATATGATTTACGTCGGAAATGTAGTGAGTGCAAACATTCTTGCAATGGAAAAACAGTCTGATGCAAAAGGGGCTGCTTATAATATCTGCACAGGCAAGTCTATATCAATAGCAGAACTTCACGATAAAATTGCCAAACTTATGGGAGTTAATCCATCAAGAGAATATATACCGTTTGGTAAAGGCAATATAATGGATTCCGAAGGTGACCCTGCATTAGCAAAAGCTGAGCTGGGTTTTGAAGCAGAAATTGATTTGGGTGAAGGGTTAAAGAGAACAATTGAGTGGATCAATGACAAATAGACTTGGAACGGGCGGAGGCAAGCACCGCCCCTACAATGTGGAAATCGGGGAATATAGGGGCAGGTCTTGTGCCTGCCCGGATGTATCTCTATTTCTTGTTTCTTTGCTTTCATTCTTACTGTTAGCCACTACCTGCGGATTTGCTCAGTCTAAAATTGTGAGAGTATTGATCTGTAAATCCAACACTTCGCTCACACTTTCTTCAAGATGTCCCGTCACTATGAAAGCAGGAAACGAGATATTAAAAAGAGAAAAAAGATTGAAAAAAATTGTCTTAAAACGCAAAGGTGATTCCATAAAGTTTGGAAGTGGTAGATATAAAACATTGGATTTTATATCAAAAGGATTTTCAATATCAGTGAACGGCAGGGCGTATGTGGGAGATATTAGAATAAGCGTTCATGGCAAACAGATCTTTGCAGTTAATTATGTTGGTATGGAGAGCTACTTAAAAAGTGTCGTTCCATCTGAAATGCCTTCAACTTGGCCTATAGAGGCATTAAAAGCACAGGCAGTTGTAGCGCGTACATATGTGCTTTATCACAAAGCCGGTCCGAGTAAAGAGTATGACTTATATTCAGGTATAAAATCTCAGATGTATAAGGGAGTATGTTCTGAAGGAAGCAATTCCAATATGGCTGTGTATTTGACAGAGAAGATGTGCCTGTATGACAATGGGAAACTTGTTCCCACTTACTATCACTCAACGTGTGGCGGACAGACTCTTAATGCAGACAGCATATGGGAAAGGGCGTTAGATTCCATAGAAGGAGTTGATTGTGGATTCTGTAAGGATTCCATTCATTATAGGTGGAAAAAATCAATAGGAAGAAGAAAACTCGGAAAAATTCTGAGCAGGAATGGGTATAAGATAGGTAAAATAAAAACAATGAGGGTTACAAAAGGCAATCCTTATAAGATTTTCATAGAAGATAAATATGGGAAATCACAAGTTTTGGATGTAAGTAAGTTTAGGACGCTTGTTGGATCGGAAGTGATTAGAAGTAATAATTTTAGAGTTAAAGTCGGATGGTTTAGAGTGAAATTTAAGGGAAATGGGTGGGGTCATTGTGTAGGGCTATGTCAGTGGGGAGCACGAGGCATGGCTATTAAGGGATATAGTTATAAGCAAATTTTACAGCATTATTATCCCAACCTTGATCTAAAAAGATTATTCTAGATGCATATCTCTCTTTTTGATTATTCTCTTCCTAAGAAACTGGTTGCACAATATCCCGTCTCCAAACGCGACGAATCCAGGTTAATGATTATTAATAGGGAGACAGGAAATATCTCTCACAGGTCTTTTCATAATATAATTGATTATCTTTCTGAAGGTGATTTATTAATTATAAACAACACAAAGGTAATACCAGCCAGATTGAGAGGGATAAAAGAAGCTACAGGAGCTAACATAGAAATACTGCTGGTTAGGGATTTGGGCAACAACATATGGAGTGTAATTGCAAAGCCGTCAAAAAGGCTAAAGACTGGAATAATTATTAATTTCAGCGAGAATCTTTCCGCCAAAGTAATAGAAAAGAAAGAAGACGGTGTAATAATGCTTAAGTTTAGTTTTACAGGCAATTTCATGGAAATTCTATCTAGGATTGGGCAAGTTCCTCTTCCTCCATATATAAAAAGACCAAGTATCAAATCCTACGATACCGAAAGATATCAGACGGTTTATGCCAAAGAGGCTGGATCTATTGCTGCTCCGACTGCAGGATTGCATTTTACAAAAAGCTTATTAAGAAAGATCAATGAAAAGGGTATTAAAATTGTTGATGTAACGCTTCATGTGAGTGTTGGCACATTCAAGCCCGTTACAGAGACAGAAATAGAAAAACACCAGATGCAGTCTGAATATTATGAGGTAACAAAAGGTGCGTTTTCCACAGTGAAGAAGGCTATTCAAGAGCAAAAGAGGATAATAGCAGTTGGAACGACAGCCATGAGAGTTCTTGAATCAGTGGATTTCAATGCTGAAAATTCAAATGGAAATCTTTCGGCGCAGACAGATCTTTTTATATATCCCGGGTATAAATTTAAAGTAGTGAATGCTATTATTACAAACTTTCATCTTCCAAAATCAACGCTCTTGATACTAATACATACTTTTGCGGGCAGGAAACTTATAACAAGGGCATACGAAGAGGCAATTGAAAGGGAGTATAGGTTCTATAGTTACGGAGACGTAATGTTTGTCGCATAATGGCCTGCATTTTGCTTTTCAACTTGACAATCGATAGTCAATAACTATAATGCCAGCAATGAATTAAGGAGGCAGGGAAAGCATGAAACTTGATGGGAAAACGGCGATTGTAACCGGCGCGGCTCAAGGCATTGGAAAGGAAATAGCGTGCAGTCTGGCGAAAGAAGGCGCAAATGTTGTGGTCTCAGATATAGATATTGAACATGCGGAACAAACAGCAGATCAGATAAGAAAAATGGGAAGAGAAACGCTGGTTATAAAAGCTGATGTTTCTATGCCGGAAGACGCTGCAAATATTATAGAGGAAACGATTGACAAATTAGGGAGCTTGGATATACTCGTCAACAATGCTGGAATAACCAGAGATAATTTTGTTTTGCGCATGAAGAATGATGACTGGGATAAGGTGTTAGCTATAAATCTTAAGGGTACATTTAACTGTATTAAAGCAGCTGCGAAAGTTATGTTAAAGCAAAGAAAAGGCAGAATAGTAAACATGGCGTCCATTATAGGATTAATAGGCAACGCCGGACAGGCGAATTATGCCGCATCCAAAGCTGGGGTAATTGCCCTTACTAAATCTTGTGCTAAAGAATTTGGCTCAAGGGGGATAACTGTTAATGCTATAGCTCCGGGTTTTATAAGCACAAGAATGACGGAAGTACTTAAAGAAGATACAAAACAAAGAATGTTAGGCAATATTCCGTTAGGTAGATTTGGCTTGCCTACTGATGTTGCAAATCTTGTTTTATTTCTTGTCTCTGATGAAGCAAATTACATCACAGGGCAGGTAATTAATGTAGACGGTGGAATGGTAACTTGAAGTTTAAAAAAAAGGAGGAAATGGAGTATGTCTAGTGAAAAAAGAGTGAAGGAAATTATTGTTGAGCAGCTTGGAGTAAAACCCGAGGAGGTTACTAATGAAGCATCTTTTGTCGATGATTTGGGTGCGGATTCATTAGACACAGTAGAACTTGTTATGGCGCTTGAAGAAGAATTTGATATTGAAATACCTGACGAAGATGCGGAAAAGATTGTTACAGTTGTGGATGCCTCAAACTATATAGACAAGCACGTTCAGTAAAAGTAATTCGGTTACAGTTATGAAAAAAAATAGAGTTGTTATAACAGGTATGGGAGCAGTAACGCCTGTGGGTAACAATACAGACGTTTTTTGGAAAAATGTATGCAATGGAAAGAGCGGAGTAGATGGTATTGCTTTGTTTGATCCGTCAGATTTTGACAGCAAGATAGCTGGACAGATCAGAGATTTTGATGCTTCCTTGTATGTTGGACGGAAAGATGCAAGAAGAATGGATCGTTTTGTGCAGTTTGCTGTTGCCAGTAGTAAAATGGCTCTAAAGGACAGTGAATTAGACCTGGATAAAGAGGATAAGAACAGGATAGGCGTTCTTATAGGCTCTGGGATTGGTGGTTTGAAGATAATTGAAGATCAGCACAATATACTCTTAAAGAAAGGACCTTCAAGAGTATCTCCCTTTCTTATTCCGATGTTGATAATAGATATGGCAAGCGGACAAGTCGCAATTCAATTTGGTCTCAAAGGTCCAAATTTTGCAATTGCTACTGCGTGCGCTTCAGGCTCTCATGCAATAGGAGAGGCTTTCAGGATTGTTCAAAGAGGGGAAGCGGACATGATGGTAGCAGGAGGAACAGAGGCAGCAATAACTCCTACTGGACTTGCCGGTTTCTGTAAGATGAAGGCTCTTTCCACAAGAAATGAGGAACCCGAGAGAGCGAGTAGGCCATTTGACAGGGATAGAGACGGTTTTGTAATGGGGGAGGGAGCTGGTATTCTGCTTCTTGAAGATTTAGATCATGCAAAGAAAAGAGGCGCAGTTATTTATGCGGAATTAGCAGGCTTTGGTATGACTGCTGATGCATATCATATAACATCTCCGTCTCCTGAAGGTGAGGGAGCTGTTCGAGCAATGAAATTGGCTCTGGTCGATGCATCGTTAAATCCTAAAGATATTGATTATATTAATGCGCATGGCACTTCAACTTCTTTCAATGACAGATGTGAGACAAAAGCTATTAAAACTGTATTTGGTAGCTATGCAAAAAAGATACCAGTAAGTTCAACGAAATCCATGACGGGTCATCTTTTAGGAGCTAGCGGAGGAGTTGAATTGATATCATCTGTTTTAAGTATAAAGCATGGCATTATTACTCCAACTATAAATTATGAAAATCCAGATCCTGAGTGTGATCTCGATTATGTGCCTAATACTGCGAGAGAATGCAAGGTTAAATGTGCGATGTCAAACTCATTTGGTTTTGGCGGTCATAATTCAGTTTTAGTTGTAAAAGAGTATTAAAAAAAGGAGATAGACATATGGATTTTAGTTTAACAGAAGAACAGCAGATGATGCTTGAAGAGGTTAAGAAAGTTTGTGAAGAAAAAATAGCTCCTAGAGCAGAAGAGGTTGACGAGAAAGGTGAATTCCCGAAAGAAAACATTGAGATTTTGGCTAATATGGATTTGCTTGGACTTGTTATACCTGAAGAATATGGCGGTCTTGGCATGGGTTTTTTAACCTGGGCTCTTGTTGCTGAGGAGATTTCAAAGGCGTGTGGAACAACGGGTCTTATTTTTGGAGCTAATTTGCTTTGCGTGTATCCATTGATGACTTTTGGCACAGAAGAGCAAAAGAAGAAATATCTGCCATCTCTGGCAAAGAACGAACTCGCAGCATTTGCGCTTACTGAGCCGGAAGCAGGTTCTGACGCTGGAAACGTCAAGACAACGGCCAAGCTTGAGGGAGATAATTATATAATAAACGGCAGAAAGATCTTTAATACAAATGGAGGAGAAGCAAGTACATATATTATTGTTGCAGCCACACATCCAAATCAGGGTCCTCGCGGACTAAGTGCGTTCATAGTTGAGGAAGGAACCCCAGGCTTTACAATAGGACAAAAGTTTAACAAGATGGGGTTCAGTGCGCTTCCTAATGTAGAACTTGTTTTCGATGATTGTAAGGTACCTAAAGAAAACTTGTTATTAAAAGAGAGACGTGGTTTTCGGGTTGCAATGGAAACATTTGATGCAGGCAGAATCGGAGTTGGCATAGGCGCGCTTGGTATTGCTGAGGCAGCGTATGAAGCTGCGCTCAAATATGCAAAAGAAAGAGTGCAATTTGGAAAACCAATAGCATCTTTTCAGGCAATTCAACATATGTTGGCTGATATGGCAACAGAGATTGAAGCGGTAAAATTAATACTTTATAAATCAGCATGGCTTAAGGACCAGAACCAGCCTTTTGAGAAATATGCTTCAATGGGAAAACTAAAGGCTTCGGAAGTTGCTATGCACGTATCTATAAAAGCTGTGCAGATTTTTGGCGGATACGGATATATGAAGGAATATCCTGTACAGAGGTATATGAGAGAAGCTAAACTGTTTGAAATAATAGAAGGTACCTCGGAAATCCAGCGCAGTGTTATTGCGAACTTTTTATTAAAAGGGCGTTAAATCATGGAAATCATTGTCTGTATAAAACAAGTTCCTGATACTGAAGAAATTAACAGTGTTAAAATAAATTCTCAGACAAATACAATGATCAGAGAGGGAATAAAAAACATTATAAATCCCTTTGATGAGAATGCAATTGAGGAAGCTATAAGATTAAGGGATAAATATGAAGGGAAGGTCACTGTTATCAGCATGGGGCCTCCACAAGTAGAATCTGCGCTTAGGTCTGCTCTGGCAATGGGTGCAGACGAAGCAATACTTATTTGCGATAGGGCGTTTGCCGGTTCAGATACGCTTGCTACATCCTACACATTAGCGCAAGCTATCAAAAAAATAGGTAGGTTTGACATTGTGTTGTTCGGCAAACAGGCTATAGACGGAGATACTGCTCAAGTTGGTCCTGGTGTTGCAGAGCAGCTTGGCATAGCGCAAATAACATATATTCGGAAAATAGAGATTAAAGGCAATATATTAATAGCTGAGAGAGCATTAGAGAATTCTTTTGAGGTTGTGGAGGTAAAGCTTCCATGCGCAGTGACAGTTACAAAAGAGCTTAACGAACCTCGTTATGCTTCAATGAAGGGTCTCCTTATGGCAAGGAAAAAGCAGATTCATGTTTGGAGTGCCGGGGACTTGGATGTTGATAATGATAAAATAGGTCTGGATGGTTCTCCTACTCAGGTAGTTAAAATATTCACTCCGCAGACAGAGTATGAAGGCGAAATTCTTGATGGCGCGGTCTCAGAAGTTGTAGATAAACTTGTTTCAAAATTAACAGAACATAAGCTTTTCTAATTTTCAATACACGCGTAAAGCGGTAGGCTATCAAGTCTTATCCAGTGATTCGCAATTTTTATTTGACATTTAATTGCTTAATGAGTAATATAGTATTATTAATATTTTAGAAAAATAAGGGAGTATCTATATGTCTAGTATTATCGCAGTAGCAAATCAAAAAGGTGGCGTAGGCAAAACAACCACAACATTTAACTTAGGGAAAGCTCTTGTAAATAAAGGGAAGGCGGTTCTATTGATAGATCTTGACCCGCAAGGACACTTGACTATTCACGCTGGTCTTGAACCGGATAACTTGGATATTACAATATATAACGCCTTGAAGGACCAAAATACTCTAAATGAAGTGATAAAAGAAGCGGGGGATATTAAAATTGCGCCGGCAGATATATCTTTGGCAACCGCAGACATAGAATTATCAAAAGAAATAGGAAATCAGGAGCTTTTAAAAGATATTTTAGGGAAAGTACAAACTAATTATGATTATATAATTATGGATTGTCCTCCAAGTTTAAGTCTTTTAACTATTAACGCTCTTTGTGCGGCTGATTGGGTTTTGATAACAGTCCAGGCTGAATATTTTGCTTTAAAAGGGCTTAGCGATTTATTTAAAACAGTTGGAAAAGTTAAGAAAAAGCTTAACCATGCAATCCAAGTTATAGGAATTTTGCCCTGTATGTATGATTCCAGAAGAAAGCTCTCAAAAGAAGCCATGAAAATATTGCAAGATAATTTCGGTGACATATTGCTAGGCACAAAAATAAGGGAAAATGTAAAATTGGCCGAGGCGTCTTCCAGAAGCAAAAGTATTTTTGAACATGATCCCGAGAGCCACGGATCTCAGGATTATAATAGTTTGTGCGATGAAATTTTAGCAAAGGAGGCCAAAAATGGTTGAAAAAAAAGATAAACTGGATGGTGTGTTTTCTTCTATGATTCAAGACGAGGAAAAAGAAGCGTCAAGAAAGCTGAGTAATACGAGTAATACTGATAATACAAAAAGCGCCGGTAAAATTGTTAAAACTGTCCGCATTCCCCACACTTATAAATACGAAAAAGATGTTGTTGATAAGGTAAAAGCATATGCCTACTGGAAAAGAATGGATATTTCGGACGTCGTAAACTCTGTCCTCAAGGCATTTATCCATGCGGTAGAAAAGAAAGAGGGTGAAATAAAGCCGATTCCGATTGGCCATATACAGCCCATTAAGTCCATAAGAGTAGGGCGATAGATAAATAATTATATAACTTCAAAAAAGCTAATTTTTGGCTTGACAGGATAGTTTTTTTAAAGTATATTTTGCAGTACAAATGTGGGCTTTCTTAATAAGTAAAGGCGCGGTAGATGAGTTTAGGTGTCAAAAGAGGTCGGTCTGTCGAAAAGTGTCTTGTATCTTTTTTTATAGTTAGTCTTTTTTTTGTTACTTTTATTTCCTCTGCACTCGCAAAAACTACAGTATCCGCAAAACCCGTAACACCAGCCGAAAAAGGTAAGAGCGATTACATTACAATAAAACATAGAGCGGTTAAGGATATCCTGAAAGATGCAGATCACTTATATTCAATCGGGAAATACGAAGAAGCTCTTGCCCTTTATAATTATATCTCGGATATTACAAAGGGGGAGTATCTTGGTGGTGAAGATTTTATCTCTAAGAAGAAAAAGGAAGAAAAAAAGAAACCTAAAAAAGCCAAAAAGTCACGTGTGTTGAAGAAGGTGAAATCTAAGAAACCAGTTGTATTGCAGAAGGAAGAACCCAAGAAACCCGAAAAGCCAAAAAAACTGGAGAAACCAAAGAAAATCAAGAAGCTAAAGAAAGTCAGGAAACCGGAAAAAGTAAAGAAGCCAAAGAAGATCAAGAAACTAAAGAAACCAGCTGTATTGCAAAGAGAGGAACCGAAGAAGCCCAAGAAAGCGCGTGTATTAAAGAAGTCGGAGCCACCGAAAGCGATAGTTTTACCAAAACCAAAGCTAAAAGTTAGCAAGCCAAGAGTTGGTAAGCCGGAATTTGTTGTTGAAAGATTTGTATTAACTGAGAAGGCTCAAAAAGAAATAGATGCATTATATAAAAAAGCTATACCTTATTATAGGGGGAGTTTAGCCCTGTTCTATCATTCACAGGAGAAACTCGATAAATCAAAGAAGATATTTGAGCAGATCCTTGCAATTGATCCTACGCAAAAGAAGGCAAGGCGTTACATTGATAAAAAGATACCGGCAAGAAGGGAAAAAATTAAGAAAAGAATACAAAAAGTGGAACGAAGAGAATTAAAATGAAGAAAAATTTTATTTGGAACATATGTAGTTATCTATTAGCGTTTTTTGTTTTAAACAATGTTGCTGTGTATGCCGGAAATGCTTCTGTGTCTGGAAATTCCAAAAATGACGCAAGTATCAAAGTGATAATGGAAGAATTGAATAGGATGAAACAGAGGATCGGGGGACTTGAAAAGAAAGTCGACGAACAGGAAAGAGTTATTGAGCTGCAAAGAAGGGCTTTAGAGAAGGTAAAGGGAATTCCGGGGATAAAAGAAGCGTTAATTCCGCCTGAGCCGAAATTTCTCGTCAACAAATTTGTGTTGAACGGGGTATATTTGTTTACAGCAAAAGAATTTGAGCCAATTCTGAACAGGTATAGAAACAGGAAGTTAGGTATAAGTGATTTAAAGAAAATAGCCGATAAGATAACTGCTTTTTACAGGGACAAAGGATATATAACCAGCTTGGCTTATGCTCCCGCTCAGGAAATAGCAGACAATACTGTAGAGTTCAGAATCGTTGAAGGCCGAGTAGGAAAGGTAAAAATCGAAGACGGTAAATATTATAGTAAGAAAATGATTGAACGAAAGTTCTTCGTTGAAGAAGGACGTCTCTTAAACTACAAGATGCTGGAAAAGAGCATTAAACGTATTAATAAACAGCCGGATAGAACTGTAAAGGCGGTATTACTCCCGGGTGAAAAACCACAAACCTCAGACATCTTACTAAAACAAGAGAAAGAGAAATCTCCTCGTCATCTTTATCTGGAATATAATAACCGCGGAAGCGAGTATACTGGAGAAGAACGTGCTGGCATAGGATTTGTTGATAATAATCTTTTTGGATATGATGATATCCTCTCT
>Ga0207996_1001401_pt1 | contig 16891 bp, 8 predicted proteins | sample AntAceMetag02UKG_FD_184773 | JGI IMG/M metagenome (GOLD analysis project Ga0207996, IMG submission 184773) | Saline lake microbial communities from Ace Lake, Antarctica - Antarctic Ace Lake Metagenome 02UKG (SPAdes) (version 2) | ecosystem: Environmental > Aquatic > Non-marine Saline and Alkaline... | reverse complement strand
CGGTACTCCTGGGGCTGGCGGTCAAAGAGTTCCCAGGAAGGCATCGAGACCACCCGGACCCTGATATCTCCAGAGGCCAGTTCCTCCCCGGCGGTCAGCGCGATCTCCAGCTCCGATCCGGTGCCGATCAGGATGACTTCCGGTTCTTCGCCGGACGAATCCCAGAGGGTGTAGCCTCCTTTTAAGAGACCCGCGGCCGGAGCAAAGCGGCGCCGGTCCAGGACCGGGACATTCTGCCGGGTGAAGACTAGGGCCACCGGTTCTCCTGAGAGTTCTACCGCGGCTTTCCAGGCTTCTACTGTCTCATTAGCGTCGGCGGGGCGTATGACGGTAAGGTTGGGGATGGCGCGCAGGGCCATGATCTGTTCCACCGGCTGATGGGTGGGGCCGTCTTCCCCCACCCCGATGCTGTCGTGGGTGAATACAAAGATAACATGCTGCGCGGAGAGGGCCGCCACCCGGATCGCCCCCCGCATATAATCGGAGAAGACCAGGAAGGTGGCGGTATATGGCAAGATTCCCCCGTGGAGGGCCAGCCCCACCGCGATTGAGCCCATGGCATGTTCCCGGACGCCGAAATGGATATTTCGCCCGCTGTAATCCCAGGACTCTCCAACTTTCCCCTGGACCTCCCCGCCGGCTGTTTCCGGGGACTGATAATCTCCCAGTCCGATAAGGGCGGTCTTGGTGGAAGGGTCGAGATCGGCGGATCCTCCCATCAGTTCCGGAATATTCTTAGCCAGAACCTGCATCACCTGTCCGGATACAGCGCGGGTGGCGGAGGGGGATGAGTCCGCCGGAAACTCCGGCAGTCCTTTCTCCCAGTTCTCGGGCAGCCTCCCCGCCATAATCCGCTGGAACTCCGCCGCCTCTTTCGGATAAGCCGCTTCGTATCCCGAAAAAATTTTCTTCCAGCCGGCCTCTGATTTTTCCCCTCTTTCCCGTTCCAGGCGGAAATGTGCCCGGGCGTCTTCCGGAATAAAGAATGCCGGCTCGACCGGCCAATCCATAGCCTCTTTGGCCGCGGCAATTTCTTCTTTTCCCAGGGGGGAACCGTGGGAACCGAAAGTACCCTGCTTATTTGGGGCGCCATATCCGATTACGGTCCGGACCATGATCAGGGAAGGTTTCCCGGTCTCTTCCCGGGCGGTGTTAATAGCCCGGTCAATTTCTTCCAGGTCGTTTCCGTCGGCGACTTTCAGGACCTGCCAGCCGTAGGCTTCATGGCGCCCTTTCACATCCTCGGAGAAGTCAAGTGAGGTGGAGCCGGCTAAAGAGATCTGATTATCATCGTAGAGAACGATTAATTTGCCCAGTTGAAGATGGCCCGCGAGCGAGCAGGCTTCCGAGGTGACACCTTCCATCAGGCAGCCGTCTCCCACCAGAGCGTAGGTGTAATGATCGACGATCTTATGATCGGGGCGGTTGTAGATGGCGGCCAGATGAGCTTCGGCCATTGCCATCCCGACCGCGTTGCTCACGCCCTGTCCCAGCGGGCCGGTGGTTGCCTCCACCCCGGGGGTGAGTCCGTATTCGGGGTGACCCGGCGTCAGGCTTCCCCACTGCCGAAAAGATTTTAATGCATCCAGAGAGAGATCGTAGCCGGCCAGATGAAGGAGGGAGTAGAGGAGCATCGAACCGTGACCGGCGGAGAGGAGAAAGCGGTCCCGGTCGGACCACTCCGGGTCGGCGGGGTTATGCCGGAGGTAACGGTCCCAGAGGACGTAAGCCATGGGAGCGGCCCCCAGGCAGATCCCCGGATGGCCGGAGTTAGCCTTCTGAATAGCGTCGGCGGAGAGAAAGCGGATGGTGTTGATGCATTTTCGGTCTATTTTTATCTGGTCGTTGGTCATACTCAATTTACTCCTTCAGTTGTAGTCCTCGATGCTGACATACTTTATTTTGGTAGTTCGATAAAAATATTAATTGTGTTATCTTGCCATAAACCTGATGGTTGTGGAAATTAAAAATATTATCGGAATTTCAATAACCCCTAAGGAAAGCAGGAAGGGGGAGTATTTCAAATTTTCCTGCTTTCATACTTTCCTTAGAGGTAAAGTTGCCCGAGGTAAAGCCGAGGGCTAATTTCTATGATTTATCTGATTTTTGCTCATCTGGTTATCCTGGTTCATCTGATCTTTATCCTCTTTGTTCCATTTGGGGGGATTCTGGTATTTCGGAAGAGATGGTGGGCGCTGCTTCATATCCCGGTATTTCTCTGGGGGGCGCTGATCTCTTTCGGCGGCTGGATTTGTCCTCTTACCCCGCTGGAGAATTGGCTCCGGGTAAAGGGCGGGGAACTTGGTTACCATGGGGGGTTTATCGAACATTATTTATTACCGATCATCTATCCCCGAAATCTGACCCGGGGAGTACAGATTACTATGGGGATCGCTGTGCTCATTCTTAACCTGGTTATCTATGGGATTATAGTCTCCCGGATAAGGGGGGAGAGATCCAGGGGCTAATCGGACGAGTCGGACTTGTCTGACAGGTCGGACAAGTTGGACGGATCGGTCCGATCCGACTGATCCGTCGGATAATGAATTTAACCAGGCATAATAATCTGTTGATTACCGGCGCGCTTTATATTAGATTGCCCCCGATATTGTTTCTGCCGCTGGCGTAGCTCAATGGAAGAGCAGCTGATTTGTAATCAGCAGGTTGGAGGTTCGAGTCCTCTCGCCAGCTTTCAAAATATTTGCGGGACGCTTCCATTGAGTTACGCCAGCTTATCGGGATTGGAGGTTCTGCGCCAGAGGCGCATCCGCCTCTGGCGGAGAGTCCTCTCGCCAGTTTTTTAATTTTCCCTTGTAAAATTAAAAAGATGATATCGGTCCAGTGAGTTGAGTATAAGCAAGTATTTTTCTGTTGCTTATAATGACAGGTGTTTGATAGTGTTCCGAAAATAAAGTTTCATACTGTAATTGAAATTATAGGAAGTTTTTCAGAAATATAATTTTTATAGAGTAAAAATTATATTGGGGAGATACCGAAGTGGCCAAACGGGGCAGACTGTAACTCTGCTGGCAATGCCTTCGTAGGTTCGAATCCTGCTCTCCCCATTTATTTTTTGCGGGGCAAAAAAATAAGTTTAAATTTTGTAGCAAAGAAATAATATAGTGCCGACGGTTCTTGATGAACGCGGTGCTTTTTCTTTGGTCTTAAAAAACTTAAAATCTTTTGCGGGCGTTGCATAATGGTAGTGCTTCGGCCTTCCAAGCCGAAAGTGTGGGTTCGATCCCCATCGCCCGCTCTAAAAAGGAATTGAGTCGCGGGTGAATACAAAGCCTTAGCTAAGTGGGTTCTGCGTCACCGCCGAAGGCGGTGCCGCATCCGGCACTATCTTCGATAGTGACGGAGATCCCCATCGCCCGACTTTAAAAAAAATTAAAAAAAATAGTTTTATCTGTTGACATAGAAAGGCGGTCTGATATTATGGCCCGCTGTATCTTTATGTACGGGCAGGATTAGTACGCCTCCATTTCTACGCAATTGATTATCTTAGCATAGGCTGGTCGGCTGGTAGTACTGGTTATAAACGGCAGGCTGGACCTTTAAGAATTCCAGTTCGATTGCTTGAAAATGGGGGTTCTTTCTATATAATAGATTGGCCGGTGCGCCCTTGTAGCTCAGTCGGCAGAGCGCGTCCTTGGTAAGGACGAGGTCATCGGTTCAAATCCGATCAAGGGCTTGCTTTTTTTCTTCGAAAAAAAAGTACTGGGAAAGCATTTTGTTGTAGTATTTAATTCTATAAGCATAACGGAACATTGAGAGAGGAAGAGATGAATGGCAAACATTCAAAACTTTTATTTTCCTCTTGAAATGCTCCGTTAGCTATTGGATATGATTTTTGCATAACAGTATATTTAGAAATAAATTTGTAGTTTAAAGTAAGTAATAAAAATGGCGGAGCATTTCAGGAGGAAAATAAAATGGCTAAGGAAAAATTTGAACGCACTAAAACCCATGTGAACGTTGGGACGATCGGGCACGTGGATCATGGCAAAACTACTCTTACGGCGGCAATCACAATGATGCTGGCCAAGAAGAATGATAAGATTGAGGTCAGATCGTTTGACTCGATCGACAATGCTCCGGAAGAGCGGGAGCGTGGAATAACTATCGCGGTCGCCCATGTTGAGTATGAGACGGACAGCCGTCACTACGCCCATGTGGACTGTCCGGGTCATGCCGATTATATTAAGAACATGGTAACCGGCGCGGCACAGATGGATGGAGCGATTCTGGTGGTGAGCGCGGCTGATGGTCCCATGCCGCAGACCCGGGAGCATATTCTACTGGCCCGCCAGGTTGGAGTTCCAGCGATTGTGGTTTTCCTGAATAAGGTTGACCAACTGGATGATCCGGAACTGCTGGAGTTGGTGGAACTGGAAGTACGAGAACTGTTGAGTTCGTATGATTATCCGGGTGACGATCTTCCGGTCATCTCCGGTTCGGCCCTGAAAGCTGGTCTCTCAGAAGATCCTGATTCAGAGGATGCCAAGTGTATCTTCGAACTTATGGATGCGGTAGATAATTATATCCCGACCCCGAAACGTGACATTGACAAGCCCTTTCTGATGCCGGTAGAAGATGTATTCAGTATCGAAGGACGTGGGACCGTGGTCACCGGACGAATTGAGAGGGGGGTTATCAAAGTAGGTGAGGAGATCGAGATTGTCGGGATCAGGGACACGCGTAAGACCACCGTGACCGGAGTAGAGATGTTCCGGAAGCTCCTGGCGGATGGTCAGGCGGGAGACAATGTAGGCTGCTTGCTGCGCGGGGTTAAGAAGGACGAGGTAGAGCGGGGCATGGTTCTGGCGGTGCCCGGTTCGATTAAGCCGCATAATAAATTCAAGGGCGAGGTATATGTATTGAGTCGGGAAGAAGGCGGGAGACACACTCCGTTCTTCCCGGGATATCGCCCGCAGTTTTACTTCCGGACAACGGATGTGACCGGATCTGTTCAGCTCCCTGAGGGGGTTGAGATGGTTATGCCCGGTGACAATGTGGAGATAACCGTAGAGCTTCATACGCCGATTGCTATGGAGAAGGGACTGCGGTTTGCCATCCGGGAAGGTGGTCATACCGTTGGCGCAGGAACTGTAACTGAGATTACCGAATAATATTCTTTTTCCGTTGGAAAAAGAATATCGGATAAAATAACGAACGAAGTGAGTTAGTTTATGGCGCGGGAACATATAATATTAGCTTGTAGTGAATGTAAGCAGAGAAACTATACATTTATGCATAATAAGGCGACCGGTAAGCTGTCGCTGAAGAAGTATTGCCGATTCTGCCGCAAACATACAGTTCATAAGCAGACTAAGTAGAGAAGGAAGTAGAGAAGATAGAACGTCTTCCTCTAGGCCAGTAACTCTAATTGGTTAGAGTGCCGGTCTCCAAAACCGGATGCTGGGGGTTCGAGTCCCTCCTGGCCTGTTATATTATTTTTCCTTTGGAAAAATAATATTGTGCAGGCATTGAAAGAACAGTATTTCAATAAATGAACTTTTGAAATGCTAAACAAAATAAATGGTGTCTATATTACAGTGGCGACGAGTAGTTTTTAACTTAAGGCACTTAAGGCACTTTAAACTTTAGGCACTTAAGTATGAAGATTGTCCAGTTTGTAAAAGAAGCGAAGATTGAGCTGAAGAAAGTTAAATGGCCTACCCGGACAGAGTTGATTGACTCCACCAAGGTGGTCCTTGCCACTTCCTTTCTCCTGGCGGCTTTTATCGGGGGAATCGATTTTCTGCTATCTCAATTGATTAACTCTCTTCTGACTTAAATTAAGGAAAAATATATTCAATCTTAATTGGGCGATCTTCATAGCTCAACTTAAGTTTTTAGGATCAGGTTTAATTATGACTCAACAATGGTATGTAATCCATACACTTTCCGGGCAGGAGCAGAAGGTCAGGGATGCTCTGGAGCGTCGGGTTGTCCTCGATAACCTGGAGGAGAAGGTTACACAAGTACTGATACCCTTCGAAAAAGTCTCCGAGGTAAAGGGGGGCAAGAAGATAATCAGTCAGCGTAAATTCTGGCCCGGATATGTTTTCGTTAAGATGGAGTACATGGACAAGGCCTTTTATCTGGTAAATGAAACTCCGGGCGTGATTGGATTTGTGGGAAAGACCATGCCGCCGCAACCGGTTACGGATGAGGAGATTACCGCGGTCTTGTCTCAGATTGAGGAGAAGCAGGAGAAGGTAAAACCGAAAGTTCTCTTCTCCGTTGGTGAGTCTGTAAAAGTTACCGATGGTCCCTTTGCCAGCATGACAGGGCTGGTGGAGAATGTTGACCCCGATAAGGGAAAGATGACGGTTCGGGTATCAATATTCGGAAGAGAGACTCCGGTGGAATTAGAATATTGGCAGGTGGAGAAGAACTAATGGCAAAGGTAGTGACAGCAATAATAAAACTTCAGATTCCCGCCGGGCAGGCAAATCCGGCTCCTCCGGTTGGACCGGCCCTCGGCGCTCAGGGCGTCAATATCATGGAGTTCTGCAACGCGTTTAACGCGGCGACGAAGGAGAAAGCCGGTTTTATTATTCCGGTCGTAATCACGGTATTTAAGGATAGGAGCTTTACCTTCATAACCAAAACTCCCCCCGCCGCGAATCTTTTGAAACGGGCCGCTGGAATAGCCGTGGGATCGGGTGTTCCTAACCGGGAGAAGGTGGGATCGGTAACCCGCGAACAGGTGAGAGAGATTGTCCGGCAGAAGATGGAGGATTTAAATGCCGGGTCCGAGGAGGCCGGGGAACGGATAATCGCCGGGACTGCCCGGAGTATGGGAATCGAAATAGTAGAATAGAAATACTTTTCAGAAAAAACTAATTAAAACCACGAAGTACACGAAGAGCACGAAGTTATTCAAAATAAAGCTAAATATTGCTTATTTCTCAACTATTCTTCGTGGACTTCGTGGTGAATTGCTTCATTGTTTTAGATGAAGCTTCCAAAAATATTTTTTGAGTAAGGTCTATTAAAGGTATGCGCAATGGGAAAAGCAGGGAAAAAATATAGAGCCGCTATAGAGCGTGTTGATCCGGTCCGGCTGTATTCGCTGGATGAAGCTTTGAATTTATTGAAAGATATAGTTTATGCCGGGTTCAATGAGACGGTGGAGTTTATTATCAGCCTGGGGATAGACCCCAGGAAATCGGATCAGATAGTACGGGGGACCGTATCTCTCCCGCATGGAACCGGTAAGAAAGTGAAGATTCTGGCATTTTGTAAACCGGAGGATGTCGATGAAGCTCTGGCGGCCGGAGCGGAGTATGCGGGCGGCGCTGACTTGGTGGAGAAGATAAAGGGCGGCTGGGTTGATTTTGATGTGGCGGTGGCGGAGAAGTCGATGATGCGTGATATCAGCAGGTTGGGCAAGATTCTGGGACCTCGCGGCCTGATGCCCAGCCCGAAGGCGGGAACCGTTACCGACGATATTCCGGGGGCAATCAATGAGTTGAAAGCCGGGAAGATTGAATTTAAATCAAATAAATATGGTGATATTCAGGTCGCGATCGGAAAGATCTCTTTCTCCCCGGAACAGTTGAAAGAGAATATTCTCTGTCTATATCAGGAGATAGTCCGCTTTCGTCCGGCGGTGGTCAAAGGTCGGTATGTTAATAAGGTCACCATCTGTGCCTCCATGAGCCCATCTCTGACACTGGATATAGCCAGCCTTTAATATTATTTTTGCATAGCAAAAATAATATCTGATAAAGTTGCGACCGAAGGGAGCTAATTTATATATGAGACCGGAAAAGAAATTAATTGAGGAAATATATTCATCCAGCGTCCGGGAACGGTCGGGGATTGTAGTTGCTGATTATCAGGGGCTTTCTTCCGAAGACTTTGTCGGTCTGCGCCGCTCAGTAGCATCTCTTGATGCGGATTGTCTGGTGGTAAAGAACAGGCTTTTTAAGCATATTTTAGATGAATATGGATTGGGACTCCTCTCCCCGTTCATAGAGGGGCAGACCGCGGTTATTTCTACCAGGAATGAACTGCCGGAGTTGATAAAAGTAATAATCAAGTATGAGAAGGATCAAGGTTCACCTCATCTTAAGGCGGCGGTCTGGGATGGAGCATTTTTCAACGCGGATGATTTAAAAAAATTATCGGAGTTACCGTCCCGGGATGAACTCTTATCCCGGGTAATCTCCGGTATGCAGGCCCCGCTGAGTGGGTTGGTTGGAGTAATGAATGAAGTGATAACCGGTCTGGCGAGAGTAATTAAAGCAATCGGGGATCAAAAAGCAGCATAAACCTATTTTTTGTGCGAAAACAGAAAGAGTTTTGATTTATCCAAAGGCGTTGGTCTTAGTGTATTTCCACTAAGTTAGTGCTGGAGGCGATAACTTATAAAGGAGGAAGAGATGTCGGAAGAAGCAAAAGAACAGGCTGTCCAGGAAGAGCCGGAGACTCCGGTTGCGATAGAAGAGAAAGCGGCTGAAGAAGCCAAAGCACCGGTCTCCTCGAAACTGCAAAAAATAATTGATACCGTTTCGGAACTGACGGTTCTTGAACTTTCTGAACTGGTAACAGCGCTTGAGGATACATTCGGTGTTACGGCTGCCGCGCCGATGGGATTCGCGGTTGGACCCGGCCCGGCCGCTGCCGAGGCTGAGGAAGAACAGACCGAGTTCAGTGTGATCCTGACCTCCTTCGGAGAGAAGAAGATCCAGGTTATCAAGGAAGTTAGGGCAGTGACCGATCTGGGACTGAAAGAAGCTAAAGAATTGGTGGAATCAGCTCCCGTTCCAGTGAAGGAAGGAGTCAGCAAAGAAGAAGCGGAAGCAGTCAAAGCGAAGCTGGAAGCCGCCGGTGCGGCCGCCGAGCTGAAATAAGTATTATGTAAACAGCTGGATAGTTTAAAACCGGGTATTATGGTTTAGTTGGAAGTTTATTGGGACCCATGGATATATACCGGGATTGCTGAGCGAAGGTGCTGAGCAGATCCCGGTAGTTTTCCGCCGATTTTAGGCGGGTGATCCAGGTGGTCCCAGTTTACTATGGATGTGGTGTAAAATTTAGGTTAAAGGTGAAGGAGTGAGTATGAGTACAGTCTCCAGTTTGAAGAAAAATGTCAGAAATAGTTTCTGCCGGATCAGTGATACAACACCACTGCCGGATTTTTTAGAGGTGCAGACCAGATCCTATTGTAATTTTCTTCAGGAAGATATTAAACCCTCTCTTCGGAAAAGTCAGGGACTGCAGCAGGCCCTGGAAGAATTATTCCCGATCTATAGTTATGATGGAAATACCTGTCTTGAATTTGTCGATTATAACCTCGGCACACCAAAGTATGGGATTGAAGAATGTCAGAATCGTGGGCTGACCTATTCCGTTCCGCTCCGGGTAACTCTCCGTCTTAAACGCAGTGATTGGGTTAAAGAAGAGAGCGTTTTTGTCGGCAATCTCCCCAAGATGACCACTCATGGGTCTTTCATTATAAACGGCGCCGAACGGGTCATTGTCAGTCAGATCCACCGCACACCGGGGATATGTTTTGAGCTGATCAAGCGATCCAGTGGTAATGCTCGGCTCTACATGTTCCGGATTATTCCTAACCGGGGATCCTGGTTGGAAGCTGAATTCAATCGGAAAGGGCAGATCCATTTTATTCTGGATAAAAAACGGACCCGCCGCAAGCTTCTGGCTACAACATTGCTCCGGGCTCTAGGTTATGGCACCGATAAGGCCATCATCAAACTCTTTGCCGAGCTGGAAGATATATCTCTGAAGAGTGCTGCCAGTTTCAAGAATGTTAAGGGTCGCTATCTGGCTTCCCCGGTCGTGGATCAGCAGGATACCGTGTTAATCAAGTCGTATGTCCGGATCGAAGATGAGGAACTGGAGATCCTGAAAAAGGCCAAGATTAAACAGGTGGAGGTATTTAAGCCGAGCCATTGCGTTGAATATCTGATCAATATGTTACTGATTGATCCGGTTAAGAGCAAGAAAGACGCGGAGAAATTTATCTATAAAAGACTGCGGCCGGGCGATCCTCCTACGGAATCGAAGGCCAGCAGCTTGATTGACAGACGATTCTTCGATCGCCGGCGTTTTGACCTGGGCGCGGTCGGACGTTATAAGATCAACCAGAAATTCGGCTGGGCAACAACTCGTGAAGAGCTGAAAAAAGTTACCCTCCGCAAGAGAGACATTGTCTCGGCGCTTAAGTATTTAATGGAGCTGAATGCTGGTGTATCCGGCGCGGTTGAAGATGATATCGATCATCTGGGAATGAGGAGAGTGGCCATGGTTGGTGAACTTCTCCAGGATCAATGCCGGGTTGCACTCTCCCGCATGGAACGGCTGGTCAGGGATAAGATGGGGGTTTATGAAGTCAATTCGGATAGTCTGACCCCGCATAAGTTGATCAATCCCAAGGCTATGAACGGCGTATTCCGTGATTTCTTCGGGCGTTCACAGCTCTCACAATTCATGGATCAGACCAATCCCCTGGCAGAACTTGCCCATAAGCGGAGGTTGACGGCTTTAGGACCCGGAGGACTCTCCCGCAAGCGGGCCGGATTTGATGTCCGTGATGTCCAGTCCAGCCATTACGGAAGGATCTGCCCGATCGAATCGCCGGAAGGCCCCAATATCGGTTTGATCGCCTCGCTCAGCAGCTATGCTCGGGTTAATGACCTGGGATTCATTGTAACCCCGTATAAGCAGGTGGAAAAAGGTCGCATAACCAATCGGGTCAGACATCTCGACGCCGATGAAGAAGAGAAATATATTATCGCTCAGGCAAATGTGAGAATAGATGATAATGGCCGGATGCTTGATGAGACGGTTAAAGTTCGCCAGGGAGGCGATACGGTGATGGCGTCTCCCGAGGATGTCCAGTATGTCGATGTCTCCCCGAAGCAGCTGGTCAGTGTTGCCGCGGGTTTGATCCCATTCCTGGAGCATGACGACGCCAACCGTGCGTTAATGGGCTCGAATATGCAGAGGCAGGCAGTTCCGCTCCTCACTACGGAAGCGCCTCTGGTCGCGACCGGATTGGAAGAGAAGGTTGCCCGGGATAGCCGTATTGTCGTTGTCGCGGAGCGGGATGGAGTGGTGAACCAAATCGACGCGAAGACGATCACGATTGACAAGGATGTATATAGTCTGTTGAAGTTTACCCGTACCAACGCCGGGACCAGTAATAATCAGCGCCCGCTGGTTACTCTTGGCCAGAAGGTGAAGAAAGGGCAGATAATTGCCGATGGAGCGGCGACCTCGCACGGCGAGCTGGCTCTGGGAAAGAATGTCCTGGTAGCGTTTATGCCCTGGCGCGGATATAACTTTGAAGATGCCATTGTGCTCAGCGAACGATTGGTCACGGCTGATTCCTATACCTCTCTTCATATAGAAAAGTATGAGATTGGAGCCCGGGATACCAAGCTGGGAAGAGAGGAGATAACCAGGGATATCCCGGGGGTTGGTGACGAGGCCCTGATGAATCTGGACGCGGAGGGAGTTGTCCGGATTGGAGCTGAAGTTAAGCCTAAGGATATCCTGGTCGGAAAGATAACGCCGAAGAGTGAGACGGAACTTCTTCCGGAAGAACGTTTGCTCCGGGCTATCTTCGGGGAGAAGGCCGCCGATGTGAAAGATACTTCTTTAAGAGCTTCTTCCGGAGTTGAGGGTATTGTGATGGACGTCCGTGTCTTCTCCCGGAAAGATTCCCCGGAAGAGTCTGAGGAGAAGAGACAGGAGAAGATCCAGATCCGGGAGATCAACAGCCGCTATAAAGAGGAAGTCCTGAAGATCAAGACCAGCCGCCGGGAGAAGGTTAAGAAATTGCTCCACAAAAAGAAGTTTGACGGTTCGATTGTGGCGATAGATACCGGCGTGGTGATTATTCCGAATAACCAGAAGATAACCCTGTCCATACTCGAGAAACTGGATGAGCAAGACTATCAGGGGATCGAGATCGAAGGGGATAGTCAGCTGATTAAGAAGCTGAGAAAGATTATCATGATAAGCGAAGATAATCTGGACACCCTTGATCTGAAGAGGAATCAGGATCTGGAGCAGGTTAGAATAGGTGATGAGCTCGAGCCGGGGGTTATTAAGAAGGTACAGGTCTACATAGCCACGAAAAGAAAACTTTCAGTGGGTGATAAGATGGCCGGGCGCCATGGGAATAAAGGGGTTATCTCGAAGATCCTTCCGGTGGAAGATATGCCGTTCCTGCCCGATGGTACTCCGGTTGATATTATCCTTAATCCGCTTGGTGTGCCTTCCCGGATGAATGTGGGGCAGGTTCTGGAGACCCATCTTGGTTGGGCGGCGGGAAAACTCGGGGTAACATTTGCTACACCGGTCTTTGATGGCATCAGTGAGGATAAAATCGTGGAGCTGCTGAAAGAAGCGAATCTTCCTGAGAACGGCAAGACTGTCCTTTATGATGGGCGCACCGGCGAAGAGTTCGGGGCTCCGATAGTGGTAGGACAGATATATATGATGAAACTGAATCACCTGGTTGCGGCCAAGATCCATGCCCGTGCTATCGGACCTTACTCTCTGGTGACCCAACAGCCATTGGGGGGAAAGGCTCAGTTCGGCGGCCAGCGGTTTGGTGAGATGGAGGTTTGGGCGCTGGAGGCCTATGGAGCGGCCTACGCTCTCCAGGAGATGCTTACGGTTAAGAGTGATGATATTATGGGCAGGACCAGGATCTATGAATCTATTGTCAAGGGGAGTAATGTTCTGGAGGCCGGTACGCCCGAATCATTCAATGTTCTGATAAAAGAGTTAAGAAGCCTCTGTCTGGATGTGAGAACCGAGAAATCCGGAATAAAGGACAGCTAGAACTTGTTCGAAAAGCCTTTTTAACCACGAAGAACACGAAGGAATTTGAAAAAACAAGAAAAATTACATAGTTTTCTTTCTTTTTCTTCGTGTCCTTCGTGGTAAATATAAAATTTTTTAGAAAAAACATTATAAAATACCCTTTTAAGTAAGGTCTTTTTATTAAAGGGAGCATATTTTTATGGATACTAAAGCAGTTCATTTATTCGGGATTGAAAGTGAAAATGTTTTTGATCAGGTTACTATCCGGATCGCTTCTCCCGAAGTGATTCGTTCCTGGGCGCATGGTGAGGTCAAGACACCAGAGACGATCAACTATCGGACATTCAAGCCTGAGAAGGACGGTCTTTTCTGCGAGAAAATATTCGGACCTTCAAAAGACTGGGAGTGTGCCTGCGGGAAATATAAAAGAATCAAGCATAAGGGTGTGGTCTGTGATCGCTGCGGAGTAGAAGTCACTCTCTCCAGTGTCCGGAGGGAGCGGATGGGGGTGATCAACCTGGCTGTTCCTGTCTCCCATATCTGGTTCTTGAAGAGCGCGCCGAGCCGGATCGGTAATGTCCTCGGGCTCTCAACCCGGATATTGGAGAGCATGATCTACTATGAGAACTATATGGTAATCAATCCCGGAAAGATGAATATCCGCGACAAGTATGATTATATCAAGTCGGGGATTAAGTGTAGCTCATTGAATGAAGGGATTACCGCGAAGAGACTTCTCTCCGAGGATGAATATCTGGCGTATTCGGAAAGATTTGATTCCGAATTTAAATCCGCGATCGGCGCCGCGGCGGTGAAGAAGCTGCTGGAATGCAATAAAGAGACAATCGAGGATATCACACCTGATAGTGCTGAGAAAGAGGAACTTACTCAGCTGATAAGCAAGGATTACAATAAAATTATAAAACATACCGGTATTGTAAAACCGGATGATCTGTTTCTCATGCTTAATGATGGAGCTAAGGTGTATCTTGATGAACTCTGCTGGGGAAGGGATAGGAAGAATATCGGGGCAGAGGGGATATATGAGGCCCTGGTCGCGGAATCGGAACTGGAACGGGTAGCGGGGGAGTATTCCGCCGCCTATAAGAATTTTGAAAAATTGCCGGGTAAGGGCCTGGCTGCCGCCAAGAAAGAATTGGCCAAATCTAAAGCGGAGTATATCGATGTTTACGCTACGCTCCTCGCCAAGCATGTTATAAAAGTATTAATTAAGGTACAGGTCCCCCTCGGCGAAGATCTTGCGCAACTTACGGAATATCTTCGACGTCAGATTGATAAGACCAAATCCCGGCAGATGATGAAGAAGTTGGCCAAGCGGCTTCGGATTGTCAATAGTTTCTTCAGTAATGAAACTCACCCCGAATGGATGGTTCTGGATGCCATACCGGTTATCCCGCCGGACCTGCGTCCTCTGGTCCCTCTGGAGGGCGGAAGATTTGCTACATCTGATCTCAACGATCTCTATCGGCGGGTTATTAATCGTAATAATAGGTTGAAGAGTATCCTACAGCTCAAGACCCCGGATGTCATCGTTCGTAATGAGAAGAGGATGCTTCAGGAAGCGGTTGACGCGCTCTTTGATAATGGCCGCCAGGGCCGCGCGGTCCTGGGCGCCGGGAACCGGCCGTTGAAGTCACTGAGTGATAACTTAAAAGGGAAGCAGGGCCGCTTCCGGCAGAATCTACTCGGGAAAAGAGTCGATTATTCCGGGCGCTCGGTTATTGTGATCGGACCGGAATTAAAGTTAAATCAGGTCGGTCTCCCCAAAGAGATGGCTCTGGAACTCTTCGAGCCGTTTATTATTCACCGGTTGAAGGATCTCGGGTTTGTTCATACCATCCGCTCTGCCAAGAAGATGATTGAACGGCAGGAGAAGCAGGTATGGGATGTTCTGGATGAAGTTATCAAGGATCACCCGGTCATGCTTAACCGTGCTCCCACTCTTCACCGATTAGGGATCCAGGCGTTTGATCCGATCCTGGTAGAGGGGAAAGCTATCCGGATTCATCCGCTGGTCTGTACCGCGTTCAACGCAGACTTTGACGGCGACCAGATGGCGATCCATGTGCCTCTCTCCAATGAAGCCCAGCTGGAAGCTCGAATTCTTATGTACGCTCCGAATAATATATTTTCTCCGGCCAGCGGCGAGCCCATCCTCAATCCGACTCAGGATATAGCCCTGGGGTGTTATTACCTTACCCGGTTGGCGGAGGGAGACAATAAATCCCCGAAAGCGTTTGGGGATGAAGATGAAGTTCTCCTCGCGTTGGCGGAGAAAATGATATCTCTCCATCAGCGAATTAAGGTCAGGGGTATCACGGAACAGTTGAGTGAATATGACAAGAAAGGCAAACCGCTTCCCTCCTCCGAGTGGGAGGATTATACCACCGCCGGGCGGGTCATCTTCAATCAGACATTTTCCGACAAGATTCCTTTCATAAACAAGCAGGTGAGTAAAAAAGCTTTGAGTGAGATTGTCGCCCAGTGTTACATAGAAGAGGGACATGAAGAGACTGTTCGTATCCTCGACCGTCTGAAGGAACTTGGTTTCGAGAGCGCGACCTGGTCCGGTCTTTCTCTGGGCATGAAGGATATGATCAAGCCCAAAGAGAAAGAAGAGATCATCCGGAAAGCTCGAAAAGAAGTTGCCACGGCCGACCGGAATTATAATTCCGGCAAGATTACCAGCCAGGAGAGTTATAACCAGAAACTGGATATCTGGTCCAGGGCTAACCATACCCTCTCTGATCTGGTCTTTGAAAGTCTCAAGGTTGATGGGATACCGGGATTAAATCCTCTCTACATGATGATGGACTCCGGCGCGCGGGGCAGCATGGATCAGATCCAGCAGATTGCCGGGATGAGAGGTCTGATGGCCAAACCATCCGGTGATATTATTGAGTATCCAATCCTCTCCAATTTCCGGGAAGGATTGAGTGTTCTGGAATATTTTATCTCGACTCATGGCGCCCGAAAGGGGTTGGCCGATACCGCGCTGAAGACCGCGGATTCGGGTTATCTGACCCGCCGCCTGGTCGATGTGGCTCAGGATGTTATTATCAGTATGGAAGACTGCGGTACTTTCAAAGGCCGCCGGGTCTCCGCTCTGGTAGAAGAAGGGGAGGTAGTTATACCCCTTAGAGATAGAATTTCCGGCCGATTCAGTCAGGAGACAATTCGGGGCCGGGATGGCAAGGTTATCGTCAAGCGTCGGGAGGAGATAACAAAAGAAGCTGCAAGGGAAATTGATGAAAATGGTATCCAGTCCGTCCGGATACGTTCGGTATTGACCTGCGAAGCTCCCACCGGCATCTGTGCCGCTTGTTATGGCCGTAACCTGGCCAATCAGCGACCAAGTACACGGGGTGACGCGGTAGGGATTATTGGGGCTCAATCTATTGGTGAGCCAGGAACCCAGTTGACCATGCGGACATTCCATATCGGTGGAACCGCCAGTATCTCCAGCCGCCAGCCGGAATATCTGGCCGGTCAGGATGGGGTGATCAGGTATGATCAGCCCCTGGAGTTGGTAGAGATTGAAAAAGGACGATTTCTGGTCCTTAAATCCGGAGGAGCAATATCTATCTGTGATTCCGCCGGTGAGGCCGGGCAAGAACTGGCCCGCCATAAAATCGAGGTTGGATCCGAGCTCTTTGTGAAAGATGGTCAGAAAGTAAAAGCCGGCGCTCTTCTAGTACGCTGGGATCCCCACAGTACTCCGATCTTGAGCGGTTCCACCGGACGGGTACAGTATGTGGACATTATAGAGGGTGAGACGATGAAGGTCCATCGGTCCAAGAATAGAATTGAACGGAGAATAGAGCAGATGACCGGGCACGAACTTCATCCGCAGATTAATATCGTAGACGCGGACAATCCAGAGCGGATGCTGGAGCCTCACCTGATTCCAAATGGCGCTCTGGTGGAAGTTGAAGATGGGGAGCTCATTGAAGCCGGCCATCGTATCGCCCGTACTCCTCGGAAGCTCACCAAGACCGCTGATATTACCGGAGGCCTTCCCCGGGTTGCCGAGCTTTTCGAGGCCCGCCGT
>Ga0207996_1001399_pt1 | contig 16902 bp, 15 predicted proteins | sample AntAceMetag02UKG_FD_184773 | JGI IMG/M metagenome (GOLD analysis project Ga0207996, IMG submission 184773) | Saline lake microbial communities from Ace Lake, Antarctica - Antarctic Ace Lake Metagenome 02UKG (SPAdes) (version 2) | ecosystem: Environmental > Aquatic > Non-marine Saline and... | reverse complement strand
AATTAATTGGAAAATACAATTACATCTTATCCGGAGCAGAAATTCCCATTAAATTCAGAGAAATTGAAATCACATTTTTTATAGCAGTTATCAGATACAATCGGCTTTGGCTCAACTCTATTTTGTTCTCATTAATTATTTTGTACTTTGAATAATATTTATGGAACAAACCTGCCAGTTCTTGTACATAACCGGATAACCGATGCGGCTCAAATGTATCTGCTACAGAAATCAAAATAGAAGGCAGTTCCAAAAGTTTCTTGATGATTGCAAGTTCTTCCTCTTGATTCAGTTTTTTCAGGTTTTTCACATCAAATATTTTAAGAATTATTTTATGTTTTCTTGCTTTTTTGAGGATACTGCAAATTCTTGCATGAGCATACTGGCAATAATAAACAGGATTTTCATTTGATTTCTTCTTTGCAAGTTCCATATCAAAATCCAGATGAGCTGTAGGTTTCCTGTTTATAAAGAAAAAACGAGCAGCATCTTTACCTACTTCATCTATCAAATCGTCCATAGTCACTATTTTACCAGCACGTTTCGACATTTTAATTTTGTCACCATGAGAATAAAGTGTGATATGTTGCAAATAAACAACCTTGAGTTTTTCGATATCATAATCGAGAGCCAGCATTGCAGCTCGAAGTTTGGCAACATGAGCATGATGGTCTGGTCCGAAAACATCGATCATAATGCTGAATCCACGCTGGTATTTTGTGATATGATAGGCAATATCCGGAACAAGATAGGTTGGATGACCGTCAGATTTAATGAGCACTCGGTCTTTTTCATCACCAAATTTAGTCGATGAAAACCAGACAGCATCATCGCTTTCGTAAGTGCAATTTGCTTCGGCAAGATAACTTAGAGCTTCTTCTAAAATCCCTTCCTGTCGTAATTTTTTTTCGGACATCCAATTCTCAAAGTTAACTCCAAATCGTTCTAAACTTTCTAATTGGGATTGATGAATATCATCGAGAGCAAAATTTTTCATTCTTTCCAGTCGGTCTTTTTCTGCCAGATAGAAGAGGTTTTTACCTTCCGAAGTGTACAATCTTGCAGCCAGATCTTTGATGTATTCTCCATGATATGCTTCAGTAGGAAATTCTTCGATTTTATCTCCAAGAATTTCGCGATATCTTATTTCAATTGATTCTGCTAAAATATCAACCTGGTTGCCGGCATCATTTATATAAAATTCTCTAAATGCCTGAAATCCTACAAAATTCATAATTCTATACAATGAATCACCATATGCAGCAGCACGTGCGCTAACGATATTTAAAGGACCTGTGGGATTTGCACTCACAAATTCCAATAATATCTTTCTCTTTTTTCCATATTTCGAAGAACCATACTTGTGCTTTTTGGTTATGATTTGAATTAATCCTTTATGATAAACATTATTTGCCAATATAAAATTAATAAAACCAGGTCCGGCAACTTCAACAGATTTATAATCCCTTTTAAGAATTAAAAAATCTGCAATTTTTTCTGCCATATCGCGTGGTTTCATTTTGTTTTTCCTGGCATTTAAAAGAGCGATATTCGAAGAAAAATCACCATGTTCAATAATATTTGGAACTTCAATTGAAAAATTATCCTCAAATTTGAAATCGAGTTTCACCATGCATTTTTTTAAATCTTTCAGAATCTTAGCTTTTAACATAATCAGCTTCTACATCCTTTTTGTTATGATGGTTTACATTCCATAACTCTTCTAATTTGTAGTAATTTCTAGTATCTTCATTAAAAATGTGTACAATAATATCAATAAAATCTATTAAAATCCAGGTTGCATTTCCCAGACCTTCTGTAGCAAAAATATGAATCTTCTGTTCTTTGGATTTCTGAATTACGTTTTCTGCAATTGCTTTTGTATGCAATTCACCGGTTCCATGACAGATAATCATAGAATCAGTTAAATCAGATTTATCTTTTAAATCAAAATAAAGAATATTTTCAGCCTTTTTCTCTTTTAACCAATCAATTATTTTTATGATGATTTCTTTATGATTTAATTCCATTATTCTCCTATTTTTTAAAATATCTTTTAAAGTCCTTTCCCAAAATTATTTGAAAGTCTTCTATTGTATTTTCATCAAGAGCAAAGATTCTTCTGTCAAGTCCTGTCATTTTCTGAAAATATGACAGTTTATCTTTATCATACTTTTTTATAACGATGATGGATTTTTCATAGATGAACATATCTCTTTCAACATTTCTCCAGGCAATAACATCGAAATTTTTATCGACTAAGATATCTTTCACTTCTTTAGCAATTCCAGGATATCCACAACCATTTAATAATGCCAGCTTAATGATTGGGATCGAGACCTTTACAACATCGCTTTTTTCTCTTTTGAAATTAAAGAACAAATAAAAAATAAACGTTACGATAATTATCAATAAAACCAGATATAATGCTAATTTAGGCTTATTTTTATTGCGTGTCAAATTATTTTTGAGCCCTTTCGTTGTCAAATTGTTCTTTGAGTTGTTTGAAGGCAGTTTCAAAATTTTCCGGAATTACTCGTGTACCTCCGATAGAGGTCATAAAATTTACATCACCTGCCCAACGGGGAACAATATGAACATGTAAATGTTCATCAATTCCCGCACCTGCAGATTTGCCTAGATTTAATCCGATATTAAATCCATCAGGATTGTATTTTTTCTGAAGTACTTTCTCACAAAGTTGAACTGTTTCAAAAAGGTCGTTCAGTTCTTCTTTTGATAATTTATTCAAGAAGGGAATATGATTGTTTGGAACCACCATGAGATGACCGTTATTATAAGGATACAGATTCATCATTACAAAGCTGTATTTACTTCTGAAAAGAATGAGATGATCATCATCTTTTTCAGATGGATTCAAACATAAAATACATTTTTTATCTTTGTTTGATAAAATATATTTCAATCTCCAGGGTGAGTATAAAAACTTTTTCATTTTGTCCTCATTTATTTTACACTAGTAAAAAGGGAGTAGGTCTTGTTACTGGATTAAAGGATTTTGTAATATTCCTTTTCCAGGTTGTTTAGCTGCTCTTTGGAATTCACTCCGGATGCTTCTAACATATCATCCAGAAGAACAGATGTAACAAGCTTCTTATCATTGTTCAGAATTTCTAATGTATCCGTTAAGTAGTATTCGTTTTGTTGATTATCATTAGTTACTTTTTGCAAAGCAGAAAAAAGACTTTTTGCATCAAAACAGTAAATCCCTGAATTAATTTCTTTAATCAATTTTTCATTTTCTGTTGCATCTTTGAATTCAATAATTTTAAGAACATTACCGTTTTTTTTACGGATGATCCTTCCATATTTTAAAGCATCCTCCATTATTGCAGTGAGAACCGTGCAAGCAGCATTTGCTTCTTTGTGTTTTGTCAGCATTTTTTGCAGAGTTTCTGCTCGAAGCAAAGGTACATCCCCACAGAGAATGAAAATATCACCATCAAAATCTTTAAAGATGTTTTCAGTTACCATCACAGCATGACCGGTTCCATGTTGTTCTTTTTGTTCTATGAATTTAATTTTTTCTGTTTTTGGAATGATATCAATAATCATTTCCTTTTTATAGCCAATAACGATTGTGATGATATCGCTTTCAATTTTTTGTGCAGTTTCCACAACTCTTTTTATCATAGGTTTGCCGGCGAATTCAAAAACAACTTTTGGTTTATCAGATTTCATTCTCACCCCTTTACCGGCAGCAAGAATTATGGTTGCGAGTTTTTTCATTTATACTCCAAAATTATTTGAGATATTTTCTTATTCAAAACCGGGTGCACAAGATCAGGACAAATTTCATTTAATGATTTAAGGATAAATCTTCTTTTCTGAATTCCAGAATGAGGAATAGTTAATTCATCAGATTGAAAGATTTTGTTTCCATAAAAAAGGATATCGATATCAATGGTTCGGGCTGCCCACTTTTCCGATCTTTTTCTTCCCAGTTTATTTTCGATTTCAGTGCAGATTTTCAATAGTTTTACAGGTTTTAGCTCAGTTTCAATTTTAGTAACACAGTTTAGAAAATCAGGTTGATTCACATTTCCATAAGGTTTGGTTTCGATGATTTCTGAATTCTTGATAATTTTCACTATCAAGGAAAGTTCAGAAAGAGCTTTTAGGATGTATTCTTTACGATTTCCTAGATTTGAACCAAGACCCAAATAGCAGATCATTTCTGAAATCTATCCATCTCCACTTCCACTGAACCAAGTGATCCTCTTATTGGCACAGAAGGTTTTCTAATTTTTACAATGGCATGAATAATCTTGGGGAAGGTTTCCAAAACAGTTACCAAAATCGTGTCTGCACAATTTTCCAGAAGTAAAAATTCTTCCTTTTCCAATACATGTTTAATAATCGAGAAAACTTTTGTGTAATCGATTGTATCATCGATGTGTTCCATTGTCTGATCCTGTTTTGGGTCTGTTTCATAACTGAAATTTACAATAAACCTTTGACCGAGTTTTCGTTCCTCAGGGTGGACTCCGTGATGACCATAAAAAACCATTTCGTTTAAATGCATTTTCATTTTTCAATCCTCCCAATAATCTTAAAATTAATTTTTTCCTCGTATTTTTTATCAATATAATAAATAAAAATTCCACTGAAAAGTAAACCGAAAATAGAAAAAATTATTGAAAAATCTTCATTAAACCGAAAGAGATATTTACCAAAAATATAAAAAATGAACATAATAAGAATTGGAAAAATGAAGAGAATAAAGGATGAAAATATTTTTGTACCTGCTGAAATATGAATTTTGACCAGATCTCCAACTTGCAGTTTCAAATCAGTTTGGATTTGATGTTGGATGTTTTTATCTCCAGCACCGCAAATTCCTTTTATTGCACAATGTTCACAAGCTCCGGTTCTTTGAATTTCAACTGTAACTTTGTTGTTTTCTATTTTCTTTACAATTGCTGTATCTTCCTGAAAATCCATTAAATATCCTCTTTCAAAGCTGATATATTATTCAAAATATTAGTTGTTGAAAATCCTTGTTTATAAGATAAACTGATAATTTTTCCACCGTTTTCTTTCACAATGTCCGAACCGATTATCTCATTTTCTTTCCAATCTCCACCTTTAACGAGAATATCAGGTTTGATAAGATTTATTAAATTGAAGGGATTGTCCTCTTCAAAGATTACAACGTAATCTACAAATTCTAAAGCACCAAGAACAGTTGCCCGATCCAGTTCTGTGTTTACAGGTCGATTTTTTCCTTTTATGAGTTTAGTGGATTTATCACTGTTTAATCCGATTATAAGAAAATCACCCAGATTTTTTGCTTCTTTCAAATATTGGATGTGACCGGCATGGAGAATATCGAAGCAACCATTTGTGAAAACGATTTTCTTATCAGATTTTCTAAGCTCTTCAGCTATTTGCGAAATCTCATTCCAGTTTTTTAATTTCATTTTACCTCACTGGGTAATTCCCATCAAAACACGCATAACAAAAGTTTTCCGGTTCTTTCACAGTTTTTCTTAGCTGCTCGATCGTTAAATATTTCAAAGAATCAGCTTCCATGAAATCTCTAATTTCTTCGATTTTTTTATTGTTTGCGATCAATTCTTTTCGGGTTGGAGTATCGATTCCATAAAAACAAGAATTTTTAACAGGTGGAGAACCAATCCTGAGATGAACTTCCTTTGCTCCTGCATGTTTTATCAATTTCGTTAATTTTCGCAGAGTTGTTCCCCTCACAATAGAATCATCGATTAGAATAATGATTTTTCCATCAAAAAAATTCGGTAAAGGATTGAATTTCTGAAAAACACTTTCATCGCGAATTGTTTGTTCCGGTTGAATAAAAGTTCTTCCAACATAATGATTTCTGATCAAACCGAATTCAAAAGGAATATTTCTTTTACGGGCATAACCAAGAGCAATAATATTAGATGAATCCGGTACAGGCACAACAACATCAGCATTGATATCATCATCTTCTGCTATTAGATTTCCAATTTTTTGACGAACCTGATAAACATTTTCTTTAAAGATAAAACTATCAGGTCTGGAAAAATAAATATGTTCAAAAATACAGTGCTTTTCCGTAGAAGTTGAACGAAAATCATTAGGATCGTTTTCAATAGATTCAATGCCATTTTTATTTACGATTATTATTTCAGCAGGTTTAATTTCCTGCTTCCAATCCATGTACAAAATATCGAGAGCACAACTTTCCGAAGCTACAACAACAGAACCTTCTTTGGTTTTACCATAAGTCATCGGACGGAAAGCATAAGGATCGCGGAACATATAAAGAGCTACTTTTGTTGCCAGGATGGTTGAAAAAGCACCTTTGATATTTTTCATCATTTTTTTTATCGCATCTATGATGGCATATCCTTCTTTTTCCACATAAAAAACAATATATTTGAGAATGAGTTCACCTTCATTACTGCTTGAAAAATAAACTCCTTTATCTTCCATTTCCTGACGGATTTCTTTATAATTGATGATATCGCCATTACTTGTTAGAGCATAAGATGGACCGGACAGGGTTTCAACGATATACGGTTGGGAATTGTAAATCGATGAAGCTCCACGAGTAGGATAACGAACATGACCGATGGCGATTTTTCCTTTCAGGATTTTCAGTTTATCGGGGGTAAAAACATCTTTAACCAGACCCATCTTTTTTCGCAGTTTGATTATTTTGCCATCGTTAACTGCCATACCGCAGCTTTCCTGACCTCTGTGTTGTTCTGCAAAAAGACCGAGAGCTGCTAATTCTGCAGCTTTATCATTATTGAAAATTCCAATTATTCCACACATTATAAATCCTGTTTTTTCTTAAAGCTAATTTTATTTTCTGTTCCAGAAAAGAGTCTAATAATATTTTTCTTATGACGGATAATGATGAATAACACGACAATAAAGAAGAATATTAAGAATTCCAAATCTGAAAAAGAATTTCTGATGTTTATAATAATTTCAACAATTAATAAAACTACTCCAGCTAAAATTGAACCAAGAGAAACATATTTCGTAATCCAAACTATTAATACAAAAGTAAAGAATGCAATCAAAAAAGGAATGGGAGCTAAAGTGATGAGAACTCCAGCAGATGTTGCAACACCTTTTCCGCCTTTGAAATTCAGGAAAACCGTGAAGATATGACCTAGAATTGCTGACAGTCCGAGACAGATAATTAAAATATTATCAGGATTTTGAATAATCATTTTTCCAATGTGGATTGCAAAAAAACCTTTGGCAATATCGATGAGCAGAGTAATAATTCCGATTTTTACACCGAGAACCCGGATGGCATTTGTGGCACCTACATTATGACTTCCAAACTGCCGAATATCGATTTTTTTGATTAATTTTCCAAATATGAAACTGGTAGGGATGCATCCTAAAAGATAACTGCAAATAATCGCTATAATTATTCTAATAATCATGCTTATTCCGTCCTCGGTAATAACATCTGATAGTTGCTCCTTCAAATTTAAAAGCATTTCTAAGTTGATTATTTAGATAACGTTTGTACTGAATTGAGACAAGTTTTTGATCGTTGCAAAAGAAAACAAAAGTAGGTGGATGGGTTTTTACCTGCGTGCAAAATAAGATTTTCACGTGTTTCCCAGTAGAGTGAACAGGCGGGTATTTTGCTGTGGTTTTTTCCAGGAATTTATTCAGTTCGGAAGTTGGAATTCTTTTTTTACTTTCTTCTTCTACTTCCAGAATTTTATCGAAGATCTTTCGCACTCTTTGTCCTGTGAGTGCAGAAACAAAAAGGACCGGTGCAAATTGGAGAAAGGTTAGTTCGGATTTTATATTTTGAATGTATTTTCCAGGTGTTGAATTTTCTTTTTCTATTAAATCCCATTTATTAAAAATGATAATTATATCTTTGAAATTTCTGTAAGCATAAGAAGCAATTTTCTGGTCTTGTGTAGAAATTTCTTCAGTTGCATCTAAGATGATGAGAACAATATCTGCACGGTTTACACTTTCAATAGTACGCATTGAACTGAAGTATTCAACTCCGTATTTAACCCGTTTCTTTTTACGAAGTCCAGCAGTATCTATAAAAGTAAATTTCTTTTCATGATAATTTATATGAAGGTCGATCGAATCTCTTGTAGTTCCCGGAATATCAGTTACGATCGTTGTTTCCTGTCCTAAAATTTTATTGATTATGGAAGATTTGCCAACATTTTGTTTTCCCACAATGGCAATTTTTATGGAATCGTCTTCTTTAAATTCGAATTGTACAGTATCGATTTTCTTGATTAATTGATCCAGAAAGTTACCGATATTTCTTCCCTGGTTTGCAGCAATTGGAAAAGGTTCACCGAATCCTAATTTCAGGAAATCGAAAATCTCGAGTTCATCTTTTTCGTTATCCACTTTGTTCACAACTAACATAACTTTTTCCCGATGTCCGGAAAGTATTTTGGCGACTTCCATATCCATATTGGTTGTTCCCACTTTTAAATCCACCATAAACAAAACCAGGTCAGCTTCATCGATAGCGATTTCCGCTTGAAATTTCACTGCTTTGTTTATCTTATCATCGGTTTTGGGAATGATTCCGCCTGTATCTACAACAATGAAAGAATGACCTGTCCACTCAGCTTCTTCGTATTTCCTATCGCGGGTTATTCCCTCTTCAAAATCTACGATGGCGCTTCTTTTACGGCAAATTCTATTAAAAAGAGTTGATTTCCCAACATTGGGACGACCAACAATTGCAACTATATTTTTTCTCATAAACCTGCTTTTCATCAAAATTTATATTGCTATGACAATCTTTGTTGAAAGCTGATTCTGTCAAACTAAAATGAGGAGAAATACGCTAACAATTTTTTTTCTTGACACAGATATATTTAATTCATTAATAGATAAGTATAACGAACCAAAAATAGGAGGAAAAATAAAAACAATTAGCTTAGGTTTATTCTTAGTCTTAATTTGTTCTTTATGGGGAGAACAAGTTTCTGTAAACACTGCACAATTAGCTGCAGAAAACTGGTTTAAGTTTATTTCGAGAATTGAAAATCCGATATTAAAAAATTTCGAAATTATGAGTTATTCAGACACTACTACAATTTACATTTTCAATTTTGAAGAGGAAGGATTTGTTATAACTCCTGCAACTAATGATGTTAAACCGATACTGGCTTATAATCAGGTGGGTGAGATAGGTTCTAATGGAGGACCTGAATTTGAATGGATGATGAATTGCTATAAAGAACAGGTTTTCTATGTAATTATCGAGGAAATTGTAAATGAAAACAGCAGAACAATGTGGCAGGATATACTGGATGATAACATCCCGCAAGATAATGTTCATATTGTTCTTGCTATGCCTGAAACCTGGCATCAAAGCAGCCCCTATAATGATTTTGTGCCCAGCATAGATGAGGTTAGATGCGGTGCTGGTTGCGGTCCGGTAGCAATGGCACAAATCATCAATTATCATAAGTATTGCTCGGATTTTGAATTTGATAATGATTTATTAAGATCAAACTACAGAACAGAAATACCAGAAGATATAAAGATTGACGAAGATTATATTGTAAATGATTTCATCAAATTTGACCAATTAGACGGATATCTAAATGAAATCCGTACTGTTTTTGATGATAACCAGAATATTATTTTGGATAATCATTTAGCTGCTTTGAGTTTTGCCTGCGGAATTGCCAGTAGAGCTAATTATAGACCACAGGGAACAGGAACAAAATCTTGTAGAATGGAATTTTCTTTAAAACAATATTTTGGATATAATTCATTATATAGAGATCGATCTCTTTTTACATATACTGAATGGTTAGATCTATTGGAAAATCAGTTATTAGCCTCACAACCTATTTTATATCTCGGCTGGGATTATGATGGAGCAGGACATGCATTCATCTTGCATGGTTATTACATAATGGGTTTTCCAACTTTAGAACACTGGTTTCTTGTAAATTGGGGTTGGGGCCCAGAAGGTTATGATGGATATTTTACACTTAATAATTTAGTATTAAGTGGTTATGTTTGGGATTATGATCAGGAAGCAATTATAGATATTAAACCAATGGCTTTAACATTAGCAGGTAAGGTTTTAGATGCAAACCCAATATTTACATGGCTTCCGTTTGTTATGGATGATTTGGAGATATTTTATGTAGATTTACAAGAACCACCACCACCACCGACAGGAACTGAAATTGATTATGATAGTAAATATTATAGGTATGTTTTGCAGTTTGATGAATATCCAAATCAAAATAATCTATATCAATTTAATTATACTTCTGAAGATAAATATGAGGATAATGAACAAATATATCAGATCGATGGTAATTCAGATTTTATGTTTATACCGGATATCGAACTATTCCGGCAAGACAAACCCTTACGCGATAAATGGAACTGGGATTCTTTTCCAGTGCTGGAAAGAACCGGTAATGAACCTGTAGAAGCTATTCCTGTTTTGGTTAATATCTCCGGGTTTGAAGAAATTACTTCTATCGATGTTTTAAATGAAGGGTATCAAGGGTATGGAGAATTGACATATGATGATGTCAATTTGTGGTATACACAAAATCCACCCTATGAACTTCAAAGTTCACGCTGCTATAAGATAAAGATTTTACCGGAGGGAGGTCTTACCTGTGAAAGAACTTTGGAAAGAACCGGTAGTTTGTTAGAGCCCTATACAACTATAGATCTGATTGCGGGGCAGGATAACTGGATAGGTTACTGGATAAAAGCGAGCATGGATTTAGATGTTGCTTTTGGCGGGCATTTTGACAAAGTTTTGAGCATAAAAACAGAAGAATGGGCATATATTCATGACACACCACGTTCAGAGCCAATACCTAGTAACCGGATCAGACCACTCCGCTATGAAAAGGGATATGTGGTACGTGTGAGCGAAGATATTTACGGTTTTCAGTGGAATGTAGGCGGGTTCGGAATTGAAAAATTTATAAATCCGGCTCCCCAATATTTCATTTTCCAGGAACAACCGGATTATGAGGTGATAGATATTTTGGATATTCCTGAAGACGTGGTTGAGATCGGCGTTTTCCAGGATGATGTGTGCATTGGTGCAGTAGCAGTTGATGAACCTGCTGAACAGCTTCTTGCCTATACAGACCCCTTGCAGCGTGGTGGAGGTAATATATCTTTTCAAGTTGTAAATAACAACAGGTGCCTGGAACATATCAACCATTACCAGGTGTTAAATGCTGAAACAGGCGAATATGTAAATGGTAATTTATTTGCCGGTAATATCGATTTTGCTGTTGTGAAACTCAATTCTACTGAAGATCCGGAAGTTCCGGGATTTTCCAATCTTAATCTGAAAATCAGTAATTATCCCAATCCTTTTAATCCTGTTACCATAATAAAATTCTCTCTCCCCAAAAAATCTGAGGTGGAACTAACAATTTATAATATCAAAGGTCAAAAAGTTAAAACCCTATTGAAATCACACCTGCTTCATGGTGAGCACTCTATTGTCTGGGATGGAAAAGATATGAATGAAAAACCGGTGTCCAGTGGTATATATTTCACCAAGTTGAAAGCAGGGAATAAAAAGATAGTGAAAAAGATGATGATGTTAAAATAGTTTTATGGTCAATAATTGAAGATAGTATCCAAGCAGGGGCTTGGATACTAGAGTACGGCAGTTGCCAAAAATGTAGGCTTAATAATGGGAAAAAATATCAGAAATCTTGAAATAGCATTTCGTAAGAAATGCTATTTCAAGATTAATTTTGTTGAATATAAAAAGATAAAACTGTTACCTATGCGCCCGGTTTAAAGTGTAACCTATGCGCTAGTTGTACAAGGGGATTTTAATGAGAATAAAAAATCTTATTCTATTATTCATGTTTATCAGTGTTTATCAGTGGTTAAATTCTGCAATCTGGCATATAAAACAAGATGGTACAGGTAATTTCATTGACATCCAGTCCGGCATCGATGCATCTGCAGATAGCGATACTGTTCTTGTTTACCCGGGCACATATCTCGAAAATATAGATTTCACAGGTAAAAACATAACTGTTGCCAGTCTTTTCCTGACAACCGGAAATGAAGATTATATTGACCAGACTATTATTGACGGCAACCAGAATGGCAGTGTGGTTTCCATCAAATCCGACGAGAATGAAAATGCTGTGTTATGCGGGTTTACCATTATTAATGGTTCAGGTACTCTCTACTATTCCACAGGTCCTTTGTATGGAGGCGGTATTTTTTGTGAAGATTCATCACCCATTATAAGTTATTGCAATATAAAAGAAAACTATGCTCAAGCCGGTGGCGGAATTTGTTTGAAAGATGCAATACCATCATTAGAAAAAGTTACAATTAAAGGTAATCATGCATATTCAAGCGGTGGTGGAATATATTTAACTCATGGCGCATCAATAAATTTTAGTGATGAAGAGCTATGCAATATTTATTTAAACTTTGCTGCTTTTGGGTGTGAAATAAAAAAACGCTGGGATTGTGATTCATTAGATGTTATTGTGGATACATTCACAGTTCTTGAGCCGGATAAATATTTTATCGCTTCTACGACTTCAACAGGAATTCCTCTAAATGATATAACTTTATATGCTCAACATGCAAAGCTGGACCCGGTTAATGCTGATCTTTATGTTTCTCCGCAGGGTTCAAATGATAACAGTGGACTAAGCCCTGATGAGCCCTTGCAGACAATTAATTATGCTTATTCATTAATCGCTACAGACAGCTTGCATCCCAATGCAATTCACCTGGCAGATGGTATTTATTCCAATAGTGAAAACGGGCAATTGTTTCCCCTAAATGCCAGGTCATACATATCATTATTGGGGGAATCTATGGAAAGTACAATTTTTGATGGTGAAGGACAATATTCTTTTATTTCCGGTATCGATGGAGATCATAATATCACAATTGAAAATATTACATTTATAAATGGATATGAAATAGATAGGGCTTTTAAAATTTTAATTTTATTCAATAATCCAAACTCGCTGATCAATCGTTTCATTACATTCAATAATGTAGCTTCTAATAATAATATATTTGGTTACGGTTTCATTTCTATTTCTCATCATTTTGTTAATCTTAATAATTGTAGTTTCATAGAAAATCAAGGAGGAAAAGAGCTTTCTATAGGTTTGGGACTGAATTGCGAGACAGTGGAAATTGAGAATGTAATAATTGATAACTGCACCCAATACGAGCATCCTGATGTTTTTTATGCATATCCCATTTTTATTATTGGCTCCCATTATGATGATCCTCACCAGGTTGTAATGAAAAATGTGCAGATAACTAATAATGTGGATAATAATACAGAATGGTGGGAATCATGTTGTGGAATCCAGATTACAGATAAAATAGATCTCTATTTAATTAATTGTACAATCGGTAATAATACAACTCCAGGACCAAGTGGCGGTGCTATTATGGCTGCTTTCATGGGAACAGAATTTAATATTATTAATTCAATCTTTTATGGTGATTTACCCAGGGAGTTATTTGTAGGAAATACTGACCCGGATAATCCGCTCAATGTAAATATTATCAATTCACTTATCCAGGGAGGAGAAGCAGGAATATATATTTACCCGGGGGAAGAAGTAAATATTAACTGGGATGAGAGCAGTATAGATACAGACCCGCTCTGGCTGATGGGCGGAGATTATCCCTATATGCTTTCCAATGATTCCCCCTGTATAGATGCCGGTACTCTGGAGCTACCACCTGGCATCGAACTACCTGAATATGATCTTGCAGGTAATCCTCGTATCTTCGGTGAAACTGTGGATATGGGAGCTTATGAGTGGCAAGGTAGTCCGGTTATAAATGATGAATTAAAGATAAGGGATTATGAATTGAAGAATTATCCCAATCCATTTAATCCCAGTACAAGAATATATTTTTATCTGCACGAAGATACAAGTGATATAGAATTGAATGTCTATAATGCAAAAGGTCAGAAAGTAAGAACATTGCTCGATGATAAATTTATGGAAAAAGGAAACCATTCAGTTTATTGGAATGGAAAGAATAACAGCAACCAACAAGTCTCTTCCGGTGTATATTTCTACCAATTGAAAACAGATGTAATAATGTTAAAAAGCAAAGCTCTATTATTAAAATAATAAAAGATTAATTAAACATTAAGTAATTATCAGCAATCATTTTAAACTTGCCAAATATTTGAAATTGTGCGAGTTGAAATAACCTTTTCTGCTTGACATCAAAATTGCGAATTTATTTTTCAACTTAATATTATGAATTTGATAATTATCTTATTGCGATGGAATTTTATGAAAAAAAAAAATTATTGAGTTCAGTAAAAGAGAGTGTTTTTTGTTACCTCACCTCAATCCTCTCCTAAGAGGAGAGGAAGAATTTGTACTGTCTTGTCCTCGATAGGAGAAGGCTGGGATGAGGTGGAAATGATAAGAAAATGAATATTAGCAGGCAGCATTAGCTAATCCTATTAAAAATAAATTACCGGAGGTATAATGATAGAAAAAGTTTTAGCAGAGAAAGTGATTGATAAAGCTCTTTCCAATGGTGCTGATTTTGCTGAAATTTTCGTAGAAAACACATTCAATTCAACGATTATTTTTAATGATAACAAAACCAAACAGAATATCGTTGGAAATGATTTTGGTGCGGGAGTAAGAGTTTTTTACGGAGAAACTGCAATTTATGCATTCACAAATGATTTGAGTGAAAAATCACTTTTGGCAGCAGCAGATGCTGTGAAAAAAGCTGCCATAGGAAAATCTAAAATTAAAGCAATCGATCTGACAAAATTTGAGTTTGAGAATAACAATCCTATAGAAATTCCCAATAATACAGTACCCAAAAGAGATAAAATTGATTTCATCCGAAAAATTAATGGAGCTTCCAGGAATTTCAGTCCACAGATTTCGCAGGTAGATATCAGGTTTACTGAGAGAATGCAGAACGTATTAATAATTAATAGTGAAGGATTATGGGCTGACGATACGAGAAATTACTCTCGTGTTTATGTTAGTTCCATTGCTTCTTCCGGTTTGGAGAAACAGACTGGAACCGAGGGTCCCGGCGGAGCTGCAGGTTACGAGTTTTTCAAGCAACTCGATCCAGAAGTTTTAGGTGCGAAAACTGCCAAGATAGCCGTGACAATGCTAAATGCAGATTATGCTCCAGGCGGAAAATTTCCGGTTGTGATTGATAACGGGTTCGGGGGTGTGATTTTTCATGAAGCTTGCGGACATGCTCTAGAAACTACATCTGTGGCAAAAGGTGCTTCGGTTTTTGCAGATAAATTGGGAAAACAAGTTGCAGATTCAGTTGTCACAGCAATCGATGATGGAACTATTCCCAATAAGTGGGGTTCGGAAAACATCGATGATGAAGGACTTCCTACCCAGAAAACTGTCTTAATTCATAAAGGAATTTTGAAATCGTTTATGGTAGATAAAATGGGAGCAATAAAAACCGGATATAAACCAACTGGAAGCGGAAGAAGGCAATCCTATAAATTTGCTCCTGCTTCGAGAATGAGAAATACGTACCTTGCAGCCGGTAAACACACATTAAACGATTTGATTGCTACGATTGATTTCGGTGTTTATGCCAAAAAAATGGGTGGTGGTTCAGTGATGCCAGGAACCGGAAATTTCAATTTTGCAGTTGGAGAAGGGTATCTTATCAAAAATGGAAAAATCGCAGAACCTGTAAGAGGAGCTACTTTGATTGGAAACGGACCCGATGCTCTGAAACAAATAAGTATGGTTGCTAATAATCTTTCTCTCGCAGAAGGTATGTGCGGTTCTGTGAGCGGCAGCATTCCCACCACAGTCGGTCAACCTGCTATTAAGATCGATGAAATCATTGTTGGTGGAAGAAAGGAGGTTCAGTAATGTACGATAAAAAATTCAAAACCATATTTGAGTATGCAAAAGATAAAACTGATGATATCGAAATTATGCTTATTGCTGACAATTCCTTTTCTGTTCGCATAAATGAGCAGGAAATCGAATCATTCAAATATGCAGATTCCAAAGGGATAAGTGTGAGAGTCATCAAAGATGGAAAGGTGGGATATGCTTATACTGAAAAGTTCGATTCCGAAACCTTCCGCATGATTGTGGATGAAGCTGTTGAAAACAGCAAATTTTCCGAAAATGATGAAGTTGTGAGCCTGGAAAATTATCCTGATATTAATGTGAAATTGAATGTTTATTCAGAAGAATTAGATAAAGTAGATGTGGAAGATAAAATAATATTTGCCAAAGAGATGGAAAAGCAGGCAAAAGAGCTTGATAAAAGAGTTTTTAATGTGCCGTATTCCATGTATGGAGATGGTAAAAGTTTTCTTAAAATTGCTAACAGCAAAGGATTGGATAAGGAGGATACTCAGAATTCAGCTTATGGTTTTTGCGTGGTTTTAACTCAGGAAGAAGATGATAAACGCTCAGGACTGGATTTTGCTATTGGCAGAGATTTTTCCAAATTTGATGCCAAAAAATTAGCTGATAAAAGTGTGGAAAAAGCTGTTTCTCTTCTCGGTGGGAAACAAGTAGAATCCGGTAAATATCCGGTAGTTTTTAATAATGATATGATGGCTACTATGCTTTCCACGTTTTCCAGCATTTTCAGTGCAAAATCCGTTCAGGAAGGCAAATCGCTCCTCAAGGGAAAACTGGAAGAACAAATTGCCAATGAAAAAGTTACAATTGTAGATGACGCTCTTTATCCTGAAGGATTTTCTACCCGCGCTTTTGATAGTGAGGGTTATCCATCGCAAAAAACAATGTTGCTCGAAAAAGGCAAATTGAAATCGTTTTTGCATAACACTCAAACAGCCAGAAAAGATGGTGTGAAATCAACTGGAAATGGTTCGAGGAGTTATAAAGG
>Ga0207996_1001396_pt1 | contig 16918 bp, 16 predicted proteins | sample AntAceMetag02UKG_FD_184773 | JGI IMG/M metagenome (GOLD analysis project Ga0207996, IMG submission 184773) | Saline lake microbial communities from Ace Lake, Antarctica - Antarctic Ace Lake Metagenome 02UKG (SPAdes) (version 2) | ecosystem: Environmental > Aquatic > Non-marine Saline and... | reverse complement strand
AATGCCGCTGCACGTATCAGCAGATTCACAAATACAGATCAAAAATCTCAGGTCCCCTGATGGACAGAATAGATATTCATGTTGAAGTTCCGGCAGTACCTTATAAAGCTCTATCAGGTAAATCGCCGGCAGAATCTTCAGCAGATATTATGAAACGAGTCTCTGCAGCACGCTTGATGCAATCAAAACGACTTGTTAAAACAAAAATATTTTCCAATTCCCAGATGGGGAGCCGCCATATAAAAAAATACTGTCATATTGACGATGCGTCCTGCAGTCTTCTTGAAAGAGCAATAGACAAGCTGGGGCTTTCAGCCCGTGCCTACAACCGTATTTTAAAAATTGCCCGAACTATTGCTGATTTGGCTGGCAATAATGATATACAGATCGATCATATTGCCGAGGCGATTCAATACAGGAGCCTGGACAGAGGAAAACATTTTTCATAAAACACTATAATCTAAACTTTTTTAAGCTGTGGAAAATATTACATGAAAACTTTCTGGAAAAACAATGAGGCAAAAAAAACTTTCTGATGATCCATTGAAGCTTAGAATTTACACCTCCAGGCTTTTGGGCAGAAATTCTGATCTGGTTTTACATGGCGGAGGCAATACATCTGTAGGTGAATTCACCTAATCTCTTTGTTTTATAAATGCTACCATCCCCATTCTAATTTTCTTTTAATTCTCCTTGTATTTTCCTCGATTTCTCTTAATCGCCTATCGTTTTCCATATTTTGAAATTCCCTTTGCCTATCTTGAAATTCCTTATGAACATCACGGCTTCTATCTTTTCCTTTTAGGATTTTCATCAACTCGAAAAATTCTGACTGTTTAATCTTCCGTTTTTCAAGTAGCAGTTTAGCCCGTTCTATTTGTAATTTTTCATCCAAATATTTTTGTTCTGGAGTTTTATTGACTTGATGTTGTTTAGTCTTATGTGAATATGTTCGATATTTATTTTGCCGTGCTTCGGCATTAAATCCTTTTTTGTCAGGAATAAGTTTGTCTGTAAAGCGAGGAGAAAAAATAATACAAGAAAAAGGATACAAATTAATCGATCCCTATGCCTAAAACTGCAAAACTAAAGTGTCCCTGGGTTTCCCTTTAGATGAATTCAGGTAGAAATGCACATAAGGGCCCGGCCAAATGACGCGAAGCAGCGTTTTTTGTTCTTGACAAATAACAGGCATGTTGCCATTATACAAACCATACAAACCATACAAACCATACATATCATACATATCAAATGGAGGGATAAAATGGCGCTTGTAAAAAAAACCATTGAACTGGATCAGGATCAGATTAACCGAATCAAGGCGGCGATGAAAGCAAAATCGGAAAAGGAGGCCATAAATGCTGTCTTAAAGCAATTTGACACCGATTTTCAGCTCGCAGAGACAACCCTTAAGGACGCTGGAAGTTTTGATTTTAAGGAGGTCTAAGGGATGCAGGAAAAAGTTGTCTTTGATACGAACGTTTATATTGGGGTTTTCAACCATGGTTTTTATAAAAATGAGATCAACGGATTCAACAAGATTATGTATCTGGTTCATCCTGTACTCCATGAATTATGGATTGGAGCCAGGGAAAAACGAGAAGTCAATCATCTTATCAATTTTGGGGCTAAATTTATCCAATCAGGAAGACTTGTAGTTCCCTCATCTGCTACACAACTCTTGATTGGAAGGGTATGTCAGAAGCTTCGTTCTTCCGGCAGGCTTGATCCTGCAAATCCTCGTATCTACAACGACGTCTCCATTGCATTACTTGCAAGGCAGATAGGGGCGGTAGTTGTAACGGCAAATATCTCCGATTTTAAAAAGATTCATCAGGTAGTTAATTTCAAATTCAGGAAGGTGATGTGAACTCTAAGCCTGGGTTCTGCTTTCTTGGACAGAGATGAATACAGATTGTTTTGATTAATCAGCTTAAGCAACCACTTCCGTTTTTCAAGTAGCAGTTTAGCCCGTTCTATTTGTAATTTTTCATCCAAATATTTTTGTTCTGGAGTTTTATTGACTTGGGATATTATATTTTGTCAAATGTTGTGTATGGCATTAGGCGGCGTTCCGTTTTCCTTCTATCCATGCAACAAATTGAAACGCTTTAAAAATTGTGATATGCAAATAAAATCTACACGAAAACTATTGAATTCTTGGCTTATTATTATGGCAAGCTATCACAACTCCGCAATTCAAGGAAATATAATCCGGATCTCGCAAGCATCTAATCCCGAAAAAGATAAGAAATTGACTTATATATTCCTTTAATATATAATATTTTATATTAATTTCAATCTGTTCTTTGAACCTCAAGCAGGAGGATTACATGACCAGTCATAGTATTACAAAAAAAATATAGCCCCATTTCTTCAGTCATATGAAGGATGGGGCTTTTTTGCTTCGCAGCCCTGAACCTGAATCTCGAACTGAAAAAGAAATTAACTACCCTCTTATCTGCGATACAAATTCATAAACTTGGAAGCATTACACAAATAGCCCAAGCGAAATATTTGCTGTAGTTTAAATTAATATATGAATACATGGAAATATTTTCCATATATATAGTCCGATATCATGGAAAAAATTCCACTTATTAACACTGTTAGGCTCAAATAATTCAGGATATGTTTCATTAAAGAGGAAATTTCTATGTCGACATATACAGTTGAACAGCTATCAATGGAAGGTCCCCAATTTGCGATGGCAATGCTTCTTGAGTGCATTAAAAAAGGAGAACCATTTGTAACTTATGGTGATATTCGTACTGAATTAGAATTCCAGCTGAAAATTGACAGAATATTCCCAGTTCAGATTGGTCATGTTGCTGGAACATTAATGAATCAAATTCTTGAAATTGATCCTAAAGCCCCATTAATTAATGTTTTGATAACAAGACCAAATGGAATCCCTAGCATTGGTGTTGCTGATTACGTTGCTCGAAGATATAAAAATAACAAACTCCGAGATTGGAATAATGTAACTAGGCAAAAGAAAATTGAAATAGTTGAAAGAGAACGAAAGCTAATATTTAACTATCCGAGATGGGAAGAGATTAATAAACAATTATACGGGACAGGTGTAAAGAAAAAGCTTAGAGCTAAATCAGGAACAGAACATGATTATTCCGGTCATCATGGTGGAACTGGTGAAAGCAAAGAACACAAAAAGCTCAAAGAATGGGTCGCGAAAAACCCTAAAGGTATTGGGTTAAGAAAGTCGTTCGGAAAAGGAGCAGTTGAGTCCAGTCTTTTATCTGGTGATGTTGTTGATGTAATGTTTTCTGATGGTGACTCATTTAGAATGGTAGAAGTAAAGTCCTGTAGATCAAATGATGAGGATTTACGGCGCGGAATTTATCAATGCATAAAGTACCGTGAAGTAAAAAAGGCGGAGCACTTACCCTATGGAATTGATGTTCAATCGATATTGGTGACAGAAAGAGAGCTAAATCCAGAGTTAAAAGAAAGGGCAAAATTACTCGGCATCAAGCACAAGTGTTTTTCTGTGAATAAAAAGTAAATGAGAACTCAGCCTAACAAAACGCTAAACGCTGACAGCGGGAACAGCCCCGCTGCAGATTAGCTCAACGTTATGTGCGTAACAATAAAATAGGATAATATATGGAAACAGTAATATATCAAAATGGAATAAGATACTCAGAAAAACAGTATGAATTAGAAGCTGATTTTGAAAGATTAGTCGTTGATAATTCAAAAACTCTTTTTGGAGAAAATACGATTTTTGTTGATGCAAAGAAAAAGATTGATAACAATTTTTTTTTGGGAGTTATTCCTGATGGTTTTCTATTAGATTTTTCTGACAAAAAAACCCCCGAATTTTATTTGGTTGAAGTTGAATTAGTTAAACACAGTTTTTTTAATCACATATTTCCGCAGATTACAAAGTTTTTCGCTTTTTTTAAAAATCTTAATAGTCAGGGAAAGCTTATTGAAAAATTATATGCAACTTTTGAAAATGATGAAGAATTAAGAAAAGAATTAAAATCTAAAATTGGTAAAAAAGAGATTTTTAAATTCATAAAAGATACTATCGAAAATAGTCAAAATATTCTACTAATCATTGATGGAGAGAAAAAAGAGTTGCCTGAAATAACTGAAACATATACGGATACTTGGGGGAAAATAGTGAAAGTTGCTATGCTAAAAGAGTATCGAAAAGATAGTAGCCCTGAGAACCCAATAGTTACATTATCGCCTGCCTTTGAAAACATTGAAAACATTGATATTGTGTCAGCTAATCAAGACGAACAAAAAGAAAAATCAGCTTATACAGAACAATTTCATTTAGAAGATCTCAATGAAGGGACATTGGCGACTTACAAAGAATTAAAAGAAAAATTGTTAGAAAAAATACCATTAATAAATTTCAATTCTCAAAGATATTACATATCATTACGTTTGAAAAGAAACTTTGCTTTTTTGAAAATTAGAAAAAAGAAAATTAGAATTATTGCAATGATAGAAGAAGAAGAAATACGTAAAAAGATACTTAAACACGAAGTGACACGACTTTCGGAAGGTGTCCAAAACTTTTATAATGGACCTTGTGCAAGAATTGAAATTATTAACAATAAGAACTTGGAAGAAGTTATAAATTTATTAGTTGAAATTCAAAAATAATAAACCAACTCATAACAAATCACTACACTGGATTTTTACTCCGTTGCGCTTCGTAAAAACCAGTGAGTTCCGCTTTATTAAAGATACCTACTATCTATATGTAACAAATTGAAACGCTTTGAAAATTGTGATATATAAATGCAATCTGTAAGAGAATCGTCTGATTCTTGAGTAGTACTCGTGGCAAGAAATCTATAATTTCTATAAATGCATGATTAAGGTAATCAATGTAAAACAGTCATAAATAAAATCGAATAGTCGTAAGGATAATAACCATGAAAAGAATAGCCTATATCGTATTAATGACACTTTTAATAATTCCTTTTACATCTAATGCTGAAACCATTGATGTCCAAATTAAAGGTGTTGATGATGGCACAAAAACCACAAAGCAGAGGGATTATAAGGAAGCCGTATTATTTGCTAAACGTGAAGCCATTGAGCGGGCAGGTGTAAAGATTAAGGCCATAACAACTGTGAAAGATTTAGTCCTGAATTCAGATTATATTGAATCAAAAGCAGAAGCAGTATTGTTGCCGGGATATAATGTTATTGATGTTGGATATCAAAAAGATGAAACATATTTAGTTATACTCATAGGAAAAGTTAAGACAAGTACTCCCGATTCCGACGCCAGAGAAATTGCCCGGGAGGGTAGCTTTATCAAGTATACTAACGGAGTTGTATACGACAAGAATACTGGCCTTGAGTGGTATGCCGGGCCTGATAAGAATACGACTTGGAACAAGGCTAAACTATGGGTAGAAAGACTGGCAGTTGCCGGTGGAGGTTGGCGGATGCCCACAATAAAGGAACTTAAAACCCTTCATGAACAAGATGTTGGAACACGTAATATGACGCCTTTGTTAAAAACCACTGGATGGTGGGTATGGTCAGGAGAAACCAAGGATTCGTTGTCTCTGCGTGCTACTTCTGTTTCAACTTCAACGACAATATCTGCTACGACCGCGACGACCCCGAGTGCTTACGGGGTTTTGCAGTGCGTTCCCGAAGATGATGGATAATTTGATTCTTTGATTATTTATAGGGGGTACAGGTGGATTTATCCCTGCTTTTGATACCTGCTATATATCAAATATTCAGCCTCATTCACAGATGGTTGCGATATTTATATGATACTGAAATTTTGAAGAAATTCATGATTCATATCGTAACCATAAACCGAATTTCTTCAGTGTTTACCGCTCGCAAAGATTCCTTTACGAATTAAGACTTTCGTTGTTTCTAAAATCTCTTGCATTTCTATTTCCGTGAACCGTCTCTTGCCGCCGACCTTAAAGCTTTCCGGGTATCTTCCATTCCGTAACCTGTGCCTCAACGTATCTGGCTTAATATTCAAAACTTTACATAAATCTGCTGTTGTGTAATAATCCTTAGCAGGCAGTCCAAGGTCATTTAGGGGTATTTGGGGAGCCGCCATATAAAAAAATACTGTCATATTGACGATGCTTCCTGCAGTCTTCTTGAAAAAGCAATAGACAAGCTGGGGCTTTCAGCCCGTGCCTACAACCGTATTTTAAAAATTACCCGAACTATTGCAGATTTGGCTGGTAATAATGATATACAGATCGATCATATTGCCGAGGCGATTCAATACAGGAGCCTGGACAGGGGAAAACATTTTTCATAATCCTGTGTGCGTTCTACACGAAAGTTGTTTAGTTGAAAATAGGATTATAAACAGTTGTTAATGGGCATAAATTCCATCTCATCATTTTTATACAGCTGCTCGATAATCATTTCACAAGGCTAACAATGTATTGTTATATTTTGACAAATTCTATTTAATAGAGTTTGTCAAATGTTGTGTATGGCATTAGGCGGTGTTCCATTCTTCTATTCCGGAGCGCCTAAAAAAACATCAGCCTTCTATCGCATTTAAGGATATGGAGATTATGCTCAAAGACCGAACAATCATCAACCCTGCAGGCAAAACGAATCCTTACTATCCGCAAGCTTTTTTTGATACAGACAATGCCCTGGCAGCAGATTTTTTAAAAGATTTTGAATATGTATGGGATGCTGTTGCTGCATTGCCTGCATTTATAGAGAAAACCCTTAACCCGGAGATTAAAGGGGAGGTTGAAGAGGGCGCCTGGCTGGAACCTGGCCTGGTCAGTTTAGGAAAAGGAAGCAGGGTGGAACGGGGATCTATTATCAGGGGACCAACTATTATCGGAAAAAACACGATTATCCGCAGTGGCGTGTATATAAGGGGACATGTAATGATTTGCGATGAATGCCTGATCGGCTGGGCTGTAGAAATGCGTCAGAGCCTAATATTAAACAAAACCCATATACCTCACAGTAATGCCGTATTTACTTCACTCGTGGGCAACAGAATTAATCTTGCAGGAAGAGTAAGCACTGCTAATTACCGTCTCGATGGCAAGAAAATTATAATTCGTGTGCCCATAGGTAATGAAATAAAGTCATTTCCAACAGGTCAAACCCTTTTCGGCGCTGTTATTGGCGATGATACGCAAATAGCAGGCAACGCCCTTATTCAACCGGGAACAATAATCGGCAGAAGATGTATAGTTCGTCCGCATATTGATGTATCAGGTTATATCCCTCATGATTCAATTGTAAAACGTGAAGAAAGACCCTTTGAAATAGTACCGAATAAATAATTTCCTCTAATCTCCGTGAACAGAATAGCCCTTACCCTTCAAGGCGCTGAACAATCTGAACAGGAAATCTATCGTTTTAGTGTTTGGTTCATGGTAGAAGAGATCCTTAAAATGTTCCAGGCTGTCAGGCAGGAGGTTGGCATCCGGGGCAAGTACTTTCTTCTCAATAGCAATCCTGTGAAGCGCCGTCCCGGGGAATATGCGAATATAATCCATGCCTGCTCTGTGAAGACAATGATGCAGACCAACTCTTGCCTTTAAACAAAAAACAAGGGTTCTCAGGAAATCCATTAAACGGATATCAGGTGAATTCCCGAAAAAATTGAAAGTGACCTTTACAGGTTCCTTACTTCGTTTAAAGATATTGTAGATTCTTCTTATATCCTCATGCTTCAGATGTTTTTTTAGACCCTTAAGGGTGCGGGGTGTATATGCGTCCGGAGAGAATGAAAAAAAATCACATCCTGCATGCAAGGCAAGAGAGAAGAGCTCCTCATCAAAATCTTTCCCATTAAACCAGCCCAACCACTTAATCTTTACTTTTCTCTTTATTATCTCTTCGCAGATTGCAACACAATGACCTCTGGGAACATCAAAAACCGAATCGATAAAGCTAAAGGTTTTCAATTTGTACCTATATGCAAGGCCTTCTATTTCATCAACTATCCGCCCGGGAGCTCTCAATCTCAATTTCCGGCCGTTCAAATGGGGATAGGAGCAGTAAGCACAATCAAGGGCACACCCCCTCTTTGTTTCAACGCCTATATTATAGGGAAGTTTCGTATAATGTCCGATATCTACAAAAGACCTGTCAACAGCAGGAAGATTTGCCATATTCGGCATCAGCCGGTCTCCGGAAAACAAAACATTGTTGTTTTTTCGATAGAATATGCCTTTGATATTTTCCGGTTGGTTAAGGCTTTCCAGAAGTTCGGGAAAACTTTCTTCTCCCTCCAGATAGACGCCAAGGTCTATTTCAGGACAAAACTCCATCAACTCCTCTGGAAAAATAGAAAAGCCCGGGCCGCCAACGATAAGCGGTGTTTCAGGCAAGATATTTCTCAATTCATGCACAAACTCTTTAAAGGGGATATGAAAAAGCCAGGGTACATTTTCTCTCACGGTATCGATATTTCGGAGGGAGATGCCAATAACATCAGGTTTGAATACTTCAACCAGGTTTTTTATAAATAACTTACGGTCAGGCACAACATTAGGGTCTATAACCTTAACCTCGTGTTTTTCTTTCAATGAAGTAGCAAGACAACAGATGCCATGAGGATAAACATGCCGGTATGGAAGACCAAGGGGTGATTGAAGAAGAAGTATTTTCATAAGATTAAATGCTCTTATAAACAGGCAACCCGCCCTTGTCCGGACAAATATTTCCAGCTCCGGGCAACCTTTTTTCTGCCAGAGGGCCAGCGCAGAAAAAAGGTTCTCCGTATGTTACCCCGATCATTGCGCCAAAGTATATGCCCCTTGCCTCATGATAGCGGAGAAAATCAGGGTTTGAAATGGCTGTGGGTTTCATCTCAGGGCATTCATTAAAGAACTGCGTCCTGTATGCATTGATCACGGCAAGCTTTCGCTCCCATACAGAAGTGACATCAACAACAAAAGACGGTTCAATGGGGCTGTGAATCATGTAGTAAAATATTGATTCAGGCCTCCATGGACGCCCTCTTCCTACGGATGCAATACCGGCATAGAAACAGGCTGCGCGAATCAATTGCCCTGCCCTTTCGTGGTCAGGATGACGGTCTTTCCCATAGGGAGCCAGAACTATACGCGGCCTTATATCACGGATAAACTTAATTACAATATTCTGATGCGACGGTTCAAGGCCTATTTTTGTATCCGGCAGTCTCAAGGAAAATCTATCGCTGAGCCCCAGGATGCCTGAGGCGCTTAATTTCTCCTTTTCCCTCTGTTCCGCTGTGCCTCGGCTTGAACATTCGCCTTCGCTCAGATCTGCTATGGCTACTCTAACCCCTTCTTTTATTGAGAGGAAAAGACTGCCGCCACAACCGAGCTCTGCATCGTCAGGATGTGGTGAAAACGCCAGGATATCCATCAATTCGCTCATTTTAAAGACCGGCCTCGTTTATTGCTGTTTGTTTTTTAGATATTACTTTATTGCCGACATGAAGTGTTTTCGATTTAATACGAGTATAAAGCCTTTCATAGAGGGTTACAACCTGTTTTTGGTCAAAAACCCGAGCCCGGCATACAGCATCCGTACTAATTCGGGCATAGAGATCCGGTTCGGATAAAAGCCGGGCAGCAAATCCTGCTGCACCCTCATAATCGTTGGAAGGATATAGGAACCCTGTTTTGCCGTGTGTTACAACCTCGGGAATGCCGCCTACCTGTGGTGCAAGGACAGGGACACCACATGCCATGGCTTCCAGTGCAGCAAGGCAAAAGCTCTCGTATACGCTGGACATGACGAGAAGATCGGACCTGTTGACCATCTTTGAAATATTTGGAATCAAACCGAAAAACCTTACATGCTCTATTAATCCCTTTTTGACCACAAGCTCCCTTACATTTTCCATCTCTTCTCCAGCACCTATAAACCATAGTTGTGCTTTAAATCTTTTCCTGAGCCTGCTGAAAATACTTACTACACCACAGGGGTTTTTTGCTTTCCTGAAATTTGACATGTGAAGCATAACAGGTTTTATATTTGTAATAAAGGGTGCCTTCGGGGAAAAACGGGAGAGATCCGTAAAATTTCTTATGATTTCAGGTTGGATTTCCCGGGGAAATAATCGGGCGAACAATTGTGCATGATTTGTAGATACTGTTGTCAGGGCATCACAGCATCCAGAAATCCGGTCAGACATATGTGTTTCGATGGTTTTTTGTGATAATCTCATTACATCTGTCCCATGAAGGGTAAGGATTATTGAGGGTGCCTTCTCTCCTAATTCCTGCTTCACTGATTGGGCAATAAAGATAAAAGGCAAGGCATAATGGATATGAAGAATATCAAGTCCCTGCTCTTTGGTAATAGCGATGATAAGTCTTGCCATCCTGTAAAGTTCGTCTTCTGGCCAGTCTGTTTTAAGGCAGGCAGGATGTTCTGCATTGTCCATCCTGCTATAGAGGGTATGGCAGAATATTTCGTGTCCGGTTATTGGTAAAAGCCATGGAGGGGTTCTGGTGAAAAGATGTACAATATGTTTGCGCCTGGATAGTTCGAGGGCTTTGTCTATGGCTATACGAGTACTTCCACCATAACTGCTGTGACACATGATGCCGATTTTCATTAAACACCCGGAGTTTAAGATTTCAGAGAAAGCATATTAAAAAACAACCGATATGCACCCGCTACTCCTGCAGGCAGCTGACGGAAGAGCGAATAGCCGGCATAAAGGTATATGCCCCTTCCGTATTTACATGTTATAAGACCGCCCTGTTTCTGAGGCTCTCCGGCATCAGCACAGGAAAGCAGGGAAGTGTAACGCCCATCCCACTGACCAAAAAAGTAGAGTCCACGATCGTGAGTCCAGCCCTCAAAATCAGATTGCTTTATTATATTTGGGAAATTAAAGAGCGGACTATCAGGGACAAGTATCGATACAGGGGCATTCTCATCGGTTATCCTGTCGTGAGGCCTGTTGTATATAAAGGGATAAGGGGCAAAATTGTGTCCCTGGTAATCATAGGTATGATACTGCACAATAAGCGTGCCGCCATGCTCAACATATTCTAAAAGTCGATGGGCATTATCGGCAAGTTGGGCCCTGAGCAGATAGGCATTGGGTCCAACAACAATTGTGTCATACTCATATAAATTTCCATAAGCTATATCAGGGTCTTCAATGAGACGGATATTTACTCCGAGAGACTGTAGAACCGGAAAGGTCTCATTTTTCGCGCCTTCGATGTATCCATACCTTTGTTTCTCTCTCAAACGGGCGTTAACAATAAATATCTCAACCTGCGCCGGTGCAAGGAGCAACTCCTCTTTTGTGCAGGTTGCCGGATTATCCGGATGCGGAAGTCCTGGGGCACCCATCCTGACTGATGTTAAAATAACCCCGTAGTTCCTGTTGCGGCAAAATATATTGTATCGAAAAAGATAGCGCCCTTCAGGTGTATCCGGCGGAACTACCACATCGAAGGCAAGTGTTATCGCCCCATTAGCCTGTGAAAGGGTAATATCCACTGCAGGCGGGTAAATCTGCCAGCCTTCAGGCCCAATCAATTCGAGATGGCCGTCGGCAGGCCGTTCCTCATCATTACAGCGAGCTGTTACCTGTAATGAAAATTTCTGTGTCGCCCCTGAAAACAGGAATATCTTTCTGTCAAATTCCGGGTGGAGTGAGATAGGCGGCACAACTGAAAGGGGAAGTTCGCTATAACCTCCTGGGAACGACCTTTTGTGCAAGGTGGGAGTTGAAAGTATAATGTCATGAGCTCCTATGGCAATGGTGCATTGAGCAGAAAGAGATGCCGGCGACAATGGTTTATGAGATGGATATTCTTCAGGGTATTCGTTAACATAACCATTTTTGGGTTCCCGAAGCCAGTACGGACACGAGAGGGCTGTATCATTATTAATAAATACTTCATGCATCACCATGGAATCAGATAAACCATCAAAGATTCCTTCCCCTTCGCATTTTTCAATATCCCATGTATCAGGGGCATGAACACTGAAGGTTATATTGTCAATATGGGTTTTTGAAAAGTTCCATAGTCTGCTTTTTACCCATACGCTCTCTCCCGGCGTAACCCTGGCACGAGTGCAAAAAGACTCCAGCCGCAGACCCAGACACAGGGTGATAACATCTTCAAATTCCCTGATCTTTCGTTTTAAACAAAGGATTATCGCCTGCTTTTTCATATCCGGAATCTTCGTTTCCAGAATATATTTACGGAGATCCTTCAGGAGTTTCAATCCTTCAAATAACAGCAAAGATAAAGGCGACGGGTCTTCAGGTGCAAATCTTTCCACAGCTTCGTCAATAAGTCTTTGCACCTCTTTGAGGATGCTGAGTGCATAATCGGGAATTGATCCGATTCCACTGAACAGGCCTGTTAAACCGGTTTCCAGCCCCTGGAAAAGATCTGTTTCACGACCCCGCAAGGCAACTGAACTGTTAATCAATTCCAGATAGTAGTAAAAATCGCCCGGTTCAGGCAATGCCGACATGCCTTGTGTTTGATGGCGGTTATAAGCCATCCACGCCTGCTCCTGATATGTGCGGCCGATAAGAGGGTTATATTCGCCTGTATTGATTCTTATGAATCCATCTGTCTCCAACTCCTGATTCAATGCCCCCTTGTGGTTTATTCCCTTATTAGTGCTTCTATAAAATTTACCTGTGTGCCAGGGGAATAATCCCTGAGATGCAAGTTCCGTATAATCTTCATGAGAAGCTGCCGCTTCAACAGCATCGTAAATGGCCTGACCGATTGCCTGATGGTGACCATGTCCATCCTCTGGTGTGCCGGACCAGCGTGAAATAATTATTTGAGGCCGAATAAACCTGATTGTCCGAACCAGCTCTCTGATAATATTTTCTCTTCCCCACTTTGCAAAGGTTTCAAAGGAGTTCTTACTGAAACCAAAATCAACAAAGGGACCAAAAAGACATTCTCCTCCATCTATTTCCCTGGCCAGAAGGCTTTCCCATGTCCGATATACACCCAGGGCGTCACCATAAAAGTCGTTCACCCTGTTCTGCCCGCTTTCACCGCGTGTTGCCGACCAGTATACGGCTCGGCCATGATGTTTATAAGAGATATACGCTAAAAGCCCGATCTCTTCATCGTCTGGATGTGCGCCGACATGAAGCACGGTTTTGCTCATACCGAGCTTTTTCAATCTAAGAAACAATGCAGTATGGTTTGATCTTGGCATAAAGTATAAATTATAGATGATAAGAAATTTCTTTTTTAATATCATCTGCAGTGGATTGTTTCAAGGACATTGTGGACGGGGCCTAAAAAAATGACATATTCTTTTTTCTCTCTTCTTGCCGTATATTTTGAGAGACTTACTTATCAAACTCTATAAACCTGTATCATAATGACTTTCCGCTCGATGCTTCGACACCCAACTTTTTGTAATAATCCAGTGTGTTTTTCCACCATTTTACGAAGCTTGGCAAATGCGCGTACAAAAAAGATGCCGGCCTCTCAGGCTTTTGGTGAATCAATAACGCCGGCTGCCATAATTGCTCCATGCTCTGCAAATGCATAGGAAAGCGACGGTGAAAAAAATTAAGTAATGATAAAACATTTATTGATGGCTCGATATAGAACGAGTGCAGCTTTACCGGACCAAAGATTTCTACAAAGCCATAAAAACTATTCCAATCTTTGAAATCCCAATCCTTGAGATTCTGAAGGCATTAGCGGTGTCTTTTGTATTGATTCAGGATCAATTTGTATTTCAACACGTCTGTTTTTCTGCTTATTGAAAGGTGTTGTATTGGGAAGCAATGGCATGCTTTCTCCACAGCCTGTAATTTTAAGCCTTTGTGAAAAAACAAGGCAATTTGATTCCAGATATCTCTTTATAGCCGTAGCACGTCTTTGACTGAGCTTCTGGTTGTATTCCGCTGAACCATCAGAATCCGTATGGCCCTTAATAATGATATTTTGGTTTCTTAAAAGCCTGTGTTCTAATGCTTTGCACAGTTCATTTAATATTGGATATGAATCGCGCCGTATGACATCAGAATCTACATCAAATTCTATTTTAAGATTAACACCCTTTGACTGTTCATCGGTTAAAGCATCTACCATTCCATCGCTCAATGTTTCAAACCTCACTGTTCCCGCGTGAGACGAGAATACATTTACTGAAAAAAGAAAAATTGCAATGAACAATAATCTATACATTATCCCTCCGTTTTTATTTTAGATAAAAGTTTTGCAGGCAAATATAAACCAGCACTTTATATTAAATGCTATGCTTCTCATTTTATGGGCTGTATCGCAGTAAAGAGAGCGCTAATTTTTTTGAGCTTGGGATCTCAGATTCAGGGCTGCGAAGCAAAAAACTCTATTTCTTCATGTTGTAATGAAAAAACACGGCCTTGTTTATTTGTAATCCATTAATGGGTCAACCTGTTCTCCTGTTTGAACCGCAATAGCCAGCTCATTCCCCGTGGTTTGCCGAGGGGTTAGAGAGCGAATCCAAAAAAGGAAAACTTTATTACGGTCGAAGATTCCCAGCCTGCTTGCGGCTGGAAGCTTAAATATATTAAAAAATATTATACCTCAATCGCACATACAAGTCAATTTAACTTCTTATATTTTCGATGGGTTATGGGTATTTCAACCAACCGTGTAACCGTTGGATCGAAGGTTGTCTGTTTTTGCAGATTCACACTTGAAAGGGGAAATGCCTTATGCCATAATTATAATATTTTTTTTGTCTAAAATTAATCCGTACCTTTGATTTTTCAGGATTACAGAGGTCCGGACATTAAACAATCTTATTTTTAAGGCAGGGTGTTATGAAAACTTTATGGAAAAACAATGAGGCAAAAAAACTTTCTAATGATCCATTAAAGCTTAGAATTTACACCTCCAGGCTTTTGGGCAGGGAATCTGATCTGGTTTTACATGGCGGAGGCAATACATCTGTAAAAACTAAAATAAAAGATTTTTTTGGTGATATCGAAGATGTTTTGTATGTAAAAGCAAGCGGATGGGATATGAAAACGATTCAGGCTGCTGGATTTACTCCTCTAAAGTTGAAAGTACTGAAACAGATGGCTGAACTTGAGCGCCTGTCTGATACAGATATGATAAAGATTCAAAAAACCGCAATGATGGATCCTGATGCTCCAAATCCTTCCGTGGAAGCCATTCTGCACGCTATTATACCCTTTAAATACGTTGATCATACTCATGCAGATGCCGTCGTAACAATGACCAACAATAAAAAAAACAAAACCCTGCTCCGAAAAATCTACAGCAACAGGGTATTGATTGTGCCTTATGTAATGTCCGGCTTTGCTCTGGCCAGAAAAGTTTATGAAATGACACGCAACATAAACTGGAATGATCTTGAAGGGATAATATTGATGAACCACGGTATTTTGACCTTTTCAGATAATGCCGGAAAAAGTTACGAACAGATGATTAATCTTGTCTCTATTGCAGAAGATTTTCTTAAAAAACATGGGGCACTGGATTCTATTGCCAGATCCAGGTCCAGAGAAGATCTGCTCTTGCTTGCAGGAATTCGCAAACAGGTTTCACTTGCAAAAAAAGAGGCTGTAATAGCGAAAATAAACAAAAGCCCATTTGCCTGCGGTTTTGCCGATCTTCCCAAAGTAGAATCCATTGCCTGCCGAGGGCCTTTAACACCTGATCATGTGATTCGCACAAAACATGTACCAGCTATAATAAAAGGTGATATTAAAAAAGACATAACCGGATTTTGCACAGCATATAAAAAGTATTTTCAGCGAAATGCAAACAGCAATATAAAATGTCTTGATCCTGCTCCAAGATGGGCAGTATGGCCCAATCACGGAATAATAGCTTTTGGCAAAAATATTAAGGAAGCAGATATTATATCTGATATTGCTTTTCATACTGTCCGGGCAATTCAGTGGGCTGAAGCCACAGGCGGGTGGAAAGCCCTGCCTGAAAAAAATATTTTTGATATGGAATACTGGAAACTGCAGCAGGCCAAACTGCAAAAAGAAAAAGCACCACAAATATTACAGGGTAAAATAGCGCTTGTTACAGGCGCTGCCAGTGGCATAGGACTTGCCTGTGCAAAAGCACTGCACGAAAATGGCGCCGCAGTTGTAGGCCTGGATCTGAATCCCGCTGTTGCACAGATATTAAACAAACCGGATTTAAGAGGACTGGCTGGTGATATCTCTGATAACAGCTCCTTAAAAAAAGCAGTAAGATTTACTGTCAGTAATTTTGGGGGCATTGATATATTGATAAACAACGCTGGAATTTTCAGCAAAAGCCAGAACATTGAAGACATGCAGCCCGAAATATGGAACCAGAGCATGGACATTAATCTGTCAAGCCACCAGCGATTACTGAAATTATGCATTCCTTATCTTAAACAGGGCGTTGATCCAACAGTGATATTCATTGCTTCAAAAAACGTTCCAGCCCCCGGGCCCGGTGCTTCTGCCTATTCGGTTGCCAAAGCTGGTTTAACACAGCTTGCACGGGTGGCTGCTTTGGAATTAGCCGTTTATGGCATTAGAGTTAATATTGTGCATCCTAATGCTGTATTTGACACAGGCATATGGACTGAAACGGTATTACAGCAAAGGGCGGAACATTACGGACTTTCAGTTGCTGAATACAAAACAAATAATCTTTTAAAAACCGAAGTAACATCCAGCGATGTTGCCTCTCTTGTTTGCTGTATGGCGGGTCCAGCCTTTGCCAGCACAACAGGCGCTCAAATTCCAATAGACGGCGGCAATGAAAGAGTGATTTAATCCAGCAGGTCATAATAAAATTGAAGAAAACCTGTTTATTGCGTTACAGCGCTGTTTTTCGTGGTATTTATTTTTTGAACTGCCAGAAGGGAGACCACGCTGAAAACCGCGCCTGCAAAAAAAGGTATCCTGTAGTCTATAAGCCATAAGAGGCCACCT
>Ga0207996_1001394_pt1 | contig 16933 bp, 18 predicted proteins | sample AntAceMetag02UKG_FD_184773 | JGI IMG/M metagenome (GOLD analysis project Ga0207996, IMG submission 184773) | Saline lake microbial communities from Ace Lake, Antarctica - Antarctic Ace Lake Metagenome 02UKG (SPAdes) (version 2) | ecosystem: Environmental > Aquatic > Non-marine Saline and... | reverse complement strand
AAAAATAGTCAAGTCCTACAACACCCTCATTTTCTAAAAATTTTGCTGCATCATAGACAAATTTCACCAGGTTTTTTGTGTCTCGATATTTGTACATACTCAGATCGAGGTTGTCATATTTTTTGGAACAGCCGGCTAAGAAGAGCACAAGGAAAATAAGAATAATAATGAGTGGTAACAGCTTTAGAAAGTTCAATAAAACACTTTCCGATTTGTTTTGATTGGTAAATCTGGCAGACGATTTCATAGTTCGAATTGTAATAAGAAGCATATGATTATGTCAATTTTTTTTAAGTCTTACTTAAAGAATATCTTCGATTGAAATTTTCAATTTAATCAAATGTAGCGATGTGATCGAGAACATATTTATTAAGTTTTGGCACTTTGGCATTTTTATCAGGGTATCCTGTTACTACAATAAGGAAGGGACGTTCATTATCAGGTCTTCCAAGTATATCATTTAAGAATTTCATCGGGTTTGGGGTGTGTGTCAAGGTGACCAGACCGGATATGTGTAGCGCAGTCAGTAATATACCTGTTGCGATTCCAACAGATTCAGTAGGATAATAATTTTTTTGAGCAATTCCATTTTGATTCACGGTAAATCTTTTCAAGAATACTGCGATCAGACAGGGAGCGGTTTCAAGAAAATATTTGTTCTCGTCAGTATCGAATGGTCGCAATGCTTCCAGCCATTTGTCCGGAGCAAGGTCTTGGTAAAATGCTTTTTCTTCTTTTTCTGCAGCCATACGGATTTTTCTCTTCGTTTCGGGATTTGTAATAACGCAGAAATGCCAGGGTTGCATGTTTGCTCCACTTGGCGCAGTACCCGCAGCTAATACTGCATTTTTAATTACTTCATCCGGTATGGATCGATCAGAGAATTCACGAACTGATCGACGGCGTTTCATGTCATCGTAAAATGATCGGGATAATACGGTCATTTCATCAGGGCTTCTCTCAATAAATTTCAGTGGTTCAAACTTTTTTATGCTCATTGAACGCTCCATGGTCTAAGAATTATATTACAATTCAAGTTTATCAAAACTTGCAGCATTGCTACGTTGGATACGACCTGATAAAAGGTCAAAGTTTTTAGCAAAAAAGTATTATTACTTATGATAGTCATGCTGCTTATAAATTGGATTTTTACAAATTGTATCCAATTCTGGATCGTACCATTATTCACTGACGTAGCGGGATAACCTGGTCTTTCAGCTCCGAACACAATGGGCTCGTTTCTCGACGCAGGATTACATCCAAAGTTCATGCGCTCAACCTTCCTTGCTTCGACATTATCATTCTTTACAATCCTTTTTGTATAATGTGCAATGTTTGCAGAAATAATGCTCCCAAAATTTTTCAGAATGGTGGCATTTTATGTTAACTGTGCTGAAAATATTTCTGATCTGCGATTGCTCGATCGCGATTTTTGCAATTATTACTTAACTACCCAGTAACCTTCTACTACCAAATTGCTTTTTTCAAATATTTTTCCGTTAAACGTATCGCCGGATTTAAGAGGACCCACCCCCTTTGGCGTTCCACTCATTATTATATCACCGTCCTCAAATGAAAGAAAACTCGCAGCTTCATGTAATATTTCTTCCGGCTTATTCAGCATGAGATTACAGCCGCCTTTCTGTACTAAACAGCCATTTATATAAAGTTCCATTTTCAAATCGCTAATATTACCTGTGAAAGTGACGAACTCACTAAATACCGCAGATTTATCAAAAGACTTAGCGCGTTCCCATGGCAGCCCCTTTGATTTCAATTGAGATTGAACCTCTCTCTTTGTAAGATCCAACCCAAACCCAACGCCCTTCAGTTTATGAGAACTGATGAGAAAGGAAATTTCACCTTCGTAATGAATAACATCATATTTACTCGAACAAATATCATTTGATATGGATGAATTTGGTTTAATAAATATTACCTGTTGCTTTGGCACTTCATTATGAAGCTCTTCAATATGATCTACATAATTTCTCCCTATGCACACGATCTTAGAAGGATACACAGCTTTGCCGTCAAATATAATTGAATTCATTTTATATTCCTCTGCCATCCTGTTGTATAAAGATTATTTTAAGGTGAGGAGAAATAGGGGAGTACTTTTGTCAAATTATTCGGGAATAGGAACCATAGAATGAGACGTCACGAACCATTCAATGACGGATGGAGTTTTTTTAACGTTCATAAAGCCGATTTTAGGAACGCACTATGAATATCTTCCCCAACGGGGTTTGGGAACGGGGAGAAAAGCCTTCATAGGGTACGACTTGGATGCGACAAAATAAATATTTAATTATATCATTATGTTTCTAATGCATTCTTCTCCGATTTAATAGCACTTATTTTTAACAAATACTTTTCTCCAAATGGTGTTAATCTCCAATAAGTGTTTTTATCTGATACAGCACGTTTTTTATTACCATATGTAATAAGTCCCAATGCCTGAAGCTGAATTTTTATATCATCAAAAATTACATGATAAATTACTATTTTATCACTAGAATTATATTTTATGTATTTATCTGGGACAGAATGCCAATATACCAGTTTTAGTTTATTCCGAAACTCATCTTCTGTGCATTCCCCTATCATTGCAGAACCAGCGTATGAAAATATTTTATCCCAGCTTGCTTCAAGGTTAACGGACTTCGATATGCTCTTCGAATTAAATAATTCACATGGCTGAATATAAGTTTCAGAGCCTTGTGCTAACCAATCAGTGTCTTTAGGTGGTTCACTATTTAATGATAGTTTTTCTGATTCTAATTCCTGAATTTTTGCTCTTAATTCTTCAAGTTTTCTAAATAATTTCTCGTCAGCAGCAAATCTGCCAGGTATCCAACCATCTGATGGATGTTTCTTTTTCAATTGAATTAAACTTCTCGATACTTTTCCACCTAAATCTTCTGGATTTTTCCAATATTTACAGTGTTTTTGTTCAGCCTTTTTTCTAAATTTTTTTAGTTTTTGTTGCTTTTCTTCTTTTTTTTCTGTTTTTGATGCTTTTAATTCATCAATGTTATGATGTAAAAAACTAATAATCGGTTTATTTATTGAAACAGCATAATCAAATTCCATCTCTGTATAACTTATTCCATCTGTGTTTTCACTACCATATTTTCCACCAATAATTAATAAATAATAATCAGAGTTATCTATTACTTCTTTTATCAATGTCCATGCGTCTTCATCTGCAGCAGGGAATAACTCCATGCCAGCTGGAATACAGTCTAACTCCAAAAGGGCATGAATAACCTGTTGCCTTTCATCTATTAAATCATAATAAGTCGATGAAACAAATACTTGGTGTTTTATTTCCGTTTTTTACCTCCCTTTATGCTTTATAGGTGAAAAGAAATAAAATATTAGCACGTAAAATTATTTTCTTAGTAATTAAAAATACGTTTCCGATTTCATAAACACTTTTTCCTCTCTTCGACATTATCATCCTATAAAATCCTCATCAAATAATTAGCTATTGTTGGTATAAATTACATCCAACTTTTTTTGTCAAATATTTCTGGTTGAGTTTTTATATCAGCAGATGTGTCGGATAATTTATATTGAAATTTATGAAAAAAATAATCTAAGGAAATTTTTGAATATACTTTATGAGGTTAGTTAACGGAACCGGAATATATGAAGTTTCGACGAAGCCAAAACTTGGGCGAACGAAGTGAGCCGTATATGCTTTGTTAGGCGAAGCATTGCCATATCATTTCTCTGTACAACATTATCTCCACTTATCCCCAAAAATAGCGTTTATTTCTTCTTAAGCATTTGTAGTTTTTCCAATGTTTTTTCGATAACAATTTTTTCTTTATTGAAATGCTTTATCATCCTGTTAAGACATTTTTGCTTTTCTTTCGAATCACCAAGATACTGAGCGCAAGCGTACATAAACTCTTTTGTTTTTGTTACGTTTGCCTTTACTTCATCTGGTATTTTCTCGCTGTCATGTCTTACTGCATCCTTGGGACAAATATCGTGGCAGATTCCACAATGAATACAGTTAACCATATCTATTACTGCCACACCATTTTCTATAGAAATTGTTCCTATTGGACAATTTTCAACACATAAACCACAACCAACACAGTCTTCTCCGTTTATCCATGGCATTCTATCAATTCTCCTTATTTTATTCTATTTCATCAAGCAATATTTTACCTAACGGTTAGTAAAACAATAGGATCCGATTGCGGACTTCGTTCCTGTCAAGTTACATGAACATTGAAACGGGCTACAACATTTTAATTTACTACTGAACCGGCTATTATTTTTATACATTATTATATGTTGTTTTTCTATTCTACTTTATATTTTAATTCTACAGCTCCTGTTGAATATGATTTCGTTTCAATTAGTTTTAAATGAGTTTCTTTTGGCAGATTTTCAAAAAGATCAATTCCGTTTGAAATAATTATTGGCATTGTAAAAACTTGTATTTCATCTATCAGATTTTCATTTAATAACATTGTATTTATCTGTCCTCCACCGATTAACCAAATATCTTTTCCTTTTTGATTTTTAAGTTGTTTGATAAAAGGAATATGATTTTCAGATATAAATTCAACATGTTCAGTATTTTCCAATCCTTTTTTGCGTGTTGTAGGACTATTATATTCTTTTAATTTATATATATATTTTCATCACCATAGAGTTATTCTTTTTTCTTCCGGGATATAGTATTCTGAATCATGATCAATATCATAAAGATTATATAATTCATTCTGATTATATATTATCCCAATTGCTCTATACTTTTGCGGTGTATGTAATCTTTTTACGGAAGCAATTTTAAATTCATCAGTTGCTTTTTCTCTCCAGAATCTGGCATAATAGAGAAAGTACAGTCGTAGTGATTCATTTATAATATTCTCTGAAATATTTCGATTTTTTTCCTTTAAAAACATCTTCAACGCCAATATGGAGACTTCAACTCCTCCTAAATCAGCAATATTTTCCTGAAGTGTTTTTTCACCATCTACAAACAAACTATCATTGATTGAATATTGATTATATTGATGAACCAGGTTTTGGTACATATCCTTAAATCTGTTTTGACTAAAAAGGCTGCCGGAAAACAATTTTTTTAGCACAGTGATCCTTTTTCCATTTTCATCATAGTTCTTACCAACAATATCAAAAGCATGTGTCATTTCATGAGCAATGGTTCTTCCAAGTGTCGCAAAAAGATAAACGTCATCTTCATTATTATTTAAATCCAATAATATTCCTGCGTAGATTTTTATCTTATTGCTATAAATGAAGTAGAAACAATCTGTTTCATAAGGAGGTGTATGCCAATCTGTTTGATATTTTTCCATATCAAATTGATAAGACTTGGCTCGTTGAAGATTGTCCTCATATGATTTGTCTGAAAGTGTTGGAATTTTTGGAAAATCGGATAAAGAGGGTGCTCCAATTTCAATTTTCAAATTATCCAATTTAGCTATGAATAATTCCTTATAATAATTCCCTATTTTGTTGCTGTTATTAATTTTGTTTCTGTAGGCTAAAGTCAGGTATTTGATAATTTCTTCGATTCTTTCCACTTTTTGGGGGGTCAAAGTAATTTTTGAAAAAATTATTCCAAGCATCATTGGGAAATGCTTTTGTACCTCATGAAGTCTTTTTCTTTCAGTATCTAATATTTCACTCGTGCTTTTATAGAAATTTCTCAATTGATTTAATGTGTATACGTGGTTTTCATCTAGTCCGTAAGTTGAATTACTTTCTAATATTTCAATAGATTTCTTTTCTATTTCTTCCCAAAGAATACCTGCCTGATTTATAACAACATAATTATCAGGCAATACTATACTATCCAGCCACTCTTCATTCGCAAATTCGTAAAAGTCGGATATCGATTTATCATTTTGGGTAAAAGCTTTGCATGTACCTATGAAAATCAAAATGCTTAATATTATGATGCTTTTCTTCATATTTTATTCTTTCTAAATTCAGTTTTTATATAAAATGCCCTGCAACGCTTTTGTGTATGCGCATTCATATTATCCATTGCTGGTATAAATTTTATCTAATTTTTGTTGTCAAATCTTTCTGGTTGTGCTTTTATATCAGCAGACATGTCGGATAATTTTTATTGAACTATATGAAAAATAATCTAAGATATTCTTGGATATACTTTATTATATTATCTAACGACTCGGGAGCGTGTTAAGCATCAATATATCAACGAGCACCAAATACCCCATAACCAAGAAGTGATTGGCAATATGGGCACATGACAATTTGTTTTTGCTCCAGGATTCCGAATCCTTTCTTTTTGAGCCATACTTTTTCAAGTCGTTTATTGCAGAAAGGACATTTAGGAACGGTCCCTTCGGGAGCTTCTTCAACCTTAATTCCATCAAATTCTTTATGGTTCATGCTCTTCCTCTCGTTTATATTTTCATCCTTTAATTCCTCATTGTGTAAATAAACAATTATTGACACAAATTATTTCAAATCTTTTTTGTCAAATATTATGAAACCCATTTATCTCGACTATAATGCAACCACACCTCTGGCGCCAGAAGTGGCAGACGCAATGAAGCCCTTCCTGGAAGAATATTTCGGCAATCCTTCGAGTGCGCACTGGTATGGTGTGCAGACGCGCAAAGCAGTAGAAAAGGCACGTGCACAGGTGGCAGCCCTTATTCATGCTAACCCGGATGAGATCATTTTTACAAGCGGCGGCTCGGAATCCAATAATTTTGCGATCAAGGGAATTGCCTTTGCAAAGAAATCAGTTGGCAATCATATTATCACCTCATCGGTGGAGCATCCGGCAGTTGTCGAAGTGTGCGAGTATCTGAAATTACATGGCTTTGATATTACCTATCTTCCTGTGGATGAGTACGGCATGGTGCATCCTGAAGATGTGGAACGAGCAATCACTCCACAGACAATTCTTATCACAATAATGCATGCAAATAATGAAGTGGGAACAATCCAGCCGATAAGTGAGATCGCTGAGATTGCTCATGCACACGATATTGTGATGCACACGGATGCAGCGCAGTCAACAGGGAAAATTCCTGTTCATGTTGACGAACTCGGTGTCGATCTGCTGTCCATTGCAGGGCACAAGCTGTATGGACCAAAGGGAATAGGCGCACTCTATATCAGGCGGGGAGTAAAACTTGAAAAGATCATTCACGGTGCGGATCATGAGCAGAATTTGCGCGCAGGCACGGAAAATATTCTCTGTGATGTCGGTCTGGGAAAAGCATGTGAAATTGCGGGTCAACATTTGGAAAAAAATATGCAACACATGAAAGAAATGAGGGATCTGCTTAATAAGAAAATAGAGGACTCGGGACTCGATTTCATATTGAACGGACATCCTGAAAAAAGGTTGCCGAATACACTCAGTCTTTCCTTCCGAAATGTGGAAGCGAATACAGTTCTTTCCGAACTTTCCGAAGTCGCAGCTTCAGCAGGTGCAGCGTGTCATTCCGACCAGATCGACGTGTCTGCTGTACTGGAAGCAATGGATGTGCCTGTCGAATATGCAATGGGAACAATACGCTTTTCAACAGGCAGGTTCACGACAAAAGACGATATCGAGAAAGCTGCACAAGTGGTCATAAAAGTTATTAAAAATTTCCAGGGAAAAGCAGAAGAAGCAGTTTCCCGAGAAGATACTGAGATCAAGCTCACGCATTATACCCACGGTATGGGATGTGCCTGCAAGATCGAACCGGCTTTGCTGGAAGACATCCTTAAAAAATTGCCCATCCCTGACGATCCAAAAATCTTGGTCGGTACGCAAACTGCTGATGATGCGGCAGTGTATAAAATAAATGATGACACAGCATTGGCCGTCACACTCGATTTTTTCACACCTATTGCTGACGATCCCTATGATTTCGGCGCTATTGCTGCAGCAAATGCGCTCAGCGATGTGTATGCGATGGGGGCAACTCCGTTATTCGGACTAAATATTGTTGGATTTCCATCAAACAGACTGCCGATGTCGGTGCTTGAAAAGATCCTGCAGGGAGCACAGGACAAAGCACAGGAAGCAGGCATTTTTGTGATCGGCGGTCATACGATAGAGGATACAGAGCCGAAATACGGCATGGTCGTCGTCGGCAGTGTGCATCCTGAGAAAATTTGGAGGAATGTCGGCTTGCAAAAAGGAGATGTGCTTATCCTTACCAAACCGATTGGCACGGGTATTCTTTCCACTGCATTGAAAAGAGGTTTACTCGACAATGCACAGCAAGATATTTTGATCTCAACCATGGCTGAATTGAATAAAAAAGCTGCGGAAGTACTTCACAATTTTGCTGTTCATGCATGCACTGATGTGACCGGTTTCGGATTACTCGGCCATCTTTCAGAGATGGTGCAGGGGAGTGGAGTGCCTGTTGAACTGGAAGCAGATAGTGTTCCAGTGCTCGAAGGAGTTTTTGAGCTTGCAACAGGAAATGTGATACCCGGGGGCACGCTTTTGAATATGAAATATATCGAGAACAGCGTGTATTGGAGTCCCCAAATTTCACATATACAGAAAATCATCCTGTGTGACGCACAGACCTCTGGTGGATTGCTTGCAGCAGTGCCGGGAAAGGATGCATCTGAGATTTTAGAAGCGTTGCACGATGTTGGCATACCACATGCACGGGTAATCGGAAAGGTCATAGAAGGGAAGAAGCCGGTTATTAGAGTGGTATAATTAGTTATTTTTCACGTTACTAAAGCCCTCAATAAATTTCTTGTTCCCAAAGCCCAAAACTCAATCATTCTCGACACCTCCGCATGAATGTTCGATATGAAGCCCCCTTGACATATACTGCACAAATCCTAACCTTTGTAAATATTCGGAGGTACAATGAATAGTAAAAAATATATGAAGAGAATTGTTGCATTAGCAGCAATGCTCATGATCGTTTCTGTTGTATCACTTTCAGCGGAAATATTACTTTGGGATAATGACAATTATTCGACAATCGATGACCCTGAGGGCGCCGGTTATGTCGGATGTGAGTATGCGCTTGAAAAAGCATTCAATAATATGAGCCTATCCTACTCCACATTCAGTTATCTGCCCACAAATCTGGATGATTATGATATGTTGTTCATTACACTCGGGCACTGGTGCTTTGGTTGAGGATCCACTCCTCCGGGCCAGGTTGGCTCAATTGAACAGCAAATGATCATCGATTTTATTACTGCAGGAAAGTCTGTGTATATTGAAGGCACTGATGTTGCTTCGGGTTTGCAGGGCACCTCGCTTTTTTCCTATTTTGGAAATACTTTTGATGGCGAAGGCGGAAATATGAATGTGCAAGATCTTGCAGGTGTGCCGGGCTCTTTTGCCGATCCTGTTGTGGTTGATTATCAGTACTTTTCAGAATCTGATTACGGTGTGGATGAGCTTGGTGCAGCTTCTGCAGGAATATGTATTCAATCCCAGGATACAAAAGGTAGAGTTACTTATTGGGATGGTCCAGACGGTACATACAGAGCTGTGATGAGCTCGATACTGTTCGGCTCAATAATTGACGGAACAGGTACCAATAATAAAGCAGCACTCTTAAGTCGTTATCATTCCTTTATGAAGATCCCGCCTGTAAGTGTTGACCCATCAAACTTACCGTCAAATGATATCGTTCTGCAAAATTATCCCAATCCTTTCTCATCTTCTACTGTGATATCCTATTCTCTTCCTGCTCATCAAAATAACATCTCGCTTGAAATTTATGATATCAAAGGGAGAAAAATTAAAGAATTTTCATCACTGCAAAATGATGGTACTATAGTCTGGGATGGTTCTGATCATTTTGGAAATAAAGTATCCAGTGGAGTATATTTATACAAATTTCATGGAACGGACAATGCCGTTCATAAAATGATGTTTATAAAGTAATCAAATAACTGATTTTTCATATGCCCTCAATGTGATATTTTTGAGGTTTTTTTTTCATATAAATTTTAATAACTTATTTATATTATGATATTTGTATAATATTTGACAAGAAAACATGGCATGGCAATTTATAACAAAATTCATGCAGTTCTTCGCTGGTTCTCCCGACCAGCATTTTTTGTATTTAGAAATGAGAGTATGATAGATAAAAATGCACTAAAGAAAAGTATTGATCGCATCTGCGATGAAACAGGTTTTCAGATTTATGGCTGGAAACTGAAACGGAGAGGGAGCGCCCATAATCTGGTTATATATATTACAAAACCAGATGGTGTTACTCTGGATGATTGCGAGATGTACAGTAGAATGCTCGGAGATGACCTGGATATGAACGATGTTGTAGAAAACCGATATTTTCTTGAAGTATCTTCTCCGGGATTATCGCGTCCGCTTTTTACCCCAGAACATTTCCTCGGAGCAGTTGGCGAGTTTGTGAAAATCACTTTTCTCAATGCCGAACGTAATCACGAAACGGTACGTGGAAATATTTCTAGTGTAAATGACCAGATGATCACTCTTACGAGCGAAGATGGTGAAGACAGATTGATCAATATATCCGATGTTGAGAAGGCGAAAACTGTATTTGAGTGGCCGATCGCATCATCAAAAACTAAAAAGGAATAAAGGTTATTATGGCATTTAATTTGATTTCTATTATTGAAGAATTTTCAAGACTGAAGCAGATCGATAGAGAAAAAATTGCTGAGATCATCAAAGAAAGCCTGGAATCCACTCTTCAAAAAAAGCTGTCCGAAGAGACTGAACTTGCAGTTGAAATTAATTTTGATGATAGTGAAGTAGTTGCAAAATTCGATGCTGTTGTTGTTGAAGAGACTACTGGTTTCCTTGATGAAATAGTTCTTGAAGAAGCCCGCAAGATAAACCCTGAAGCAGAACTCGGTGCTATTATTCCTCTTGAAATGCAGGTGTCTGATTTCGGACGCAAGACAATACAGTCCGCACGTCAGGCAATAATTAATAGGTTCAGAGAATCCGAAACCGAAAAAGTAAAAGTTGACTATGAAAAGCAAAAAGGGGAGATCATTTCCGGTGCGGTAAAAAAAGTGGAGTACAACGGTTATATCATTGATATTGGATTTACCGATGCACTTCTGCCCACTGAAGAACAGGTCGAAACCGAGTTTTATAAAGCCAATGATTTTTTGAAAGCGTACGTGGCAAGTATTCGTCAGTCAAAAAGTGGTGTACGTGTTATCCTTTCCAGAAAACGTCCTGAATTTATCATAAAACTTTTTGAAAACGAAATTCCTGAAATTGCTGATGGAATAGTAGTGATTAAAAAGATCGTACGTGAACCTGGCTTCAGAACCAAAGTTGCTGTTGCGAGCAATAATGAGAATGTAGATCCCTATGGAAGCTGTATCGGTTCGAAAGGAATTCGTATCGGAGAGATCCGCAAAGAACTTAACGGAGAGCAGGTTGATATTGCCCTCTGGAGTGACAATCCGGAAGATTTAATACGAAATGCTGTTGGTCCCGAACTTGTCAAGCGCGTCTATCTTGCTGATAAAGGACGATTTGCCCAGATCATTGTTGATGAAGATAATAAAAATATTGCGATTGGCAAAGGCGGCAAAAATATCAAACTTGCCGCAAAGCTGACCAACTATAAATTGGATGTTCTCCTTGAAGAAGAGTATGAGGAGATTGCAGCGAATGAACGCCGTATTACAAGCCATATCTTCGATCTTGATGGTGTCCATGAAAAAGTTGGTAAGATACTTCATGAAGCCGGATACACATCTGTGCAGGATATTCATCTTGCAACTGTGGATGAGTTGACTCAGATTGAAGGCGTCGGTGTAAAAACTGCCGAAAAGATCAAAGAATCTGCAAAATATTTTTAATGCCCAATAAAGCTTCGAATAAAGGTCATATACCTGTTCGAACATGTGTGATATGCAAAAAAAAAGGTTCGAAGTGCTCGATGCATAGATTTGTAATACAGAACGACGCTATCCTCTTTGATGAACGAAATGTTCTCGAAGGCAGAGGATATTATTTCTGTGATAAGGAAAAGTGTCGAGCTTCGCTAGACTCATGGTTAAAGAAAGCAAAGAAAAAGTAGCAAATATGCTCCGGCTTGCGAGAAAAGCAAAAGCAGTTTCACTTGGCAGACTCGCTGTAGAGAGGAGTATTAAAAAGAGTGAAACTAAGCTCATTTTTGCTGGCAAGATAGAAAATAATTTCATGAGAAAACGAGCACAGGACTGTGCATCAAAAGGGATAACAATATCCCATCTCTTTGATGATAGTGAATTAAGCACTATTTTTGGACGGCAAAAACTGACCCTTGTAGCAGTAGTTGACAAGAACTTCACTAAGGGTATAAATGAGATTTTAGAAATTTAAAGGATATATATGGATCAAATTAGAGTGTATGAACTGGCTCGCGAACTGAAGATCTCACCTCAAGCACTTATCTCAATCTTGAAGAGTCTCAAAGTGAAAGTAAAAAGCCACATGAGCTACCTGGAAGAAGAGACTGTTACTCAAGTAAAACAGATGTTTCAAGACCAGTTAGACGCTGCAAATGCACGACAGAAGCAGAGAAAGAATTACCAGCAGGAGCAGCGACAGAAGCGCCTTGAAAAACTGAAAAAAGAAAAACAGAAACTCACTCAAAAAAAGGAAGAGCCAAAGGGTGAAAAGAAAGCGGAAAAGGAAGAGCCAAAGAAGAGACCTGAAAGACAACACGAGAAGCCAAAATATCCTCCTAAAAAATCGTTCCAAAAAGAAAAGGAAAAAGAAAAACCAAAACCACAAAAGAAAGAAGAAACAAGAGGCAAAAAACCCAAAGTTCTTTCAGCGAAAGAAAAAGAAAAGCTGAGAGAAAAAGCATATAAAGACAAGAAACAGAAAATTCTTGAAGAAAAGCAGAAAAGGTTTTTTGATCAGCAAAAGATCAAGGGCAATATAAAAGCGACACTTACTAAAGATCCTAAACGCAAAAAATATAAAAAAGAGAAAACCGAAGTTGAAGAAGAAGTGACCAAGATCGTCATCAGTGAATTCACTTCAGTTTCTGAACTCGCAAAGATTATGGACAAAAATCCCACTGCGATCGTTGCCAAGTTCATGGAAATAGGGAAGATGGTTACCATCAACCAGCGGTTGGATAATGAATCTCTTATTATGATATGTGATGAATTCAACTTTGATGTGGAGTTTGAAGATCAGTATGGAAAAGATATTCTTGAGGTTGATGTAGAAGATGGTGAGAAATTTGAAATTAAAGAGCGACCTCCGATTGTGGTTGTTATGGGTCATGTTGACCATGGTAAAACATCGATTTTGGACTATATTCGTGAAGAGAATGTTATCGCCGGTGAAGCAGGCGGCATCACGCAGCATATTGGTGCATATCAGGTTGAACATAACGGAAGAGAAGTAACATTTATTGATACACCGGGTCATGCGGCTTTTACAGCCATGCGTGCACGAGGTGCTGATATCACGGACATTGCAGTTATCGTTGTTGCAGCTGATGATGGAGTCATGCCGCAAACCATGGAGGCGATAGATCATGCAAAAGCTGCAGGAATTCCGCTTATTTTTGCTATAAATAAAATTGATAAACCTGCTGCTGATATCGAAAAAGTGAAAACACAACTTTCTCAGAAAAGCATTCTCCTTCAAGGATGGGGTGGCGACATTGAATCTGTCGCATGTTCTGCGAAGACGGGTGAAGGTATTGGAGAATTGCTGGATACAATATTGCTGGTTTCCGAAGTGGAAGAACTCACCGCAAAATACGACCAGAAAGCAGAAGGCACAGTTATTGAAACCAAGCTCGATAAGGGCAAGGGACCACTTGCGACTGTACTCATCCTCAACGGAGTTCTTAAACCAGGGGATATTATCATATGCGGAGCTCAATACGGTCGTGTCCGGCTGATGCTCGATGAACGGCAAAAAGAAGTTAAGGAATGTCCTCCATCCGGAGTTGCACAGATTCTCGGTCTGAATGGTGTGCCCCAGGCAGGTGATACGCTTAATGTCGTAGATGATGAACGTAAAGCAAAAGACATCTGTTCAAAAAGACAACAGGTGATACGACAGAGACAGATCGCAACAGGAAAGGGAGTTACGCTCGATAATATATTTGATAAGATACAGGAAAGCGAGATCACTTCTCTCAATCTCATAGTGAAAGGGGATACTGACGGTTCGGTCGAAGCACTGTGTGATGCACTCCAGAAAATACGAAATGAAGAAGTTGGCGTTAATGTAGTTCATCGCGGTGTTGGCGGTATTGTCGAAGCTGATATTGATCTTGCAACTGCATCCAAAGCTATTATTATTGGATTCCATGTTCGACCCAATGCAGAAGCCCGGGCAGCTGCTGAAGTGAATCATGTGGATATACGTTTGTATGATATCATCTATGAAGCCATCGACGAAGTGAAGAAATCTCTGGAGGGATTACTTGCACCAACGATCCGAGAAGAACATGTTGGAACAGCAGAGGTGAGAGAAATCTTTAAAATTTCCAAAATCGGCACTATTGCAGGATGTATGGTCACAAAAGGAAAGATCACAAGTAACGCACTTATGAGACTTTTCCATGACGACATAAAAGTCTATGAAGGGACTCTTAAAAGTCTAAAACGTTTCAAAAATGAAGTCAAGGAAGTAACCGAGGGTCAAGAATGCGGAATTTCGATTGTTGGTTTCAATGATATCAAAGTCGGGGATGTTATTGATGCATATATTAATATCGAGGAAAAGAAAAAATTAGAATTATAATCAATGCCTGTAAAAAGCGTGCTTGTAAATTTGTATCTTCCTACATCTCATTCACTTAAGAATAAACGAAATATTATACAAAGTATTCTCAAAAAGCTAAAAAAACGATATAATGCATCGGTTGCAGAGATCGACGGGCTGGATAAATGGCAGTATGCAGGCATCGGCATTTCGGTTATTTCAAATGATCCAATTATTATTGATAAAACCCATTCGGACATCGTTACTTTTATTGAAACACACTATTCCGATGTTCGGGTTATGGGAGTGCAGGATTACGAATAATGCAACAGCATAGAATCGATCGATTGAATAAACTTTTACATCAAACCCTTTCAAACATTATTGGTTATGAACTTCGTGATAGTCGGTTGGAAGAAATTCATGTTGAGTATGTCATTGTGTCTTCTGATATGCGGGATGCAACAGTCTTTTTTACTGTTTTGGATGAAGAAAAAAAGATCGTAGCACTCGAAGGTTTGAACAGCGCGAGCAAAGTGATAAGAAAAAAACTTGCTGAATCATTGAACCTGCGCTACACACCACGGCTGCATTTCAAATTTGACAAACAGGAACCTAAAGCGCAGCACATCGAAGAAATAATCGAGGAAGAGAGGAAAAAATATGAATCTGATTGAATTTAAAGAAACCCTTTCCAAGCTGATCGGAAGCTTCGATACTTTCATCCTTACCACTCATGAAAATTCTGATGCTGATGGTGTTGGGGCAGAATATGCAATGTATCTGTATCTTGAAATGTCCGGTAAGAACGTAAGAATGATAAATAACGATAAACCCTCATCCGAATGTGAGTTTCTTCATATTGGAAATAAAATTCGCACTCAGATAGAAACTATCGATACAAATGACATTGTCTTTATGCTTGACTTCAATGAGATAAATAGAATTGGGAAAAAATTAGTGCCATTGCTTACATCGGGGAACCAGATCGTGAGGATCGATCATCATAAAAAGCCGGAATCAATACTGAATTGCATTTCATATATTGATGATATAGCTTCTTCCACGTGCGAGATTGTGTTTACTATTATTAAGGATGAACTTGCTCATTTTCCTGAAGAAGTGCAAAAAAAGATCGCGCTTGTACTTTATAGCGGCATTATTTTTGATACGAATAATTTTGCAAATAAAAATGTATCTCCCGCTACATTTGAAGTTTGTGCTCAACTCAATGCGTATGGTGCTGATAATCATCTCGCTTATAAAAAACTTTTTGAGAATAGAACAACAAAAGAGCTACAGCTTCTCGGACTTACCCTTAGCAGCATAGAGGAATTCTATGACGGAAAGGTCGTTCTGTATTTCACTTTTCAAAAAATGCTCGCTGAGTGTGGACTTCCGATAGAGTCAACAGAAGGTTTTTCTAAGGATGTCAAACCTACAAATGGAAGAGAAATCGTGGTTTATATCCGCGAAACAGGCAAAGATACGTATCGTGTTTCTCTTCGTTCGGATCACAGGGATGTCCAAAAAATCGCTGAATATTTTGATGGGGGGGGACATATTCTTGCCTCCGGTTTTCGCGCAAAAATGAAATTAGCTGACCTGAAATCAAAATTACTCACTCTATTAAAATAAGATAATAACATATGAACGGTGTAGTTTTTATTGATAAGCCAGCCGGAATGACTTCGTTTAATGTGATAGCGCGTTTGCGCAGTATTACTCAAATTCGTAAAATAGGGCACGCAGGCACGTTGGATCCTTTTGCTGCAGGATTGTTAATCGTGTGTATAAGCAGGCAGGCAACGAAACTTATTGATGAATTTGCTCAATTGGATAAGACATATACTACCCTGTTGAAACTCGGTCAAAAGACAGGCACTGCTGATATTGAAGGAAAGGTTATCGAAGTAAGCGAAATACCGGATGATGTTGAACAGAATGCTCATGATGTCTTTGCTTCATTTTTGGGGGAGATCGACCAAGTCCCACCTCAGTTTTCTGCAATAAAAAAAGATGGAATCCGGCTGTATAAAACAGCACGAAAAGGTATCCGGATAGAAGTTGAGCCAAGAAAAGTTTTCATTCATTCTCTCTCATTTATGAATTATCAAAAACCATTTCTTCAATTCATAGCAGCAGTTGCCAAAGGAACATACATTCGATCATTAGGTGAGGATATTGCTGCCAAACTCGGTACTGTTGGGCATCTTACAGAATTGCGACGAGATTCAA
>Ga0207996_1001393_pt1 | contig 16948 bp, 10 predicted proteins | sample AntAceMetag02UKG_FD_184773 | JGI IMG/M metagenome (GOLD analysis project Ga0207996, IMG submission 184773) | Saline lake microbial communities from Ace Lake, Antarctica - Antarctic Ace Lake Metagenome 02UKG (SPAdes) (version 2) | ecosystem: Environmental > Aquatic > Non-marine Saline and... | reverse complement strand
GGAGGACATGCATTTGCTTCAAATGGATTTTTACTTCCAGACCTTTTAAAGGAATTTAAAGAAAAACGTGATATGCTTACGGCAAAATTTCAGCCTTTAGTACAGAAATATTACAGTAAAATGGGCTGGGAATATCCTGAAAACGCTTTAAACAGCAAACCGCTTATTACTGTGCAGGGTGGAATCGGAAATAACGGAGAAGATCTGAGGCTGAGGAATCAGTTTGGAATGGATCTTACGGGCTGGGCATCTCCTTTCCTGCTTGTTCCTGAAGTAACCTGCGTTGATTCTTCTACACGTGAGCTCCTTAGAAAGTCATGTAAAGAGGACCTGTATCTCAGTGATGTTTCACCCCTTAGCGTCCCTTTTAACAATATACATAACAGCGGTTCTGAAATCCAGACAAAAGAAATGACCGCAAAAGGCAGGCCCGGTTCTCCCTGCCTTAAGGGATTTCTTGTATCTAATACTGAATTCACTAACATACCAATTTGTCTTGCTTCCAGACAATATCAAGAAAAAAAGCTGGAACAAATAAAAAGTATGGAAATTTCTGCAGAAGAAAAGCAAAGACTCAGCCTGAAAGTGGTTGAAAAGGCATGCCTCTGTGACCATTTGGGGAATGGAGCCCTTATTGCCCTGGGAATAAGGGATGAAAAAAATTCACCCCAGTCAATATGCCCTGGACCCAATATTGCCTGGTATAACAGATTATACTCGCTTAAAGAAATGACAGATCATATTTACGGGAAAAGCCGGTCACTTGTCCCTTCAGAAAGGCCGCACATGTTTGCCGCAGAAATAATAATGTATGTGGACTATTTTGAAAAACTGCTTAGTAACGATTCTTATACGCAGATTGAAATAAAAAGGTTGCGTGAATTTAAAAATAACCTTGAGGATGGAATGAATATTTGTCTTGATATCGCCGGTATGACGCCATATGATGAAGAAAATCTGGCTTCTATTCCTCCATGCGTTGAAAAACAGAGAAAACGTCTTAAAGCAATGTACTCCTCTTTTAAGAACAAAATAACAAGTATTACGCAAAAGCACGACACTGATACCTCTAAAAAAATGGCCCTATAAAGTGAAGATAGTTCTCGCTCATTATCATCTTAAGACAGGCGGGGTAACAAGTGTTTTAAAACAGCAGATCAGAGCTATTGAAAAAGATTGCGAAGTTCTTGTTCTCACGGGAGAAATCCCTGATCTCCCCTTCCCTGCCGAAATAAAGCTCATTCCCGGGTTTGGTTATGGCAGCGGTTCATCCATCAAAAAGTTCAGCCCGGAAGAAGTTGCTGAATCAATAGTTAAAGCAATATATTCAAAATGGAAAGATGGATGTGATATTCTTCATATTCATAATCCCCTGCTTGCCAAAAACAAAGATTTTTTAAAAATCCTGAAAGAGCTGCAAAAAAAGAAAATGAGGCTTTTCTTACAGATTCATGATTTTGCCGAAGACGGCAGGCCTCTGGCATACTTTACTGAAGATGAATATATACCCAACTGCCATTACGGTGTAATAAACTCAAGGGATTATAAAATACTGCTTGCTTCTGGTTTGAAAAAAGAGGGACTGCATAAACTTTCCAACACAATTGAACCCATTGAAGTTAAAAACTACGATACAAAGATAAAGAAATATATTCTATATCCAATTCGAGCTATTAGAAGGAAAAATATTGGTGAAGCAATTCTTTTATCCCTGTTTTTCAAAAACAATGAAACCCTTTTTATAACTCAACCTCCTAACAGTCCCATTGACGTAACAAGCTATAATGGATGGAAAGAATTCGTAAAAAAAAACAGGCTTAATGTTCTGTTTGAGGCTGGATTAAAATATGATTTCAAACAGCTTGTCAACAAGGCGGAATTTCTTATTACAACAAGCATAACAGAAGGATTTGGTTTTTCATTTCTTGAGCCATGGACAGCAGGGAAAATAATTTGCGGCAGAAAGCTTCCGGAAATATGTTATGATTTTGAGCAAAACAATATAAAACTTGATCATCTTTATGAAAAACTGCTTGTCCCTGTGGAATGGATAGACAAAAAAAACTTTTACAAAAGATGGAGGTCGTCTGTTGTAAAGGCATGTTCGCTGTTTAATTATAAAATCAACAATAAAGATATTGAAAAAAGCTTTTCTGCGATAACAAATAATAATATTGATTTTGGACTTCTGGATGAATCTTTCCAAAAACAGGTAATTACATATATACTTTCAGATAAAACAGAAAAAAAAAGGATGCAGTTCCTGAATCAGCATCTTTTAACTGTTGGAGAAATACCAGACAGAGAGCATATAATACAAAACAATATGAAAGCCGTGCTTACTAATTATAATACTTCGACATATAAAGAAAAACTTTTGGGTATTTATTCAAAGGCATGTAAAAAACAGGTTACACAATGTATAGATAAAAAAATCCTTCTTTCAGAGTTTTTGAATCTGGATAAATTCAGCCTTCTGAAATGGGGCGATTATGTTAAATAAAAAACAAATGTTAAAATATGCCACTGCTCTTTCTCCTCTTCCAACAGGACTTTGCCGGTCCGGCAGTTTTAAAAAAAAAATTAAATGCATACTGTTTGATATTTATGGCACTTTATTTATCAGCGGATCAGGCGATATAAGTATTTCAAAAGAAGAATCTCCAGAAACAAATGATTTAAAAGAATTGCTGATTAAATTCAAAATCAGGAAAAACCCTGAGGACATTTTAAATGCTTTTTTTACAACTATTGATAAAGAGCATGAGAAACTAAAAAAACAGGGAATTGATTTTCCAGAAGTCAAGATAGACCGCATATGGATGGACATTCTTAAGAATAACGATTCAGTCAAAGTCAGAGAATTTGCAGCCATGTTTGAAATGATTGCAAATCCAGTATGTCCAATGCCGAATCTTAATGAAATGCTTTATGTCTGTAAAAAATCAAAAGTATTGATGGGGATTATCTCTAATGCACAGTTTTACACACCATATCTGTTTGAGTGGTTTTTAGATTCAAATCTAAGAGAGCTTGGATTTCATCCTGATCTAACCATGTTTTCATATAAATCAGGCCACGCCAAACCATCGCCATTCATGTTCCAGTCTGCTGCTGAAAAACTGAAATCTTTGGATATCCCGGCTGAATCAACCCTTTATATCGGCAATGACATGTTAAATGATATTTACCCTGCTGAAAAGGTCGGATTCAAAACAGCACTTTTTGCTGGGGATGCAAGATCGTTAAGGCTTAGAAAAAATTCACCGGAATGTAAAAACCTGTCCCCTGATCTTGTAATAACCGACCTGATTCAACTCCTTGAATACATCTAAATCAAATATTTTAAAAATCAGCGTCAAGTTTTATGAACTCGTAAAAAGCTGCATTATGCTCCTTTGCAGCACTTGAAACTAAAATAACTTTTGAGCAATCAGTCTTGATGAACTTGTAAAAAGTAAGATTTGTTCGCTCTATGAGTATTTTTGGGATTCAGGTTAATCCCGGCTAAATTGCAAGAACTCGGGCTAACGCCCTCAAACAACTTGCAATTTTTAACGCCAGGCTCAATCTGACCGGCCAAAAACTGATTATTTTCCTTACCGGGAAGCTTTAGCTTCAATCTTTTTCCAAAACTGCTCAATGTCGCTTACAAATGACTTTTTACGAGGGCGTCAGTCTTCAGTTATGATTAAATTAAAATTAGAAAACTGTTTGAATGTATTAAAAATCGTTAGCAAAGAACCTGTTGATATATTGTTATTAATAAAAAATTAAATTATCAGCACAATTGCTGTTTTTATTATGGCCGGTTCTTTGTTTACGATTTGTTATACATGAGTTTTTTCTGGTTTTAATTTAATTATAACTGTTGCGATAACTAACAAAAACTACAGTTGAGTTATTTGAAAGTCGAATTCATCGAATGTGTCATTTCAACTACAGGGATAAATCTTATGTTATCAGTGTGTTACAGGCTAAAGATTTCTTGCGGGAAATAATTTTGAATTTAAGATTTTCATCTTTGCCAAACGGAATCGCAACGCGGTAAAAAGACATCCAAACCCGTACCTGATGCTTCGAAAAAGATTTATTGATGAAGCTTCAGTAAAGTATTTTGTCGGGCAGCTCACCTCAGCTATTGTATAGCCAAACCACAAAATTTGTGCGAGCATTTGATTATCAAAAACAAAATCATCGGAATTAACATCAAGCGGCAGTTTTTCCAGAATCTCGCGTGAAAACGCTCTGTATCCTGTATGATATTCAGAAAGTTTGGCTCTTAAAAACAGGTTTTCAGTAAGAGTAAGGAATCTGTTTGCAATGTATTTCCATACAGGCATGCCTCCATCCAGAGCATAACCGCCTAAAATCCTTGACCCCAATACACAATGATAAAGACCATTGCCAATCATGGAAGCCATTGCAGGAATAAGCAGAGGTGTATACTGATAATCAGGATGAATCATGATAATTATTTCACCGCCCTCTTTCAGAGCCATTTTATAGCAGGTTTTCTGGTTTGCTCCATAGCCTAAATTTTCTTTATGAATAAAAACCTTTGTGTTTGGCAGACCTTTTGCGATGGCAGCAGTCTCATCATGGCTTGCATCATCAACCAGAATTACACTATCAACAATACCCTGATTCATAACTTCGTCATAAGTTCTGCGAAGCGTTTTGGCAGCATTATATGCAGGCATGACAACAACGACTTTTTTATCTTTAAACATTTAAACTCCGGAAACAGTGATTATCAAATCACACACATTGCATGTTTTACAAAAAAGATGTATGCGTATTACGTAAAATGGATTTATGCCAGAAATAAGAAAAAACGTAAAGAACAAAGTACAATGAGAGCTTTGAAACAGGATAAACATGAAAATAAAATCACTCTCAGATGAGCAGATAGCTGGTCAGCGTCTGATGGCTGGATTTGACGGAACCAGATTAAATGATGACCTTAAATTTCTTATTAATACAATTAAGGTTGGCGGAATAATTCTTTTTGCCAGAAATTTATCCTCTCCTGATCAAATAAAAGATCTGTGTTTTTCAGCCCGGGAATATGCTTTACAGCACGGACAGCCACCGATATTCATTTCAATTGATCAGGAAGGCGGACAGGTGGCAAGACTGAAGGCTCCATTTACTCAATTTCCAGGCAATCCGGCTATGAAAACAAAAGAAGATGCTGTCTTTTTTGCAGAAACAACTGCAAAAGAACTGACGGAAGTCGGTATAAACATGGACATGGCTCCTGTCCTGGATATAGCGCACAAAGGAATAAACAGCATAATGGCCGGCAGAGCCTTTGGCAGCGATCCTGAACAGGTATCAAGTCTTGGGGTTAAAGTAATTGAGCATCTCCAGCAAAAAAAAATCATGTCTGTAGCAAAACACTTTCCCGGGATAGGCAGAACTACGCTTGATTCACACCTTGAGATGCCTTTTTTAAATACAGGCATTAAAGATATCGAGGATATTGACCTCATGCCGTTTGAAGCAGCCATAAAACACAATGTAGCAGGGATAATGCTCTCTCATATATTTTACCGGGATATTGATTCAAAATGGCCTGCAAGCCTGTCAATCAAGATTGCAAAAGATCTTCTGCGCGGACAGCTGGGATTTAACGGAATAACTATAACAGACGATCTGGATATGGGAGCAATAAAGAAAAACTACGACATTAAAACAATAATTCAGCAGATACTTTCAGCAGATATTGACATAGCTCTTATCTGCCATAAGGGTCCTGATATTGAAAAGGCATTTTACGAAATATTAAAAAGCCTGAAAGACACTGAAACTCTGAGGGAAAAAGGAATCCAGTCCGCAGAAAGGATAATGAAAATCAAAGAAAAGTATCTTTATCCAGTCTTGATGGCGTCGTAAAAAGCTGCATTATACCGCTCTTTAGAACTTGAGACCAGAATAATTTTAAACAATCAGTCTTCAGTTGTGATAACCGGCAAAACTTCAGTTGAATTATTTAAAAGTCAAAAAATACTATTTTCCGGTATTTTTTTTATCCTTGAATATACATCATCATCAATATCTGACCTGCATCCGTCTTTCAGATAATGATAACCTGCCGCAGCAATCATTGCTGCATTGTCGCCGCAAAGATCTATGGATGGTATATGGGTTGTTATTTTTCTTTTGCCTGCATCACAAATGATTTTTTCTCTTAATCTGCTGTTTGCCGCCACACCGCCAACCAGAGCAATATGGCTGCAACTTTTTTCTGCTGCTGCATTAATAAGTTTATACGACAAAACATCAACAACCGCCTCCTGAAATCCTGCCGCAATATCAGAAATCTGCTGCTTAGAGTCATGTTTATGGGTTTGCACATACCTGTTTACAGATGTTTTAATTCCGCTGAAACTAAAATCATATTTGGACTTGTCTAAATATGATCTTGGAAAATGAATCTTTGCAGGGTCACCGTCCTCAGCAAATTTCCCTATAACTCGTCCTCCAGGGTAACCAAGGCCAAGAATCTTGGAAACCTTGTCAAAGGCTTCTCCTGCGGCATCGTCTCTTGTCTGTCCCATGAATTCCATTTTTGTATGGGATAAAACATGAACAATGCTTGTATGACCGCCTGATGCCAGAAGCGCTACAAAGGGAAAAGGCGGCGGATCAGGCTCTAAAAAGACTGAATTAACATGTCCGTCAAGATGATTTACACCTGCGAATGGAATATCAAGAGCAAAAGCATACGCCTTCGCAAAGGAAAAACCTACAAGCAGCGAGCCGATCAGTCCGGGGCCTTGAGTAACGGCAATCGCATCAAGCTGCTTTATATCAACTCCAGATGAGCTGACAGCCTCGTCAACCACAGGAACAATGGCTTCCATATGTTTTCTTGAAGCAAGTTCAGGCACAACCCCGCCATATGGATGATGCACTGCGATCTGAGACGAGACAACAGAAGACAAAATCTTAGTGCCGTCAACCACAACTGCCGCGGCCGTATCATCACAGGATGTTTCAATACCTAATATTATCATATTATTTCTGCTGATTATAAAAAAACCTATTTTTTACCACGAAGTTCACGAATAATTTTAAACATTAATATTCATAACCCTACAACTTTTTTCATAACCTTTTTCAATATTTCTCGCAACAACATAACATTAATCAGTGGGCAAAATGTTTTTTTGTAACTGTTCACGGTTTGAAACTTGAAATTGGAAATTTGCAAGATTATGAAACAATTTTACCAGTTGGATACGTTTGTCAACAATACAAAAACATGAAGACCCAATTTGATGGTATTGTAAAAAAATCGAAAAGTTCTCTTTTTATATATTTTTTATTTCCCAATTTCAATATTTCGTAACCACTTATCAATCTTTTTTATTGAAAGATATAATATGGTAGATTAGCATAAATATTATGAAACCTATTGTAGCCATAGTCGGTCGTCCAAATGTAGGAAAATCAACACTTTTTAATCGTATAACAAGATCAAAAAATGCCCTTGTTGACGATTTCGCGGGTGTTACCAGAGATAGAATTTATGGGGATGCAACCTGGAACGATATTGAATTCACCCTTATTGATACAGGCGGATTTTCATTACAGGATAAGGATGATTTTGCGAGTCAAGTCCGTTTTCAGGTTGAATTAGCCATTGAAGAAGCAGATGTCATTATACATATGCTTGATGGAAAGCACGGAATCTCTGTTTTCGACAAGGATATTGTTAATATTCTCCGTTCAGTTAAGAAACCTGTTTTTTATGCTGTAAATAAAATTGACGGTCCTGAAAAGGAAGATAATGTCTTTGATTTTTACAGTCTCGGCATTGAAAAATTATATTCTGTTTCTGCGGAACATCGTTATGGTGTACATGAACTTCTTGATGATGTGGCAGCCGTGCTTCCAAAACTTGTATCAGAAAAATCTCAGGATATGATAAAGATTGCGGTAGTTGGCAGGCCGAATGCAGGTAAATCATCACTCATAAATAAGATTCTTGGAGAAAACCGTTTTCTTGTCAGCGATATTCCAGGAACAACACGCGATGCAATTGACTCTGTATGTAATATTAACAACAAATCATATCTTCTTATTGATACTGCAGGAATCAGACGCAGGGGGAAAGTTTCAAAAAAAATTGAAAAATTTTCCATAATCAAAGCCTTAAGAAGCCTCGACAGGTGTGATGTAGCGCTTATTCTCATGGATGCTGATGAAGGTGTTACTGATCAGGATATAAATGTTGCGGGTTATGCTTTTGAACGGGGATGCGGCTGTATTTTACTGCTGAACAAGTGGGATCTTGTTGAAAAAGACAGTAAAACTGCAAAAAAATACTATGAAGACCTGAAAATGCATGCAAAATTTTTGAACTTTGCTCCTGCCTTGACAATTTCAGCCAAAACAGGCCTCAGGATCTCAAAAATCTTCACTCTTGCAGACAAGGTTTACAATCAGTATTCCATGCGTATCGGGACAGGCCAGATAAACAGGATATTTGAGCGGGCAATTAAAAAAAACGAGCCCTCTCTTCACAAGGGAAAACGCATAAAGTTTTATTATGCCACTCAAACATCAGCAAAACCGCCTTGTTTTGTGTGTTTTGTCAATTATCCCGATGCTGTTCATTTTTCATATAAAAGATATCTGATAAATCAAATTAGAAAAGACTCGGGCCTTGACAGCACTCCGATTCGGCTGATCTTTCGCCAGCGAACAGGCAAGAACGATAACAAGTATTCAAAAAGCAAAAAAAAGTAACTTTTTTTAACCGGGGAGAACACAGAGACCACAGAAAAAAGAATTCTTGTAACACTTTAGCCTTTTAAAACGAATTCAAACTTACGGATTTGTTTTGAACCGCAGAATATTGAACAGGAAATTATGAATGTCGAAGTAAGGCATTCTATCATTTTTACTACTATAAAAAATAGAGTGTAACGATTCCACAATTCATCATTCGACATTTCTTGTTCGATATTCGATATTTGATGGAATCGTAAAAAGTCAAAAAACACCAATTTCCGTCATTCCGGCGAAAGCCGGAATCCAGTATTCTTAAATAGTTACGGGTAATCTGGACTCCGGTTTTCACCGGAGTGACGACTTTTTACGAGTTCATCAAACTTGATTAAATCATTTTAATGATAATTTGCAGGAAGAGTTTTGATGTTTTTTTTAATCCTGAACATCCTGTTAATCCTGTCAAAAAAGTCTCGAAGGATAAAGTTTTGGATCTGTTTGATTATAGAGCACAGAAGGCAACAGCCTCATCAAAACCTCTCGCAGAAAGGATGCGGCCAAAGAGTCTTGATGAATTTGTTGGTCAAAGCCATTTAACAGGGGATGGCGCTCTGATCCATACTGCAATTGAAAAAGATCGAATTTTCTCAATGATCCTTTGGGGGCCGCCCGGATGCGGGAAAACAACCCTTGCACGGCTTATTGCCAATGAAACCAGCTCGCATTTTGTGCATTTTTCTGCTGTGCTTTCAGGGGTCAAAGAGATACGGGCTGTTATAGAAGATGCAAAAAACCGCCAGAAACTCTACGAGAAAGAAACCATACTTTTTGTCGATGAAATACACAGATTCAATAAAGCCCAGCAGGATGCATTTCTCTATCATGTGGAAAGTGGTCTTATTACTTTAATAGGAGCTACAACGGAAAACCCTTCTTTTGAAGTAATCTCTCCTCTTTTATCAAGATGCAAAGTAATAATCCTGAAGCCTCTTTTATCAGATCATATTACTAAAATAATCAATCGCGCTCTTAACGATAAAAAAAACGGGCTCGGCAATATTAATTTTGATTTTGACAAAGACGCCCTTGCCTGTCTGATAGACATGGCAGAGGGAGATGCACGCGCTGCCTTAAACAGCCTTGAATTAGCTACTTCTCTGCTTTTACCCGACAACCATATTGAAGACAAGAAAACAAGACACATAACCTTGCAGACCATAGAAAAAGCTCTGCAGAAAAAGGCTCTTATCTATGATAAATCAGGTGAACAGCACTATAATCTTATATCAGCATTTCATAAAAGCCTTCGTGGAAGCGACCCTGACGCTGCAATCTACTGGCTTGAAAGAATGCTCATGGCAGGAGAAAATCCTTTATATATTGCCCGCAGAATGGTCAGGTTTGCATCCGAAGACGTGGGCAATGCAGACCCGAATGCGCTCGGAACAGCTTTAAATGCAATGGAAGCATTTAAATTCCTGGGACACCCTGAAGGGGAGCTTGCTCTGACTCATGCTGCTGTTTATCTTGCAACAGCGCCTAAAAGCAACAGCATATATGCATCATCAAAAATGGTTAAAAAAGAAATTAAAGATTCCGGCTGTCAACCTGTTCCACTACACATAAGAAATGCCCCAACCACTCTGATGAAAGATATCGGGTATGGAAAAGATTACAAGTATGCGCATGACTATAAAGAAGGGTTTATTCCTCAGGACTATCTGCCGGAAAAACTGAAAAAACGCTGCTATTACTTTCCAACAGACAGAGGATATGAAAAAACAATAAAACAAAGGCTTGATAAGTGGCGTAGCCTCAAAAAAAAGTAAAGAATCCTGGCCCAGAGTACCAGGCTTTGGCTATCCCCAGAGGGAATTTGTTTTGCATGAAAAAGATGAACCCTGGTCGCCTCTGGCGCCGCCGAAGGCGGGTAAACATCGAAGGCGTACCTTAATTCGACGTTGGAAGTTCGATGTTCGATGTTCCTTTTTTAAACACAAAACTCCAGGGCAAAGCCATCTATCTCTGACTTGGCCCAAAGGACCAAGCTTTTCAGGACAAAATGAAATGCTATTTCCCCAATTCCTCTTTAACAGCAAGACCTATTTTTTTCAGAGTATAAGGTTTTTTTATGTATCCCCCGGCGCCCAGTTTTTGAGCTTTCTTTATGCGGTCTGTTTCAGAAAATCCGCTGGCGATTATTGCCTTCTGGCCAGGATGTAATTCAAGAATTTTCCTGTAAGTGTCAAGTCCATCAAGCCCTGGATCCATTATCATATCCAGAACTATTAAATCCGCTGCATTTTCCTTCATATATGAGACAGCGTCCTCACCGCTTGCCACTGATCTAACAGCATAGCCCAGTTTTTTCAGTATCTGGGCAGCTATTTCTCTTTGGCCTTCAAAATCATCTACTATTAGAATGGACTCTCCATTTCCCATGTAATCTTCAATTGGCAGGATGTTTTTCCTCTCGCTAATCTCTTTCCTTGTTGCTGGAAAATAAAGAGTGAGTGTCGTTCCTTTTCCTTCAGTGCTTTGAATATCAATATAACCATTATGGTCTTTTACCGTACCCCATACTACTGCCATTCCCAATCCTGTCCCGCTTTTCCCCATCACCTTTTTCGAATAAAAAGGCTCAAAGATTTTCTCCATGTCCCCTGATGAAATACCTATGCCGGAATCTGATATTTTAAAAACAACGTAATCACCTTCTTCTACATCATCATAACCTTTTAATGGTTTATCAATATATCTGTTTTCCGTTGATATAAAAATATTTCCGCTATCATTTATTGCCTCTGCTGCATTATTAATCAGGTTCATGACGGTTTTAGAAAGGTGAAAAGATGAACCCATAATATTTAAAAGGTGTGCCTCAAAACTGGTTTTAATTTTAACATCAGGATAACACTCTTTTGTTTTTTTACATTCAGGAGATTCAAGATAACTGTTTATAATTTGATTAAGATTCACAACCTCTGTGGCAACAACCCCTCTTCTTGCCAATGTCAACAAATCCTGTACAATATCAACAGCCTTTTTGCCTGATTTTTGAATTGTTAAAAGGGGTTTTCTCAGATGGCTGTCTTCAGGGATACTCAGCAATAATAATTCCGGATAACTTACTATGCCACTCAAAACATTGTTAAGATCATGAGCTACGCCACCGGCTAAAGTGCCGAGTGATTCCATTTTCTGGGCCCGCTGAAGCTGGTTTTCGAGTTTTTTTTGTTCCGTTAAATCCCTCAAAAAACAGAGGGTGGCCGGACGTCCTTCCCAGTCAATTAAAACCGTGTTGAGCTGTACCAGTAATTCCTCATTATTTATGTTAATTAATCTGAAAGAATAGGTGCTGGGAAGGGCCTCTCCTTTTAACCTTCTTTTATACCTGTCAAGGACCATATTCCTGTCTTCAGGATGTATGAATTCAACAAAAGATGTCCTGGCCAGCTCTTCCACAGAATAGCATGTCAGTTCCTCAGCCCTGGGGTTCGGAAACTTTATTACTTCATCCTGGGCAATAAATATAGCTTCATTTGCATTTTCCACAAGAATGCGATGCCGCAAGTCACATTCTTTCAGGGCTTCCTGGGTCTGTTTAAGCTCAGAGAAATCGGTTGCTGCTACAATCTGCCCTTTGGCGGGGTCTGATGGGTCCAAGGAGCATGCCCGAAGGATGCAGTCAAAAACAGTACCATCCTTGCGAATCCATTGTGTTTCCACATAACCGGTTCCTGACTCTTTAATACCAGCGTAAAGCTGTTTGCCTGTCCACTCAAACCCTTCATCATCAGGGTAAAGTAATCTGGAACTCCGGCCCAGAAAGAAATTTTTTTCATAACCAAGCATGCGGTACATAGTCTCATTGGCCCAGTCAAGTTTACGATTGACGACCAATCCAATCCCAACGGGAGAAATACTGAGAACTGTCTTTAATTTATTCTCGCTTTTCCGCAAAGCATCCTCTGCCTGTTTACCCTTAAAGACTTCCTTCTCCAGATCCCTGACCCTTTGTTCCAGCTCTTCATAGGTTGGCTTTTTATTCATTAAAAGCTCCTCAATAGATAAAATGGCTTTATTGTTTCATTAAATATATCTTTAATGTTTTTAAAACGACAAGATATTTTTCCTGTTTATGTCTTTGGTTTTACCATAAAATAAAACAGCAAAATTTTTATTGATGGCTTCGTAAAAAGTCATTTGTAAGCGACATTGAGCAGTTTTGGAAAAAGATTGAAGCTAAAGCTTCCCGGTAAGGAAAATAATCAGTTTTTGGCCGGTCAGATTAAGCCTGGCGTTAAAAATTGCAGGCTGTTTGAGGGCGTTAGCCCGAGTTCTTGCAATTTAGCCGGGATCAATCTGAATCCCAAAAATGCTCACAGAGCGAACAAATTTTACTTTTTACCACGCCATCTTTATTCAGCCAAGCTCAAAAGAAGTTACGCCAAAAAGCCTGTCTAACGGCACATCAGGTTTTTCCCTTGTATACATTCTGGCAGTTTCGAACACAACCTTCATGTTATAACGCTCTGCCAGTGCAACAGCCGGCTGGTTGACTTCCGGTGTATCAATATAAAATGTTTCTGATGGTTTGATCCTGGATTTCAGCGCTAAAAAAAGATTTTCTGCCAATTCCGGGCTGTCGGCAAAAAGAGGACCTGTTTTATACCCGAAGCGGCACCTGCGAATAACGCCATAACCTGCAAGTTTGCCGTTTTGCATGATTCCCAGAGCATTGCAGCCAGGTTGATTGACCCATGACTTAAGAAATTGTGTTCGATTTTCAGGAAAAAGGGTGCGATCGTATGAATCAATGGTTTCAAAAGACAATGTGGAAAGCCTTACAATTTCTGAATATTCAGGAAAATCGCCTCCACCGCGCCCTTCATGGCGTATATTGCGATAGGCAAGTTTAAAACCGGATTTTTTATAGTTATCCTGCTGGGAAACCACTCCGTCAAGACCGATATTTCGCCCTTCAAGATATTTTAGTCCTGCGTTCCAGATCTTAATGCCGTAACCTTTGCCACGATATTCCGGTTTAACAATGTAAAATCCAATAAAACCAAAAGACTCACCGTATTTGATCGCAGAAATTGTAGCAATTGGTTCGTCTCCCAAAAGTCCAATAAAAAAGCCATCTGAATCCGCTGAATAAAAACAATCCGCATCATAAATACCCGGGTTCCAGCCTTCCTTTGCCGCCCATTCAACGGCAATCTCGACTTCTTTTCTATTCATTGTTCTGATTTTGTATTTATTGTTCTGCATCACTGGTGTCCGATGGGTTTTCTACTTCTTTTAGAAAAGCCCTTTGCAGGCTCAGAATTTCCAGCGGCCTGTCCACAGGGCTCATGTGTGCGCTTCCCTGTATGACATGATATTGGGGATTTTTGGCAAATCCAGACTGCCATCTGGTAAAGGCAGGCGTACACAAATCGTCATTTCCGCAGGTTATAAGAACAGGCATATCCAACTTGGACAGTTGCGAGGTTACATTTACAGTCTTTAGATTTCCAGGCACATTCAACTCAGAATCGCTTGCAACCATAACATCGTGGACTGAGGTATTTCGTGCAGCAATCAGTTTTTTCATTGCCTCAGCTAACGGCCATGTAAGTGTAACATACCGCCTGGCAAATTCCATGCATGCTTCGTCATAATCGCTCTTTGTACCCTCTCCCTTTAACTCATAATCATCAACAATCTGTCCGGCCTTTCCATTAAGGCATGTCAGACTCTTTTTAAGCTCCGGGGCAATATGATCAATATAATACGGAAAACTCAGTACCGGGCTATGGAGAGAAACAGACAATATTCCTTCAGGGTGTTTGGCGGCAAAACCAACAGCCAGGGTAGTTCCCCATGAATGACCAATCAAATGATAATTATTCAGGCCAAGACCATCCCGTACCGCTTGCACTTCATTAAAATATCGTTCAGCAGTCCACAACGATTTATTATCCGGGCGGTCTGACTTGCCACACCCTAACTGGTCATAAAAGATCACAGGCCGCTGATCAGCCAGTGCCTGAAACGCCACGAGATTATGATGATTGCCTCCAGGACCGCCGTGAAGAACCAGCGCAGCAGGCAGAACGCCGGAGCCAATTTTGCCATACCACAACTTGTATGTCTGGCCATCATAGATATATTTGACAAAACCTTCATAATCAAATTCAGGTTCGGTTAATATCTTTTCTAAAGATACCTGTTCTTCATTCATGGTCTTTTTTCCTCGTTATATACAGAGGCAATAGTCGATGATTGTTAGCTCTAATGCTTAACTAAGCACACGTATTCTTAAATACGATTACGTATAATCATGGGTTCATTGTCCAATTTTCAGGAAGCCTAAAATGCCTAAAGTGCCTAAAGTATATTAAAGTGCCTAAAGTTAAGGTGTCGCTTCGCTCCATTAATTTATATAAAATTAGCTGCGCCAAAGGCGCATTCATTAACTTTAGGCATTTTAGCTCACTTATAAGTCTTCAACTCATATAGGGTTAACACCTATATATTAAATACGTTACCGTATTCACGAATCAAAGCACTAAATGTCATTTCGTTTCAGTGTCAGTTTCTTTATATCGGCAATAATCATGTAAAGCGAAGGAACGAGTACAAGTGTAATAACAGTCGCGAAAACAATACCGAAGCCGAGCGATATGGCCATGGGAATTAAAAATTTTGCCTGCCTGGATGTCTCAAATATCATGGGCGAAAGCCCCCCAAAGGTAGTAAGAGTGGTGAGCATAATCGGTCTGAAACGCTGAATTCCTGCCTCCTGAATCGCTTCCAAGTCTGGAATCCCACTACGTCTTCTTTTGTTAGCAAAGTCTATCATGACGAGAGAGTCATTTATTACCACGCCGGATAAGGCGACTACACCGAACATGCTCATAACGCTCAGACTGTATCCCATTAAAAGATGGCCGATTACCGCTCCAACAATGCCGAAAGGCACACATGCCATTACTATTATCGGCTGGATATAGCTGTTAAAAGGAATTGCCAGCATGGCATAAATGGCGATTAACGCCATAAGAAGCCCATACATCAGGCTCTCCATACTTTCACTCGTGTCGGCCTGGCGGCCCTCGAAACCATATGAGAGTCCTGGATAATTTACTTGCAGTCTGGGAAGTATGTCTGCCTTAAGGGATTTTGAAATTTCCCCCGCCTTGCTCCGGGGGCGCACATCCGCTGAAACCGTCACGACCCTTTGGGCGTTTCTCCTGTCAATGCTGGTGTATGCTCTTCCCCTGTTGAAGGTCACAGCCTGCCTTAAGGGGATTTCCTTTCCCGAAGGGGTTCTCAGTATCATTTCTTCGAGATGGTATTCTGACAACCTTTCTTCGAGGGGGAGCCGTAACATGACCTTTACCTCGTTTTTGCCCCTTAGCTGTCTCAATACCTCTGATCCGTAGTATGCGTTTCGAATTTGTCTCGCTATTTCCCTTGAGCTAAGACCCAGACTTCGTGCTTCAGGTTTTACCTGAAAGTCGATTTGCTGTTTTCCAGGAGCAAATCCATCATCGATGTCCGATACTCTTGGAAAATAGGACAATGAATCGGCAAGTTCTGCACTTGCCTCTTTTAAGACTTTTAGATCATTGTGGCGCAGCTCAAGGGTTATGGCAGAGCCTCTGCCTGGCCCCCCTACATCAGATTCAAATTTGATCGATTCAATCCCGACAGGCGTACCTGCGGCTTTTCTCCACTGACTTGTAAACTCGGCAGTTGAAATTGGCCTTATATCGGGATCTGTTAAATATACCCTGGTTTGACTCTCGTTCTCGGCAATTTTGGTAAATATTCCCTTTACCAGTTTATCGCCGCCGTTTTTTTTGGCTACTTCTTTGGCAGCGTTCACTGCCTTTTGCTGAATGTTCAGAGTTTTCTGAACCGCAGTTCCATAGGGAAGTATTATTGTAGCCTGAGAAAAATCAGATTCTATCTTGGGAAAGAGCTCAAATCCCATTCTGCCACTTTGTATAAGACCTATTGTAAGAATAAGAATAGCAATGCCTGAAAAAAGAGTAATATATCGATTGCTCAGCACAAATCTTAGAAAAGGCCCGTAGCGCATTCTTATGAATCTGGAAAAGCGAATACTGAAGGCATTTTGCTTTTTTTGTATCCATCCCAAAAAGCCGGCGGATTGTTTTTCTTTTTGATGTCCAAGGTGGGCAGG
>Ga0207996_1001392_pt1 | contig 16965 bp, 7 predicted proteins | sample AntAceMetag02UKG_FD_184773 | JGI IMG/M metagenome (GOLD analysis project Ga0207996, IMG submission 184773) | Saline lake microbial communities from Ace Lake, Antarctica - Antarctic Ace Lake Metagenome 02UKG (SPAdes) (version 2) | ecosystem: Environmental > Aquatic > Non-marine Saline and Alkaline... | reverse complement strand
TCCCGCCCTGCAAAAGGAGAAGTATTAACCATAAAATCCATTGCAAGCGCAGGTGGATCAACCCGAATAGCAGGAAGCGGCTCAACATCAGGATTATCTGTGATAGTTTCGCCTACATAAATATCTGAAATACCTGCGATAGCAACAATATCCCCCGCTTCTACCTTTGAAACCTCAACTTTCTTCAGACCCTGAAATGTAAAAAGCTTGGTTAATCGTGCGGAACGGCTTTCACCATCAGAATTTAGCACAGTCACCGTTTGACCTGACACAATTTTTCCCTCATAAACACGACCAACCGCCATTCTGCCTAAAAAATTATCATAAGCCAAGGTGGCTGGCTGCATTCTAAAATCTTTTTCAGTATCTGCCTTCGCAGCAGGAACATTCTCCAAAATAAAATCCAGAAGAGGAATGATATCTTTACGTTCATCATCTAAATTTCGAATTGCAATTCCGTCACGAGCAATTGTATAGATATAAGGAAAATCCATTTGTCTATCAGACGCCCCAAGACTACTAAATAAATCAAAGGTTAGATCAACTACTTTATCAGGCCTTGCAGCAGGCCTATCGATTTTATTGATCACAACAAGAACAGGCAAATCAAGAGCTAATGACTTAGAAAGAACAAACTTAGTCTGAGGCATAGGACCCTCATAGGCATCCACCAAAAGTACGGTTGCATCCACTGTTCGTAAAACACGCTCTACCTCTGAACCAAAATCCGCATGACCTGGTGTATCCACAATGTTAATCTTTGTACCCTTATAACGGATTGCTGCGTTTTTGGCATAAATCGTAATTCCACGCTCCCTTTCCTGATCATTACTGTCCATCACACGCTCACCAATTGTTTCGTGAGAGCTAAATGCCCCTCCTGCCCTCAGTAAAAAATCTACCAAAGTTGTTTTCCCATGATCAACATGGGCGATAATAGCAATATTTCTAATTTCCATAAGATTTTGTATGATAACCAATTTCTGCTATACTGCAAGGAGTTTTTATATATCTTCGTAGTATCTACAATCCTGCGCGCAAGCCTTTACTTTTTACTTTAATTGATGCCTGAGAGGAATAATCAAAGTTATATTCTGTCCAACAATTCCATTTACTAGCTGTAACAGATAAAATTTTCTCGCCGATTCGGCATTTAACTGAATCAACGGTCATCGTTGGAGGCAGTCGAAGCTTAACTTTGCCGCTAAGACCACCGGAAAGATTCGCATTCAAACTATTTGAGAAGGCATAATCACAATTCGTAATCGAATCGATTGAAGGAAGGATTATCTGAAATCTATTGGTCTTGATATAGCCAGCAATCGCGAATTTGCCTTTTTCCGGAATTACAGGCGGTCGGCTATACTGCTTCAGAAAGCTAACAATTTCTTTGTAATGTCCCCATGCTCCATGACCAACTCCTTTAAATACCCTGAAAGGAACGGGTTTACCAAGGCGAGCGTTTTTATCGATATAAACCTTGGACAATTCCAAAGGAACAGACTCGTCCTTATCGCCGTGAGAGAGAGCAACAGGTGTCAAGCGATTCACAACAGTGGTAAGTCCACCGCGAGAGACGAAAGCCTGAGGATATTGCTTCAACTTCGCCCCAATAAATTTCTCAATTGAGGGTCGCCAGCAAGGTGCCAACTCAGCCCACTGTTTGTAATCGCTCATTCCACTGCCAGCATAGGCAGCTGTAAAGAAATCAGGAAATTTTCCGAGAAGTCCCATAACATTCCCTCCCCCACCGGAATGCCCTATTACATAAACTGTTTCAGGCAAAACATGCTGGGGATAGGTGCTTTTTGCCATTTCAATAGCATCTATGATGTCATTCAGTTCCCATCCATTGGCATCAGGAAAACCATCGGAAATAGGTCCGTCTTTTCCTTTACGCTCAGGGTCAGCCTCCCCCCACCAAGCCTCACGGCCTGTGCTGCCACGACCTCGCATATCTACGCCTATTAAAAAAAAGCGTTTAAGTATAAATTGGTTTTCACCAAGGTCGCGCTGTACATAATAACGATTACCATACCATCCGTGCAGATATACCAATATCGGTTTTGGTTTGTTACCTGTTTTGATAAACGCTGCATAGAGCGTCTGATCGGAATTTTCGCTTGAAGCATATTTTACGCTTAGATTGTGAATAGCCATTGACTTATTTTCCATTTTACTTTTTATATCCAAGTGTTATTCCCAAAAGGATTGGAATTCCTTTTGTAGATCCTTTCATTTGTTTTACATGAACATTAGTTGTTTTCCCATGATAAACATGGGCGATAATAGCAATATTTCTAATTTCCATAAGATTTTGTATGATAACCAAATTTTGCTATACTACAAGAAGTTTTTATCTGTTTTTATAATATGCAAGAAAACAACATTATGAAACTAATAAATATAAGAGTAATTCCAAATACTAAGAAAAAATTACTACTACTAAATTCTTTTTAAATAGGACACTTTTATTTTAGCTTGACAATTTTGTATGGATTTTTATGTTAGGCAATGATACAATTTCCGTATGAATTTTGTACCTATGCTTGATTTGATGAAAAAGGCATGGGGGAATGGATATGCTGTCCCCTCATTTTGCGCGTGGAACGCTGATGTTATGCAGGCTGTGCTCAACGTCAGCCAGCGTCTTTCAGCACCTGTTATCATAATGAATGGACCTAGCGAATTTTCCTTGATGACGCCTGCTGTAATGGGGTCTGTAGCTCGAGCAGTAGCAGAAAAGTACTGTGTCAAAGCGGCACTTCATCTAGATCACGGGGATTCAATTAACCAAGTTAAACAGTGCATTAATGCGAAGTATACCTCGGTAATGCTTGATTTTTCATCAAGGCCATTTGAAGAGAATGCAAAAGCTATATACGAGGTGGTTTGTCTGGCGCATCCAAATGGCATCACAGTTGAAGGTGAAATTGGTGCTGTGGGCAAGGTTGACAGTACCACTTCTGAAGGTGGGTGTTCTTCAACTCTGACAAATCCTGATGAGGCAAGCAGGTATGTCAAAGAAACAGGGGTTGACGTGCTGGCAATATCTATCGGCAATGCGCATGGCAATTACACAAAACTACCGCAACTGGACTTTAACAGACTGGCAGCGATTCACAAGGCTGTGGACATACCTCTGGTACTGCACGGCGGTTCGGGAACACCTGATGAGGATATTCAAATGGCAATATCCCTTGGTATTGCAAAGGTTAACGTAGCCACTGATCTCGTAAATGCTGTACGGGAATCTCTTATCAATCAGTGGCAGTCTGGGCAAAACCACTGGGTTCCGGCTGCGCGTATAGAGGCCATGAGAGAAGTGGAAAAGGTTGTTGAAAACTGGATACATCGCACTGGAGCTGAAGGAAAGGCAGAGGCATGAAATTAAATATTTAAGGTAATAATAGAATAGGTTGAGAAATATAAATATGTTAAGACACAAAGAAATACACGAAAAACTTGTTGAAGCGGTCAATTCAGCTGTTGTTATTGACGCTCACACGCATATCCAGGATGATCTGTTGGATTTTGACGAGAAACTGGCTGCAGACGGCAGTCTTTCCGGCACACAAGCTCCTTTTAACCGCTGGTTTCAGTCCAATATCGATGAAGGGCTCAGGCGTAAACGGCTTGTAAGGCGAACCATGATGGATGCGACACACACTCTTTTTTATTCATGGTTTGCTGAAATTGCGGAAGGAGCAAATGGTCAATTGGACCATGCTATTAAGCTGATTGGCAACAATGGTGAGAACCAAAGACGTGAAGCAGGTAAATTTGTTCTGAAAGAGCTTCGCGACAGCCGATACTCAGAGTACGCCGAGTGGCTGCGAATAATGTTTCGGCTTTATGATGGGGTTCCTAAAGAGATTGATCCCCTGGATCCAGTGCATTTTGATATGATTTATGATGCTGTTAAGCGTCAGCGGCACGATCCGAAATTTGCGATTGGGGTGCTTGATAAAAATAATATTGCTGCATATGTGACAAGCATTGAGAACAGAGACAAGATGCCTGTGCAAAGGCCTGTTCATCCTGATCAGGTGGATCTTGGCTATGCCACGCATGAGCGGGCTTGGACAATGTTTGACTTTAACTGGCTAGTATGGCCTGAAAGAGCAACTGATTTCGGGCTTTTCACACAGGGTTACAAATTTCAGGCGGAGAAATATTTGCTATATCTGGAGGAAATCCTGCAATGTACAATCACTTCTGCTAAAGGTCTTCAGGAAGCGGTCAGGGACTTTTTCTTCAAGATTCTCAGAAGCCCGAAAAGCAACCCACGCAGCCGCTGCTTGTATGTTAATGGGCTACAGCACGAGAATTTCCGTTTTAGCACACCGTATTCAGAAGCTACTGTCAATTATGCGATACGTCATCACAAGGATCAGCTCAATGGGGAAAACAAAAAACAGGTTATAGCATGTGTTGCAGACGCCATGCTTCAGGCTATGAATGACATCGGCAAAGAATATAAAGAGCAAGGTGAACGATTTGGCTGCTGCTTACAGCTTTGCGGCGGCGTAACATATTTCATGGACTGGGCAAGAGAGATCCAGTCATTTCCTGTTGCTATTGCGCGTCTTGCCCAGGATGAGTATCCTGTCTGGACACAGTATCCACATGTGCATTTTGAGTATATCTGCGCGCATGAGACTCTGTATAATGACATGGCTAATGCCGCAAAGCAGGTTGGAAATATCTCTGTAGGCCCGTGGTGGCACTATTTTCGCAGACACAAAATTGCACGTATGCTTTATGATCAACTCAGCATGGGACCGATATCGTCAATTGCCTGCGGTTTTACAGACGCTAGGTTTGTTGAGATGCTTGTTGCAAAATACAGGAGCATGCGCCTAGGAGTTGCAGATACACTTTCGCTGCTGGTTGAAAACAGGGATTCTTCTCTTTATATGGATATGGATGCTGCCGAAGAGATTATACGGGAGCTTCTTTTCACTAATCCTGCTGCAATTCATCATATTCCGATTAATGATGACGTATGAAAAAAGTTAACTGTATTGGGATTCTGGTTGTTGATGCTCTGGCCAAACCAATAGAAAAATATCCTGTGCCTGAAGAGCATACCCAGGTAATTACTGACAGCATCCGGTTCCTGCCTGGAGGCGGGGCAGCCAATTCAGCAGCGGCCCTTGGCCAGATCGGTATTAATGTTAGTGTCTTTGCAAAAATAGGCCAGGATACTAATGGTATATTTATTATTCAGGAGCTTGAGAAAAACAATGTTGTTACAGACGGGATTTGCATATCAAAGCATGATTCAACACCCTTCACGTTTGTAGGGATCCATTCAAACAATCAACGAACTTTTATTCATACACCAGGTGCGAATAAAACTTTCTGTCTGAATGATATTGATCATGAGAAACTGTTAGACTGTAATTATCTGCTTTACCAAGATCTCTGGGTTCTACCTAATATTGATGGTGCTCCCGGTGCAGAACTGTTGAAAAAGGCTCAAAGACGCGGGATTATAACCCTGCTTGACGAATGCTGGGGATTGGGCCCTGACCGCCAGAAGTGGGAGACAATGGCTGGTTGTTCGCAGTATGTACTGCCCAGCCTGGATGATATGAAAGCTATTTATCCTGACAAAGACAGTAAAGAAATAGCTGATTACCTTCTTGGACTTGGCTGTGAATACGTGATCCTTAAGATGGGCGCAGACGGTTGTCTTGTTTGTAATAAAGATAAAAAAGAGCATGTACCGACATCAGCGCAGAAAATTGTAGATACAACTGGGGCAGGAGATTGCTTTAATGCAGGTTTTATTGCAGGACTTGTCAATGGTATGGATTCTAAACAAGCAGCAGTCATTGGATCAAAAGCTGCAGCTGCGTGCATGAAAAATGTTGGCGGAGCAGTGGGTATTCCAAAATTTGAACAGTTATGTAAATAGGAGTAAAGTGAGATGAAAATTTATATTCACACAGATATTGAGGGAGTAGCAGGCTATGTTTTTCAATAAGTTCTATCCCAAAGTCAGAGAATTTCCAACCATTCCAGCAAAGAAATCAATGATAAGCCATATCCCAGCAGTAGCAAATCCTCCTAGAATTAGGCCCAAAAATAGCGGCCGTAGCTTACGGAATATACCAATCCCACCATATTTGAGAATTACAGCCTTAATCACCCACGCAATAAATACTGAAAACCACACCCACCGCATAGGTCCAGTAGGGCCAATGGCAAAGCCTATTGGATGAATAGGCCACCATAATAAGCTATTCCGCATAAATGTTAGCAGCAGCATTATTGCTGCACCTATACCGCCAAATAGATATCCTCCTTTGTTGATAGAAACGGGATGTAGAAGCCATCTGGCAATTATGTTTCCTTCTCTTGGAACCATACCAGTGAAATGCCAGCCTCCAAAATTTATTCCACCTTCTTTATAGCAGAGGATAAGTACAGCCCACATGGAACTCATTAAGGCCACTAGTATAGCTATTAGAATAGCCCAGAAAATAGGCCTCTGTCTTAACTTTACTCTGTCAGCTAATTTCTGGCTGTTTGCAGTAGAGGCCATAACAAAGGTTCTTATGTCCATAAGCCAAGGAAAAGTAAAGAATAGACCAACTATACCTGATGCTCCCAGTATTCCGCTGCCAAGACCACTTACAGCTAAACTGGGTGCTGGCAAAGCTGCCCGGCCATAAGCAAGCCCCGCCTGGGCTACAATACGGCTTAACCCTGTAAAAATAGCAAAGGCTAGCATTACTAAAAATAGGCTGGGGAAAAAGCTCATACCAACTCTAGTAAGCCATATAACGATAAACAATAATCCTAATATAAGACCAAACACTGCTACTCTGTAAGAAAGAAGCTCATTAGTATCATCAACATCTTTCTTCCCGCAAAATGCCTTACCAAACACATCCTTGAGATGGCTTCTGCTCATCCACAAACTAATTGCCACAAAGACCAATAGCGCTCCTAAAGCCTGATACTTTACACTTGCCATGCCTTCTCCCCAGGCTACCTGTTCAATGCTAAAACCAATCCTTCTAAAGAAACCTGTCTGTAAAGTTGCCAAAAGTGAAAATAACCATAAGCTAAGAGATACGTCAAGACTTAACAAATAAGCCAGTCCTATTACTTCAAAGTATATTCTCGTACAAAGAGAAGCTGCCCCATCAAATACGGGGATGCTCCAGTTTAATTGGATTGGCGAAATGAAATGCCAATAGCGATGAAGAGCATTTATGGTGTTCAAAATAGCTGGAATAGCAAATCCTATCCACATAAGCTTATTCCTGAAAAACGGGGGGATAATGGACTTACCATCTTCTCTCACCATTTCAGAAGGCAGTTCTGTTAAAGGGAATGTTAATCTTTCCTTCTCTATCCACTGCTTGCGCAGTATTACCATAATACATATCATGACAAAATATACTACAAGGATAAAAACAATCCAGTTCAATAAAGGCCATAACCATGCTCCCCATGGAATATTCCCTCCTTTAGGCAATCCTTCAAAAAAACATCGAATAGCCTCTTTATCCTGAGGAACGAGCCACCTGGGAATATGAGGATGTATAATCTCTGCCCACCTGTTCACAGGAGTAGCATAGTAGAATATTCCTGCCAGAAGAGGCATAAGGTTCATAACAAAACCCCAGGATGGAATAGTGCAGGCAATAATCATCATAATATACACAATTATCAACTCAGAAGAAGAAAGCCCTACCTTTTTTCCAATACATTTTAATAATACGTTTATTCCTAAAACCAGAACAAAGAATAGAAATATGGCTCCGCCTGTAGAGAAATCAGCACACATGGGAGAACCATGAAGCACTGCTACGCCATAAACCTCACCGGCAGCAATACAAAAACATAGTACTACCCCTATTAAAAGGGCTTTTTTAGTAACTCCACTTTTAAAACCGCCGGAATTATTTTTATCTTCCATTAGTAATATTCTCCTTTTCTATATCTTCTCACAGTGGCTCACCACCGGTGATAGCCAGTATCACCGGTACTGCGGTATTCATTGCACTTACAATGCTGATTGAAACTATAGGCTGATCCGGCTCTGGATTCACCCATTCACACATGTAAACCCCAAGACTTTTGTGCTTTGGGTTCTTTCCCGTCCATGCAAGCGTAGCCAGTGGAAGATCCTTTCTTGGCAGCCACCAATCTATAACCGTGAGACCTACGACCATCGGAATATTTATTGTGTAACCATCTATATATTTAACAATATAGTCCCATGCCTTGCCATTCCCACCCCATGCGGAAGCATGCAGGAAGTACAACACACCGACCTTCCTACCTACCGGAATTTCTGTAACAACTTCAGGAAATGATGGCGTATGAATAGGAGTACGCAAGACTATACTCCCGTCCGTGATATAGAATGGGACACTGGCGAACCTTTGCTGGCCCAATGGGAGCTCGCGCAGGTCGTTATCAGGCAACTCACTTCCGTGAACAAATCCTCCTTTCTCAACTGTGGCAGTTTTTGAACTCAGAGTACGATTGCAAAACAGACTAAGATCAACTGTGAAAAAAGTTCGTAGACATGGTTCTCTCTTAACTAAATTATCCACAATATACCCTAGACGTAATGCCTTATCCACTGTTAGTATCTCGCCACGTATCGGGTAATCGTCAGTACGGAATGGAGAAGCGGGAAGCCCCTCTTTATTGTAAAGATTAACAACCGGATAGTCAGCCCAGCCGTATCGGACCGCTACAGGATTCAATACCTGCGGGCTCCATACGATCACTGTTTGTCTCCTGATTTCCGCATGAGCATTGAAAAATTTTCTATCTGCTCCGGCAATAGTAAATCCTCTCAATGTACCATTCCTAGTCGTCAAACCACCTCCTACGTGTTTAAAAGTGAGTATCGCTTTGTCGGCTTTAATACTCATCGTCTTGTAAATGGGGCCATGATAAACTATATGTCTTCCGTAAGCAACAGCTAGTGCAGCCATCGCCAAACGTGCTCCGACAGGTTCCTTCTGTTTCGGATGGATATCAATCTGATCTCCTGCGTCAGTAATGACCACCATGGCGGTACGCGGCACATTGAGGCTCGTCAGGAGTTGTGTTTCTCTTAACTCGGCCCAAGCACTATCCTGAGGTTCAGGCTTGATCTTCTTCCATGGAGCCAGTTGGACAAAGAGAAAGGGAAACTTCCCCTGCCCCCAGTCTTCGCGCCAGCTGCGAATCATTGCTGGGAAAAGGCTGCGATATTGAAACGCCTCATTTGCATTACACTCGCCTTGATACCAGATGACTCCTTGAATGGCATAGGATTGAAGAGGAGTAATCATTGCATTATAAAGGACTCCTGAATCACTTTTTGATATATTCTTACGCTCAGGATTATCTCGGAGGATATGCGAGCTCATCCATGGTTGTATTGCTGTTCCACCCCATGACGAATGTATAAGACCGACTGGTACATTCAAGGCCTTACGCAGGTTAACTCCAAAATAATATCCAACTGCTGAGAAATGAGGAATTGTATCCGTTCCGCATTCCTGCCAGTTTCCTGCCAAATCATGTAGCGGCACATTTGACATAGCTCTGGGTACAGTAAAAAGACGCAGTCTGGGATCCTTTGAAGCAGTAATGACTTCTTGAGCATTAGCAGTTAACGAAATGGGAAACTCCATGTTCGATTGTCCACTGCAGACCCACACTTCACCCACGAGTATATTATACAGTTCAATAGTATTCTCACCGCTAATTATCATAGCAAACGGACCGCCTGCATACAGTGGTTTGAGCTGTACCATCCACTTACCGTCTTGAGCTATAGTAGAAACCTCTTGTTTCTGAAACTTAACTGTAACTTTCTCTCCATTGTTAGCTGTGCCCCATACAGGCACATTCACACCCTGCTGAAGCACGGCACTGTTCGAGATAAGTCCGTGAGGTTTCACCGCTGCCAATACCCCTGAATCCAGAGCTATTGTCAGAGCTATTGTTAATAAAATTAAAATTCGCAAGACTTCTTTCATAAAATTTTCTTCAATAACAAACCGCACAATAAATTTACATTTAGAAGAAAGAATCACTTCTTATATCCCATGGTTATTCCCAGGAGGATTGGAATTCCTTTTGTAGATCCCTTCATTTGTCTTACATGGATATTCTTAATCACCTTATCCGACCTGGGATTTTCCCATTCATACCAATAAACGTACACTGGCCTCTGAGCATAATAGTTGTATCCTTTCCAAGCGAGACGCATTCGTCGTGGCAGAAAGTCTACATTCTTCCACCAATCCCAGAGGTTCTTTCCGCCAACTATGGATATCTCTTCATATTTGCCATCACTGTATTCTATCGCATAAACTATTGAGCCTGCGCCATACATAGACGTCTGCAGGAAAAATACTGCATCTGCCTTTTTCTCAACAGAAATCGTTGCCTCTTTAGGAAATTCTCCCTTTGCCACACCTCCTTTTCGCAGCTTTGTTATTTGTGGCACTTCCAGAATAAGACACGATTTCGGGTCAGAAGCTACCTGCGCAGGGATCCCATTAAGAAGAACATTTCCTGTTTCAAATTCCCGCAGATCATTTTCTGGCACATCAGGCCACCCATAAGGTCCACCAGTTGTTATGCTTCGATTTGCAATCATGTGAAAATCGAGAGGAATAAACCTTTGGCAGGGCTCTTCGGAAACCCTCCCATGTTTTAAACTCGCGGTCGAAACGCCCAAAAGAATCGGCGTAACTGGCCCTTGCTCGCTACACATCTGAATTGAGGAAATCTCCCTATCAGGATGAGTGTTTACCCATTCCATAAGATAAACACAAACTGGATCACGCACCGGATTTTTACCCGACCAGGCCAGCTTTGCTCCCTCAAGATCTTTTCCAACATCCCACCAATCCTTAACATTATAGCCGTTTACAATCGACAACTCTGTTTTCAGACCGCTGGCATAGTGAATTATATAACTGCCTATCTTGCCCTTTCCTGAACCTACGGCAGTATGAAGGAAGTAGACTTTCAAGGCTTTTCGGCCAATCTGAATAAGTCCTGATTTTGTAGGCAGAAAGGGTAATCTTTTTGATTTTAACACAGTAGCCTCATGAATCAAAAATTTTACGCCTTTAAATTCATGGATACCCTTGGGAAGCTCACGAAGATCATTATCTCCCTCATCAATAAGAGGAGGACGATCTGGCATAACATCCCGCAGACTGAGTGCCCGGTTACAGTAAGCTTGGAGATTGAGAGGAAAATATTCTAAATCAATGGCTTTATCCTCTTTACTAATTGAAATACATCCAAGATTGGTAGCCAGAGTATTTACTACTCGCATTGCCTGCGGCTGGCTGCGAAGCGCCTCCCATCTCAACTGGTCAACCACTAGGGATCCTTTACCGATTTTCCATTGAACTAATACAGGTGGATTGGTAAATACTTGCGCGTCTAAGTTCTTTCCCTTAACAAGCACTTCTTTAGCAATATCAGTTATTGATTCCGTTCTATCACCCCATTGATATCTGCCGCGTCGCCACCACAGCTCATAGTTCGAAAGCCCGGATCCCAGCCCTCTGTTAGTAACGAGTTCTACAGCAGGGGGGATTTTACTTGCTAGGCTAAATCCCTCAGGAAGCAATTCCCTGAAATTGCTCAGAGAATCATACTGAGATTCTATATAAATAGTTCTTATCTGTTCTTTTGTAAAAGCAATGCCTTTGTAAAGCCGGACATCATCAATCAGACCATTGAAGAATCCACTAGGTCCATTTTTCCAATGAAAAGCGGAACCGATAAGAAAATACTCCCCTTTCTTATCGGGATTGATAGCTCCTCTTCCTCCTTCCGCGACAAGTTTCCCGTCCACATAGAGACAAAGTTTCTCATTCCATTTCCGCACTCCGCACAGATGATGCCAGCCTGACTGCGCTGGAGCGGCAATGAAATTAAAAAAAGGCTTTTCTGTAGCTGGATCTCCGTTAACTATGAAATAAAATTGAGGAGATTTTTTGTCATCCTTCATCCGCTGATAAAAGCCATAGTTGGTTGCGGCATAATCCCCAACAGCCATTCCCAAAATTCCGCATCTAAGTGTAAGGTCATTGGATTTTACCCAGGCCATCAAGGTGAAGTCTTTTTCACCCATCCTCAAATCTTCACGATCCGGGACGGCATATAGATATTGCCTCTTGCCATCAAATTCCACTGCTCTATTGAAGACACCTGGAGCTGTTTTCGGAAAATCTTCCCAAACCTCCGCAGTAAGGTTATTACCACGACCACTGGCATCTTTCACTTCACCTGTTTTACCTTTCCACGCAGATTCATCCATCTTCCACCAAGCAACCAGCTTTTCAGAAGGGATTTTCGCGGCCTTTGTCTTCTCTGTACTTTGAAGATTATGAAGCCATACCGTGCCACCACGTTTCATCCAATGGGATAGCATCTCTGACTCATCAGAGGATATGTTTTCCCGTGGTCCAATCAGAAGAACACCTTGTAACGGGAGCTCAGAGACGCTAAGAGGATAATTAATTTCTGTATACTGCACTCCCGCCTCCTCAAGTGCTTCCGCAATCTCAGGGCTCGCTTTAGCTAAGAGTCTCAGCCTCTTCTCTGGAACAATCTCCGACTCATTTGTCCATGAATGCATGTTTGTTACCAGCCGATCAGCAACTGGTTCATGACACAAAACATCGGTAAGCATCAATTGGCATAAAAGCACAGAGCCTTTCCCGAATGGTATCTCCACTAATGGTGTCCATCTCAATCCATCAGGACCTCCACTATCCAATAAAATCCGGAAATTTCCCCGAGAGGGTTTTGCATACGCCTGTTTGCACACACGATGATTCAGCGACCAGGTAGGTTCCGCCTTTTTACGTGCTCCTCCGGATGTATGAGGAGGATAGTTCTGAGCTCGAGCTCGCCAGTAGGTGAAATCCTCTTCTTCTAATCCAGCTAGAACGGGGTGGTCTGGAAAACGGATCCACGCCTGATTTGATTCATGCCTGATATCAGGCTCCATTTTCATAGGTGTAGGAGCAACAAAGGGAGCTTCCTGCCTCAGAATGACCAACCGGCCGCCACGGGATACAAAATCCTGCAGTATTTTGGGGTTATAACCGGAATTTCCAGACAAAGCGTTTTCGCCAATCCAGAGAGAATCAAGCCCTTTCATAGAGCCGGAAGTCAGATTATCTATCTGCTTTGTCATTACCCCTAATCTATTCAGCGCCTTCTTTGTCAGCCCTGAAGGATCATAAATCGGGACATGGATATTTTTAGATACCTCAAGCAGGGGCAATACCTTATATGTCCGAGATGAGAAGTCATGTACTTCTCTGCCGTCAAATACTTCCCATTCCAGAGCCATGGTAGAGCGCTCCTTAACTTTCGGCAGGTGAAGAGTGAGGATAATATCCTCACGTCCGCCCGGGCTGAGTTTCTTAGACACCTTGCCGGAACCAAGAACTCCAGATGCAGCCCTTAATCTCCAGCGCAATTCAAGACCTTCGGTCTTTAAGCTATCGTTGAGCAGACTGAAGGTGCGTTTGATCTTTTCTCCCGAGTAGAAAGTATGATCATATTCTCGTAGAATGGCACAAATGGACGGTTCTAATGATTTATAGACAAACGCGTCACGAAAACCAGACATCCACATATTTGTCCCTGCTACTCCGGATAGACGAGCACCATCATGGATCATTCTTGATCCTTTAAGCCAGGCTTGTATCCATGTATGCTGTCGAAAATATGTCTTATCTCCAAGAATAGTACTAACTCCATTGGGTGCTTCCGCGTATGAGTGGTCAGCCATTTCTCCCACTATTATCGGTCGATCTCTTTTCCAGTTAAAAACGCCTGGAGCGCGGTTGAAGACTACTGGCATGGGGGTTTGATACCAGAAGGCGCTGTCTGGCCAGAGGAAGTGTTTGCCTAGGGGATATGGATAATGAATGGTAATAAAGTCCATCCCATCTCTCAGATAATCGTCATCATCATCAAAGCTGAGGGGTCGCGTTGGATCCACAGTTTTTATCGCGTCACGAACACTGAAGGGAAGATCAGGCGTCCTGTCCGGAGAGTGCTCTACTACTTCATTTCCTAAGCTATAAAAAAAGACTGAAGGACGATTACGATGAAGAAGAGCTGTAGCTCGAACATGCGCGCGCATATTTTCCCAGAAAACAGAAGAATGGATGTCTTGATACTTGGCATGCCAGGCAACTTCGACCTGAAGTGGTAAACCGATTTCATCTGCCACATCCAGCCAGAAAGGAGATAGAAAATCTCCTCCGAATATATCATGCGGTACACGCCATAAATTCCGACCACTGTTCTTCATATAGCGCATGTAATGACTAAGTCCATGTGGTGTATCACATATTTTCTGCATAGATCCAGAAAAACGCCTTATATTATAGATTTCTTCATTCAATCTGAAACGTATCCCATCTGTCTGGATTTTTCGGTAGCCAAACCGCATGTCATGAGTATCAAGCAGGCGCTTCTGATTATCAATAATACGACTCTGGAAACGATAAAGGACAGGAGAATGCGGAAACCATGGGGAAAGTTTAACTGCTCCCTCCAGTTTGATTTTCTCTGTTTTTCCCCCATCAAGAATCAGCTTTCTTTTACCCAATTGGGCAATCTCCTTTCCCTCTTTCCAGATAGCACCCTCGATTGTAATAGACGCGCTGTTTGGAGAATGGTTGGAAACAGTTATCTCTGCCTGCAATCGTTTTTCTTTAAATTTGGGAATAACAAATGTATCATCTACGGAAACTCGCGGCCGGGCATATAAATTAACATCCTGCCATGGTCCACCATACTTATAGCCTGGACGAAAAACCTTAATCCCCCGCCCCCAGACACCGACTACACCAAGAAGGGCATTTAGGGGTCCTCTCTTGTATATGCCGCCTGGACTAAGAATTGAAGAAAGTTTTTCCGGATTTAAAAGCGAGGTAAGATCCGCAACCGCCAGCAAAACCGTGTTTTTTCCGCCAATCCGGGCTATCTTGGTTATATCACAGATAATAGGATTAAAACTGTCAATACTTTTTTTTATGAATTTTCCATTCACATACACTAGAGTAGTTCCCCAGCTGGCCCCGATTTCAAGCGAAATCCGCTTGCCGGTCATGCTGGTTGGTATAATGAAATCCCTCATAAACCAGGCTCGATGACAGTTATGCTTCATAAATGGCTCACAGGCATTCTTCATGGGGCTACTCCATGTGGGGCCCTCTTTCAGGTCTCCACTTTCCGTAAATTGATAGTGCCATTTGGAAAACTGATCTCCTAAAGAAGTATGTGTTTTAGGAGGAATGGTCCAAGATTCCCAAGCTGCGTTTTTAGTTGGAAATGCTCCAAACTTATCTTCCTTAACAGCCAGCATCTTCCATTGAGAACCACTCAAAAGAAGGCGTTGTCTGTCGCCAATTAATTTGTCACAACTGGCATAGCGAGTTGCAATTTCTCCTGTTTTTTCATCAATCAATTGCACACGATATGGTTTGGTAGAGTTGACCTTAAATGAAAGATCATGGTGCCAGCTCTTTTTTCCTGAAGGTCGGCTGGTGGAGTCTGTAAGCACACTTCTTCCAAAATAATCAATTACCTCAATGCGAAATTTCCATTCTTCATCAGATCCTTCTGCATGGCGAAATTCTACCCTAATTCGAGCTTTGCCTGTCTCAGGATCTGTTGGAAACGATGTAACCAGCATTCGTCCTTTTAATCTTCTGGCCAGATTCTGCCATGTCAGATGCAGAGGTCCTTTTACCCGACCACTATCTCTTCCATGACCGGCAATACGTAAAGCCAGAACATTACGATTATCCCTGTATAATATGTTGAGTGGAATATCTGCGAAAATAGCGCCTCTTTTACGTTTTAGAACAAGCTTATGTCCGTTAACATAGAGTTTTGTTGCTCCACGTACCTGCCCTAACTCGCAAATTAATCCTGTGCCTAATGCTTTTTCAGGTATCAGAAAATCCATCCTATACCATATCACGCCATTATATCCGGGAGGAACAGACGGCGTTTCTTTATGTATGAATTTCCATGGAGCAAGCCAGGTCGGCCAGTCCGCATCAAAGAAATCGGGCTTCTCTGCTCCGGGAGCATCGCCAAGATAATATTTCCATTCATAGGGGATCATTATTTCATCCCGGCTATAATCTGTATCAACAGCGCAAAAAACGGATTGAATAAAACCGAAAACACATACAATAAAAACAAACCACGCAACAAATTTACGTTTCATGTTTCAGTCTCCTACTTTTTGATTTTTATAGATCAAAAGCCTTTTGCGATTCCATGTAAATTCCCTTTATCTGTTCTTTTGTAAAAGCAATGCCTTTGTAAAGCCGGACATCATCAATCAGACCATTGAAGAATCCACTAGGTCCATTTTTCCAATGAAAAGCGGAACCGATAAGAAAATACTCCCCTTTCTTATCTGGATTGACAGCTCCCTTTCCTCCTTCTGCAACAAGTTTCCCGTCTACATAGAGACGAAGTTTCTCACCCCATTTCCGCACTCCGCACAAATGATGCCAGCCAGGCTTCGCGGGAGCGGCAATGAAATTCCAAAAAGGCTTTTCTATAGCTGGATCTCCGTTAACTATGAAATAAAATTGAGGAGATTTTTTGTCATCCTTCATCCGCTGATAAAAGCCATAGTTGGTTGCGGCATAATCCCCAACAGCCATTCCCAAAATTCCGCATCTAGCTGTAAGATCATCGGATTTTACCCAGGCCATCAAGGTGAAGTCTTTTTCACCCATCCTCAAATCTTCACGATCCGGGGCGGCATAAAGATACTGTCCTTTTCCATCAAATTGTGCGGCTTTGCCCAAGACACCAGGAACTGTCTTTGGATAATCCTCCCAGCCTTCCGCAGTAAGGTCATTACCATGACCGCTGGCATCTTTTACCTCTCCAGGCTTCCCTTCCCGCTCA
>Ga0207996_1001387_pt1 | contig 16979 bp, 8 predicted proteins | sample AntAceMetag02UKG_FD_184773 | JGI IMG/M metagenome (GOLD analysis project Ga0207996, IMG submission 184773) | Saline lake microbial communities from Ace Lake, Antarctica - Antarctic Ace Lake Metagenome 02UKG (SPAdes) (version 2) | ecosystem: Environmental > Aquatic > Non-marine Saline and Alkaline... | reverse complement strand
TCTCGCTTAGTATACATCATCTCAGTCTGCCACACCCACTATTCCAAGACAACCTTTGCTGAGAACCAGTGATCCTTTACGAATTGTCATTTTGCGGATTGTTGACTCCCCTGCGACACTGTTAAATTCACTGTCCAACCCACTCTCAAGGGTCAGCTCTTTCGATTGGTTAAGACCGACATCTTCATTATAAGTCCCCTGTTCTACCTTTATCGTAGTATTAGGGTCAGCAGTCTCCATCGCTGCATTTATTGATGACTCGCATGGGCTCCTGCCACCACATATGCCGTCGGGTTCAACATAATAGGCAGTGCTCGAAGAGGCAACGGTGAACAAACCCTGTCCTGTTCCCATAGACGAATCATCTATAGGTTCAATCACGAGAACACAGTTGACAGAACTGAATCCAGTCACTTTCCAATTATATTCCCCATCATTTTCCGTGCGCTCCTCAATCGTCTCAAAGGTGCCGATCTTCGCTCCCTGACGGGAGATGGATATCTTGACATTGCCGCTGATCTCCCGGGTTTCCCACGTGATTGACATGGAATCCCCAACATACCAAATTGATGCCTGGGCAGGCGATAAAATAACCAGATGACCCGGCATCTGGTTCTGTCCGCCTCGAACCGCACGCACATCATAGCTATCAGACTTATCGTAGTCGCCGCCATACCCAAGACCGAAATAGACGACCCACGCTCTGCCGTAGGGAGGGAGGTGCGCATAGGTAGTAGACGACCAGTAACTGGACGACAATGTATTTGGGAAATAGGTCGTATTTATAGCAGGTTTATATATGGAATAGTCCACGATGGATTGTAGCTCTCTTTTGTTTGGCAAGCGCCAGTCGTCATATCCGGCCAAAGAAAGGGCTTCACAGTGAGAGATGGCGGCCTCCCAGTTCATTGTACCGTCCGTGGCCTGCTGCCACATGAGACCCGTCAGCGTGTCCGTCACCGTGCCGTCTCCGTCAATAACCAGATGATCCAATGACCCAGTCTGTCCACCACCCACGGCACGCACATAACAGCTTTCGGACTTAGGGCCCCAGTAGTCGAGGCCGTAGTTGAAATAAATGCTCCATGCGAAGTAAGCGGTACTGCCGGCATAGGTAGTAGACGACCAGTAATTGGACCACAGTGTATTAGGGAAATAATCCGAGTTTATGGCAGGCCCCCAGCGTCCCAGGTCTGTGATGGAGGCCAATTCCTTGATTGTGGGAAGACGCCAGTCGGAATGGCCTCCAAAGCTCGTGGAGTTGAGTTCAGCGATAAACACATCGTGGGCGTTCTGCCAGGCATATTGATTGTCTTTATCATGAATCGACCCATCATCGGTCTTTACCTCCCAGACAAGCTGGGTGACATTATCCCGCACCATGACCCAGGATTCGGCTGAATCAGGCAGGTCATTCCCGCTTTCATTCAACTTGGTATAGGAAGGCGGGTTGATCAGGTAAGTGGCGTCCTGGCCGTAGAAATCCTCTTCCGGTTCAGGGCATATGATCTCTTCGGTGTTGTTATAACACCTGGTCTGATTCGTATCCGGGAGCGGCCTACCCCAGCCCGCACCGGCCAAAAAGTTGAAAAGCAAACAGATCGCCCAAAACACTATTAGCCTTTTCATACATTCCCTCCCTCGTTTTCCTTGTGTAAAATAGACTTTTTAGATGTTAGCACTCCTAAAAAGAAGAAGTTCCCTTTTTTAAGCTCCCCTTCCACATAGAAGAATTCAGCCGTATAGGTGTCAGATCATTTTCTCTATCGCCTTCATGAATTCTGCCCGTGTTGCCGGTGGACCGTCTCCATAATTCATGTGACAATCTTGACCCGTCCATTCACACAACACAGTCCGCTCTGTTTCGTCCAAATTCATTTCCTTTTCTAAAGTTAGGTATGCAATCTCTGGCCGTTCGGGTCGCTTTTCTGCATTAGTGTTAACTTTCAGGACAATCCCCACAAAATACGCTTCTGGAGCGTTTGCTGGTGTAGGCATGGTCACGACTATGCAGGGAAAGTCTTTGATACGACAAGTGGTGATGCCAACATCGGTAATGTCGAATAAGGGAGCTCCTTCTGGATCACAATTCTCCCGAACCTGTCGCCAGATATCCCCAAGAAAGTCATCACGCTGGGGTGAAACCATGACGTCGAAGAACTTGAAAGGAATCTCCTGGCAGATCTGGCGCAGCGCAACATGCACCAGCACATAGTGATGGCGGCATTTTTTCGGCTGCTGAGAGGTCTCATGTTTTTTATCTAATGGCCACATTGGAGTTCCGCTGATCTAACATGTATCAGCTTAAATCAAATATATTAAAATATTATAAATCCCATATAGCAGCATATTTTGTGATTTTTTCGCATTCTATAATCTCTTTCGGTCCCAAACTTCAGATTGCAACTACATTATAAAGCGCCAAATCCGTTCTTGTCAAACTATTGGATCACCAGCTTGTCAACGACAATGGTCCCATTCCTGATTGTTATAAAATTGACCGTCGTGTATGAAGGTTGGCTCGTAAACGTAGAATCCCATCCCCCTTGAAGGGTTAGTGCCTTTGATTCGTTCAGGACAATGGATTCATCGTAAGTTCCCTGGACTGTCAAGATGACTGATCCGGTGATTGCTGCATCAATGGCCTCTTGGATTGAATCGTAGCACGGGGTTTTATCCCCACAATCTCCACTGATGCTTACGTATAAGGTAGGTGCGTTGGAGGTTGTGAAACTCACATCACTGCCATATCCTGTCCCCAAACTGTTGCTCGCATATGCTCTCACATGATAGGTACTTCCTGGCCTAAGCCCTGTGATGAAGCTGGTAAAACTGCCTGTGTCGGTACCGTCTGAAGTCTTGTTGTCGCTGGTGGTCGGATTGGCAGATGTGCTCCAGCAGACACCTCTCGCGCTAACAGTAGCACCACCATCATAGGTAACATTTCCGCCGCTTGAGGCGCTATTGGGTGTTATTGCGGAGATTTCGGAGGTCATGACGATGGGAGCATGCAGGGTGCGGTAACGGATAATCGTACCGTCGTTGCCCACGGCAAAGACATAGGACCCGGAATGGCCCCATACCGCGTAGAGGTCCTTGGCAGTGACGCTGGCCATAGCATTCCAGGAGCTGCCGTCATAATGGAGAACCATGCCGTCATTTCCCACGGTAAAGATGTCGATCCACGAATTGCACCAGATGTCCATGAGGCGATCGGTAGTTCCGCTCGTCATGGGAACCCACGCACTTCCGCTATATTCACGGATGCTGCCGGAAGTTCCAACGGCAAAGACATCGCTCCACGAATTACCGCACATCCCGCGGAGGTCGTCTGTAAGGCCGCTCACCTGCGTGCTCCACCCGCTTCCGTCATAATGCAGGATCTTGCCGTAATTGGTCGTGGCAAAGACATCCGTTCCGGAACTGCCCCAGACGGCTCTGATAAAATCGGTAGTGCCGCTCGCCATTGGATTCCACGAGGTCCCGTCATAGTGGAGGATCGCGCCATAAGATCCCACTGCAAATACATCAATTCCGGAACTGCCCCAGACGCCATAGAAGCTATTCGAAGACCCGCTGGCCATAGCACTCCAGGAGATTCCGTCATAGTGAAGGATCGTACCGACATTCCCAACGGCAAAGACATCGGTTCCGGAACTGCCCCAAACATCATTCATGTGGAGGGTAGTGCCGCTCGTCATGTCGCGCCACGCTGTCCCGTCATAGTGGAGAATCGTTCCATAGGTCCCGACGGTAAAAACGTCGGTCTCAGAACTGCCCCAGACGCCGGAGAGGCTTCTGGTGGTCCCGCTCGTCATGGCACTCCACGAGCCCCAATCATAGTGCAGAATTGTGGCTCCTTGGCCCACAGCAAAGAGGCCGTATCCCGGGATGCCCCAGACACCCTCAAAAGTTCCCTCGGTGAAACTGCTCTCCATTTGACTCCACGAATTGCCGTTATAATGGTAAATATAGTATTGTCCAACGGCAAAAACGTCATTCCCGGAACCGCCCCAGATCCCGCGGAGATCATACTCGGTGCTGCTCGTCATGGCGCTCCAGGAACTGCCGTCATAGTGGAGAACGGTGCCATTTGACCCGACGGCAAATACGTCGGTCCCGGAACTTCCCCAAACATCTTGGAGCGTTTCATAAGTCCCACTGGTCATGGCACTCCACGAGGTTCCATTATAATGAAGAATCGTACCGCCATACCCAACGGCAAAAACATTATTTTCGGCACTGCCCCAGATGCCAAAGAGGTAATTTGTGGTGCCACTTGGCATTTCACTCCATGAACTGCCGTTATAGTGAAGGATCGTGCCGCTTCCCGAAGAATAGTCATACCCCACTGTAAAGACGTCTGAGCCTGAACTACCCCAGGCCGCCCGGAACCGGCTGGCATGATTGCTCAGCATTTCACTCCATGAACTGCCGTTATAGTGAAGGATCGTACCGGTTTTCGATCCGTAGTCCTGCCCCACGGCAAATACATCGGTTCCGGAGCTACCCCATACGCCGTGGAGATCATACTCGGTGCCGCTTGTCATGGTGCTCCATGAACCGCCGTTATGGTGGAGGATCGCGCCGTCATCGCCCACGGCAAAAACGTCGGTGACGGAATCGCCCCAGACAGCGTTAATATTTTCATGAACAACGCTGTTTGACATTTCACTCCACGAACTGCCGTTATAATGGTAGATCATAGAATAATACGTATATCCTACTGCAAAGACGTCGGAGCTGGAACCGCCCCAGATACCGTAGATGTGGGTGCCGGAGCTGATGCCGGTCGATATATCGTTCCACGAACTGCCGTCATAGTGGAGGATCTTCCCGTGGTTGGCCCCGGCAAAAACGTCCGTTCCGGAATTCCCCCAGACGGATCGGATGGAATCGGTAATGCCGCTGGTCATGGTAGTCCATGAGGTACCGTTATAGTGGAGGATTCGGCCGGAATCCCCTACAGCAAAGACGTCGGTGCCGGAACTGCCCCACACGGCTTTGATGGAATCGGTAGTGCCGCTCGTCATGGCACTCCAGGAGATTCCATTATAGTGGAGAATTGTACCTTCAGATCCCCCTGCAAAAACATCATTTCCGGAACTGCCCCAGACACCCTGTAAATGGGCGCTTGTGCCGGTCAACATTTCGTTCCACGAACTGCCGTCATAATGGAGGATCTTACCAGAACCCCCTACAGTGAAAACATCGGTGCCGGAACTGCCCCATACGGCATTGAAACAGCCGGAGACGCTGCCGGTCGACATTTCGCCCCACGAGGTCCCGTCATAGTAATGAATTTTGCATCCTCCCACGGCAAACATATCGCTTGTGGAGCTTCCCCATATGCCCCAAAGTTGATCGTGAGTATTGCTCGTCATGGCCTTCCATGAACTGCCGTCATAATGGAGAATCGCACCGTAGTCCCCCACGGCAAAGACATCGGACCCGGAAAAGCCCCAGACTCCATATAGATCACCTCCCCGGGGTGTCGGATTCTGCCACTCCCACGAAGCAGCCTCGGAAGTATCGCAGGTAAGGATAAAGAAAAGGAATAAAAATGAACAAATTGATACCATCGATCCCGACCAGAATCTCTTCATCATAAACTCCTCTACTGATTGCTATCAGGTTAATAATGAACTGATTTCATACCTTTATCGGCCGTCTAATCCATCACATTCCCGGCGAACACTCCCCTATGACTCGCTATGACTGCCCTTTTTCCAATCGATGGACGAAACGGCACTTATCCCAAACCCCTATTACCATAAACCGGCCAGATCCTGATCAACCCCGTACAATAAATAACCCACCTTCCTGGTCTGAACGTTAAATCGATTATAGGACCTTGGAAAGCAAACGTCATGAATTTAGTTGTGATGCCGAGACATCTCGGAACACCCTCTGCATCCCCCCGCCAAAACATCCAAATAATCAAAATATCTGGGACATTCTATTGCCCTTCACAAATTGTTCCGATGATTTATTCATAGTGTACGAAAACCCGTAGCATTTATACTGGATAAACTCTCAAATGCGTTCTTAAAAACTATTGGATCACCAGCCTGCCAACTACAACGGTTCCGTTACTGATTGTTATAGAATTGACCATCGTATATAAAGGCTGGGTCGTAAATGTAGAATCCCATCCCCCTTGAAGGGTTAGTGCTTTTGATTCGTTCAGGACAATGGATTCATCGTAGGTTCCCTCGGCTATCAAGATGACTGACCCGGTGCTTGCTACATCAATGGCCTCTTGGATTAAGTCGTAACACGGGGTTTTATCCCCACAATCTCCAGTGATGCTTACGTATAAAGTAGATTCATCGGCACTGGCATATCGCCATACGCTCTGGCCGTAAGTACCGGCAAAAACAGCTTGTGGGCTTTCCGGGGTAACCTCTATGGAATAGGTGGTGCGATTCCATTCCGACGTCCCTAGTTGGGTCCATGAGCCACCCTGGTTTGTGGACGCGTAGACCCAGGTAAAGGCGGCATACAGAGTTCCATCAGTGACGTAATCTGGTGAGACAACCAGATCGTTGACGCAGAGATGAGAGGGGTACCCGTTGTTGACTGCACTCCACAAATCCCCATCATTGGTGGATTTGAATATCCCGGCACCCTCTGTCCCGGCATAGATCGTCCTGTCGGTGGCATACCCGGGCGAAATAGCCAGGGTTGTTATCTTGAGATTGGTCAAGCCACTGTTGGCAGCGGTCCAGGAATCGCCACCATTGGTGGACTTGAAAATCCCGCCTTCCGAGGTACCGGCGAAGAGGGTATGATCAATGGAGTAGTTGGGAGAAACGACCAGTATTTGAATCCAGTTTAAGGGCAGCCCTGTGCTGGAGTCATTCCAGGTATTTCCTCCATCGGCAGACTTGAAGACGCTGCCGGTGAAGGTGCCTGCAAAGAGGGTCTGGTCCGTGGCATAGCCTGGCGAGAGGGCTAAAGACCTCAGGTTCAAACTCGTCAACCCGGTGTTGGATTGGATCCAGGAATTGCCCGCGTTCGTTGACTTGAACACCCCGCTGTACCAGGTTGCCGCAAAGAGAGTCTGGTCCACAGCGTAATCCAGCGAGAAAGCCACGACCTCCACGACGTAAGTATTGGTGAGCCCACTGCTGGTCCAGGAGCTACCTCCGTCCACAGAGCGGAAGACGCCGAGGTACCTGGCCCCGGCAAAAAGGGTATGGTCAGCGGCATAGTTAGGGGAAACGCCGAGGGCCATAGTGTCGATATTAGTAATGCCGGTGCTGGCCGCGCTCCAGGAGCTTCCGCCAGAGGTAGACTTGAAAACACCGTCCCCGTATGTACCAGCGAAAAGAATGCTGTCAGTGGCGTAATTTGGCGATATGGCCAAGCTACGCATCTGGATTCCGCCTTTGACACTGCCCCACGAACTGCCTCCGTCGGTGGACTTGAATATTCCAGTACTGCCGCCCCCGGCAAAGAGTGTCTGGTCGCTGCCATACCCGGGTGAGATGACCAAGGCGTTTACGTAGGTGGTTCCACCACTGCTGCTCCAGGAGTCGCCTCCATTGGTGGATTTGAAAACACCGCCACCGCCGGTTCCAGCGAAGAGGGTATGGTCGCCGGCATAATCCGGCGACAGAGCCAGCGATCGGATCTGGCTGGTGGTAATCCCACTGTTTACCGGGCTCCATGAACTGCCTCCGTTGGTGGACTTGAAGATTCCATCCGAGGTCCCGGCAAAAATGGTCTCATCGGTGCTGTATGAAGGTGAAATGGCAAGGACATACACATTATCATCGGTAAGGCCGCTATTGACCGGGCTCCATGAACTACCGCCGTTGGTGGACTTGAAGATTCCGCTCGAAGTACCGGCAAAGATAGTCTCATCGGTGCTGTATGAAGGTGAAATGGCCATGGCGTATACATAAGTGTCTGTAATGCCCGTGTTGACCAACTGCCATGAGTTACCCCCATCGGTAGACTTGCGGATACCGGCATCCAGAGCACCTGCGGCTCCAGCGTAAATCGTCCTGTCGGTGGCATAGCCGGGTGAGATGGCCAGTGCCTCGATAGACCCGTAGATGACACCGGTTTCCGGCAATTTCCAGGAATTTCCTCCGTCGGTAGACCTGAAGATCCCCACCGATGTCCCAGCGAAGAGGGTATGGTCGCTGGCGTAGTTTGGGGAAACGGTGAGGGCCTCGATAATACCGCCATACATCCCATGAGAAATCTGTGTCCAGTCACGCGTGTCAGAAGCCTGGGACCGCGACTCAGCCGCTGCGGGGTTGGTAATGATCAGCATGGTCACGGTTGCCACTAACAAGACAGGAATCAAGGTCGTTCTAATTTTCATTTTTGCCTCCTTAAATTGTCAATAATGGGGGAATCCACTTAGTTTCCTTTATCTACGCCCGCGTAACCCACTAAGCGCTGCTGCAGGATCCGTGTCTGTTCCACGGCATATGAGAATGTGAGGGCCAAAAGACTCACACCCAGCCAAACAAATGCGCACAGGTAATTCTCCTCATGTTGCACGCCTCCATACTTTTTTCTTTGCGTCTTTGCGTGAGACCTTTTCTGTTCCGGTTTATCCGGGTTAGGTGTCCATTATCTCAGTCTGCCATTCCCATTATTCCAAGACAACCTTTGTTGAGAACGACGGATCCTTTACGGATTGTCATTTTCCAGATTGTTGACTTCCCTGCGACACTGTTAAATTCACTGTCCAACCCACTCTCAAGGGTCAAATCTTTCGATTGGTCCAGACCGACATCTTCATTATAGTTTCCCTGTTCTATCTTTATCGTAGTATTAGGGTCAGCCGATTCCATCGCTGCGTTTATCGATGACTCGCACGGGCTCCTGGCATCACATATACCGTCGGGTGCAACATAATAGGCAGGCGGCATTGATCCCCGAGCCTTGCTTGCCTCTGAGGTGTTCCCATAAACACCCATATTTATCCTTCCACCATTGGGTAGCGGTTCGTTTGCATACCCGGACAGGGGGTTCCCCATATCGATACAGGGGCTGTGCATTGCATCGGCTATCCAGCCCCCTGTCCCCCCACCGGCTGTTGGGTCCCAACGCCCTGCTCGGGATTTCAGATGGTAGTCATTATTTCCGGAATCAGCGAACAGGGGGTCCTTATTCAGATTGCCCATCCCGGAGATCGTCTCCTCGGAGTCTGTATAGGTGATGGTCATCTCGGAGGTTCCATCCGCATAAACATCATCACCGGCATTACCCCAGAATATTGAATTCATTATAGTGGTCTTGGAATAGTATTCGACGAACAGGCCGGATGCCGATAGACAGCCGGTGCATATATTATAAATAATGGAGCAATTCGTCAAAGTAGCGGTTGATCCAATTTCATCCCACGCACCATCCACATAAACACCCGCACCGCCATTATTCTCACTCTTGTTGTTGAAAATCAGCTCGTGATCCAGTACTGCGACAGCGCCATCATCAATAAGTACACCGCCTCCCGCTGTGGGGGCATAATTTCCGCTGAAACGATTGTACGAAAGTGTGGCAGATGACTCCTCTCCCAAAACGGCGGCCCCTCCTCCCCAGCCGTAGCCCAAGGATCGTCCCACCTCATTTTCCAGAATAAGGTTGTGGGATATCTCCACCGGCTTGGCTGAAATATACAACCCCCCGGCATGATCTCCTACGGCAATGTTATTTTGAATCGTGTTGCCCTGAATAAGGATTTCACCGGTATCAATAGCTATGCCGGCCCCGCGACCTGCAACATTATTTCTCACCAGGTTGCCGATAATCTGAACATTCGATTCCTCTGTAAAAATACCCCCGCCTCGATCATTGAGGCCTTCGTGCCGGGTGTCATTGTTTTCGATGGTGTTTCTCGATATGGTTGGTGAACCGCCATCTACGTAAACGCCGCCCCCTTTGGCACTCCATTCATCCGTACGTCCGGTCCCACCCGTGATACGAAAGCCGTCCAGGGTACCCGTCCCGGAATCCCGGAGTGTAACCACGGCGTCTGTTCCATCCCCCTGGATATGGGTTATATACGTATCCGGATACTGCGCAGCAAAAACACCACCGGTTCCAGCGGCATAATCCGCAGGGCCCCCCCCTTCAAATCCTCCAAGAAGATGAACCGTTTTGGTATCAACGTTAATGTTTTCCGCGTACAGGCCGCCGGCCACCCGAATAGTGCTTTCTCCACTATCCGGTGCCGCGTCTATGGCCTCCTGGATCGTGTTGTATGGGTGTATGGAAGAGCCGTCCTCGATTCCGGTGGTATTATCATTATCAACACATAATTCAGCGGCAACGGCCCGGACAGGTGTAAACAAGCTCAAAGCACCAAAAATTATCAATACGAATAGGATGTGCCATGTTTTCATGTTTAATCCTTCCATCAATCGTTTAAAAGCAACATTATCGCGGAGAGTGAAGAGAGATGAGCCGGAATCATGAATTTCAACACTCCTTGATCACTCACCCTGTGAATGCCCGTCGGGTTCGGGGTCAGAGTAACGGTCCGCAGGCCATCTTCAAGGGTGTTAGTTAGATTATAACGGGCGCCGGGGAGCAGATCAAAAATCAGGTGATACGTGCGCCTGGTTTGTCGGCACGCATAGGTGATCGGGCCGGCCGGCGCACTCCCGTCATTTGATGAGGAAAACAGTACGACCCGGTTGAGGGTCGGATCAGCAATGTGTACACCCGCGACCCCAGTGCCGGTGATGAGCGCGGTCTCGGGCATTTCCACGGTATCCTTTCCTGTGGGATAAAGCACTGTCAGGAAATTGTGATGGAGTCCTGTATCTCCGGGTTCAAGTTCAAGACGCCATTCGCCATAGGGTGCATCTTCAAAGTCGTTTGTGGGGCGCGGCTGGGGCTCCCCCTCATCCCACTGCCAGTCATAGTTTTCATCAAACACATAGAAGGCCTTAAAACCTCGGCCCCCGATCTTACGGAAATTGCGGGTTCCCGGCAGGAGAGTCTTTATAAAGACCTTCCCATCACCGGAAATGGCCGTGGCAAGGTCAGCGCCGGCGAAAAGCGTTTCTCCGGCTGAGATGGGGGTGGCCGTGCCATTTACAGTGGGCTCGTTCAGGGTGTGAAACAACAGCTTTGTGTTTTCCCCGCTAAAGGCCGGTTGAGTCACGCCCACTCTGTCGAATATGACAACATACTCCCGACCCCCGGGTTTTTGCGGACGAAGATACACAAACTCCCGCTGGAAACGGCTAACCTTGGCCACGTTGCTGTCAAGACCCGTATCCGTCTGATTGTAGGTGGGATTATTGTAGGCTTTGGTAGCATCACCTAAGGCATAGGTGTAGTAAGCGTCATCCTCAAAGCGAAGCATATCCCCCGTGTCGTAATGGACCCCGTGCATCTGAAAGTATTCAATTGTATTCGGTGATCTGCTGGCCGGATACATGCTCCGCTGTCCGCCGTCATTGGAGGTTGCATCAGGGCGGGATGAAGAAAAATCTTCACCAGGGTTGTAGACCACAAGCGTATTATGGGCAATGGTGCGGACATAGTAGTTGATGTCATGGTTGGAAAGTCCATCACCACTGTAGACGCCGCTGTCCAAAGCCAGGTCGCCATGCTTGAACAGGGTAAAGCTGTTCTGGTCGTAGTGCTGATGATAGGTGAAATGGTCTCCGCACTGGAAGGTAATGTGGGTGGCGCCAGGATCAGTATCTGCTGCGCCATCGGGCCATCCGGACCGCATAAAAAGAGTGCCGGTTCCAGCGGCATAGTGGGTTTTTTGCGCGGGCGACGCGGTGGCCTGGTCAGGGTTGAACCATAAGAACTCCTCAGCGTAGAGGAAACTCATGGAGTTATTTGCAGGGGGTGCTGCTAAATACGCCTGAAGCTGGCGGGAAAAGGGATCATTAGGAAAACGCTCCAGAAGAATCAGCGCCATTATACGGCCGTAGTTGGCAATACTCCCGCGGTTTCGCTCAGTATCACCGGTAGAGAGATAGGGATGAAAATAGTTGCCCCACTGGTCCGCCACGCCGGGCCAGTGGTGTAAGAGGAGATAGCCCAGGCGATCACAAAACCACGAGGTGCTTTTAAACAGGTTCTCACCCGTGGCCGTTCGCCAGGCATCTATGGCCTTGACCCTGGGCCAGTTGGCAATCCAATCGTAGATCATTCCTTCGGGCCAGGCCCCACCATCTGCAATATAATCCAGCAGCAGAAGGTCATTATCCTGGTAACGCCGGTGCCGATATTCGTCCATCCATTCCTGGGCCCGCGGATTATCGCCATAGGTTGCCAGGCCCATGAGGGCATAGGAGTAGCCGTACCGCGGCCAGTAGTTTCCCCACCCCGATACATCTTCGCCTTTAGGTGTGTCATCACCCCATGTATTGAAATAATTAATGAAAGTGGTGCTCTGGGTAGGCGTCAATTGTGCATGGCAATGGTCGTAGATGACCGCAAGACCGCCAGCTTTCTCAGCCGAGTCATAGGGATTCGCGATCTGATCCAGGGCAAGGAGAATGGCCTCGTCACAATAGGAAGAGGTCCCTGTTATCAGGCAAACCAGGGCCTTGGCATGCATGTTGTACTCGTCTCCGGGTTCATCCGCCTCGGCCTCTAACTGTGTCCAGCGGGGATTCGAAGGCAAGGCGCGCGTCTGTAACGCGGCTAATTTGGCAGGGGTCAGGTAGATGCGTGGATGGTTGGATGGTACACTGAGGAGACGCAGGTGTACGGTATCCGTGGCGATTTCCCCTAACTCATTGGTAACGGTCAGCTCAATTTCCCACTCACCGGCCATGTCCGGAGTAAAGTTCGTTATGGCCGTTGTGCCCGGGAGCACGCCGCTCATGCCGGAGCCGTAGGCTGCCTGAACAATGCGCCACGAGTAGGAGAGGGTGGCATCATTTCCGCCTGGTCTGTCATGGCTGTTGGAGCCGTCCAGTGTAACTGCCCCTCCATCCCACTGCAGGGTTTCCTGGTCAGGGCCTGCGTCAGCAAAGGGGACATCGGGGTTATAAACCACAGTTAGTTTCGGTCGCCGGGAGGGATCAGCCGTTGCCTGAGTGGATACAAATTCGCGCGAATCACGGTTTCCGTCCTCGTAACCGGTGGCGTCACGCAGCACCACTCCAAAGTTGGGTTGCTCTCCTCTGATCCACGCTCGATCCAGGTCGGTTACATCCCACGTGTACCAGCCCTCATCAACCACGTCCGCATAGCTCGCATACTTTTCTGCGAAATCCAGGCCCGCGGCCATACCGCGTTCTGACCAGGGAACATTGGTCCCTTCCCCTGAATAATATTCAAAGGCGTTATAGCCTGTGGCTCCATGGGCACCCGAGACATTAATGGGGGAATCCTCCTGGTTTCCTTCATCCCAGTCAACGAGCACCCCATAGAGGTTCACACGGCGGGGGTGGCTCTCTCCACCGGGATTAGACTGGGTCAGGTTATAGAGTCCCAGGGTTGCTGAAACCACCATGCTGTTGGCGGGAATGCTGCTCAGATCAAAGCGAAGGAGCGGGTTGTCTCCCTCATTCCGTTCAACCTTGAGAACATCATTTTGCCCGTAATTGACCGTATCCTGGAGAGTAGGCGCCCAATCGTTGGTGCTGATCCAGGTGTCACGAACCCCTGTATAGCCGGATAGACCCTGTTGAAAAACCTTTGTCTGATTTACGGCGTGAGACATCCCCACCTGTCCCATAACCAGAAATACAATCAAAAATACGGCAGATACATAGTGTTTCATTTCGAGCCTCTTTCCTCTCATCTAAGCTGAATCCCCGACCAAAAAAACCCTGAAAAGTCTCACGCAAAGCCGCAGCAGGAACGGCGAAGACGCAAAGAAAACCTACAGCCTATTGGCAACCCCAAAAAGGCCATCAAAGACAATTATAAAGAATTTGTTTTAGCATGGAAAACCCGGCCCTCTGGATCGGGTCAGAAATAACAGGCTTTGCCGTAATCGAATGCTATGGGGTACTGGAATATTGGAATACTGGGTTTGGCGGAATGAGATCAATTCTTATATGGATGACACTGATCAGAAATTAAAACCAGGACATCATCCGCCTTTGTTCCCCCATATTCCATTTTTCCAATATTCCATTATTCCACTGATTATATAACGGTAAACACCACCCCTCTGGGGTGAAATCAAAGCCTGGGCCTCTGGGCCAGGATTCTTTACTGTGTTTTTTGCACAAGATTTAATTGGTATTTGTCTAATTCCCCAAAAGAAGCAGCATAATAGAGGTCGGCATTGATCCCCGAGCCTTGCTTGCCTCTGAGGTGTTCCCATAAACACCCATATTTATCCTTCCACCATTGGGTAGCGGTTCGTTTGCATACCCGGACAGGGGGTCTCCAGTGTCGATGCAGGGGCTGTGCATTACATCGGCTATCCAGCCCCCAGCCCCCCCACCGGCCGTTGGGTCCCAACGTCCTGTTCGGGATTTCGGGTGGTAGTCAGCGTTTGCCGCGTTGGCAAAAAAGGGATTTGAGGATAAATTGCCCGTTCCCGCAAAGATTTCTTCTGCGTTCGTGTAAGTTACTGTCAACTGGGAAGTTTCATCCACATGAAGATCGTCACCGCCGTTTCCCCAGAATATGGAATCCCCCACGGAAACCACGCTGTGAGACTCCACCAGCAAACCGCTTCCCCCAATATCGCAGCCGGAAACACAACGGTTGTCTGCGATGGTGCAGTGGCTGATGGTACAGGTGGAACCGATTTCATCCCAGGCTCCATCCACCCACACACCCGCACCGCCTCGCCTATCGCATTGGTTACTCGCAATCAGTTCGTGATCCAGTGTGACGTTTGCGCCATCATCAACAAGGACACCGCCCCCCGCGGAAGGCGCATAATTCCCACTGAGATGATTGTAGGAAAGCACAGCAGAGGTCTCTTCCCCAACAACGGCCATGCCACCGCCCCAGCCATAGCCCACGCTTTGTCCCACTTCATTTTCCAGGACGTGGTTTCCGGTTATTGTCAGCGAATTGCCGGAAACCAACAACCCACCCCCGTGGTCTTCTGTTGCCGTGTTGTTTTGAATCGTATTTCCTTCGATGACGGCATCACCGCCATTTACGGCGATACCGCCCCCCAAACCTGCAATATTATTGCTTACCGTATTGCCGATAATGTGAACACCGGAGTCCTCTGCCGCAATACCCCCGCCCCGGCTGGCAAAACCCTCATGCCGGGCGTCATTGCCGTCAATGCTATTTCTCGACAGCGTCGGGGAGCCGCTGTCCACATAAACTCCGCCACCCATATACCTGTAGGAATCCGTATACCCGGTTCCACCGGTGATGCTAAAACCGTCAACCGTGCTGGAACCGGAATCCAGGAGTACAACCACCGCACTGGTGCCGGTTCCCCGGATTCGGGTCACATAAGTGACGGGATCCTGGGAATCGAAAACGCCGCCTGTGCCGGCGGCATAATCAGCGGAACTCCCGCCTTGAAATCCTCCAAGAAGATGAACCGTTTTGGTATCAACGTTAATGTTTTCCGCGTACAGGCCGCCGGCCACCCGAATAGTGCTTTCTCCACTATCCGGTGCCGCGTCTATGGCTTCCTGGATCGTGTTGTATGGGTATGTGGAAGAGCCGTCCTCGATTCCGGTGGTATTATCATTATCAACACATAACTCCGCTGCAACTGCCCGGACAGGAGTTAACAAAGTCAAACCACCAAAAACTATCAATGTGAATAGAATGTGCCACGTTTTCATGGTCAATATTCCCTTTCTATCAGTTAAACAGTCGTAGATAGACTCAGAAGTTCAGGATTAATATCCCATCTGCCGCCATCTGCGCAAATCTGCGTCCTATTCGATCCCGAGACAGCCTTTATTAAGTGTGACTTTTCCGTTAGAGATCTTCATAGTCCTGACTGTTGAGCGCCCTGAAATGGAGGTGTATGTAGGGTCCCATCCGCCCTGGAGTTCTACCAGTATGGCGCTGTCCAAAACAAAAGATTCGGCGTAGGTCCCCTGAACTGCCTTTATGGCGGCATAAGTGTCTGCCGAATCTACTCCGTTTTGTATGGAGTCATAACATGGCATGTTGCTATGGCAAACACCGGCAGGATCTACGTATATAATATTTGAATCCATAAACAGCAATACGCCCTGATTGTTAACCACCTGCGTTCCGCTGTCGTCAGGTGTCAGGGTGACAGAGCGCTGCCCGGATGACAGCGTACTGCCGAGGGTATAGCGAGCCCCTGGCAGGAGATCAAACAGGACGTTCATGGTCTGCCCGGTTGGCTGGTAGGTATATATGATGCTTCCGGCCGGAGGGCTTCCATCACTCGCAGATGAGAAAAGGACTACGCGATTGAGGGAGGAGTCTGAGATATGGACGCCTGCCATCCCTGTTGCCGTGACCAGGACGGTTTCGGGCATGGCCGCATCACTGGCTCGGGCAGGGTGAAGCACTGTCAGGAAGTTATGCTCCAGCGCTGTATCTCCGGGCTCAAGTTCAAGCCTCCATTCTCCATAGGGCACATCCTCAAAATCGTTTGTGGGGCGGGGTTGAGATTCCTCCGGATCCCACTGCCAGTCATAGTTTTCATCGAACACCCAGAATGCCTTCAGACCACGATCTCCAACCTTACGGAAATTGCGGGTTTCCGGCAGGAGGGTCTTGATAAAGACCTTCGCATCACCGGAAATCGCCGTGGCAAGGTCAGCGCCGGCAAAAAGCGTTTCACCGGGTGAGATGGGGGTGGGCGTGCCATTTACAGTGGGTTCGTTCAGGGTGTGAAACAAGAGCTTTGTGTTCCCCCCGCTGAAGCCTGATTGAGTCACCCCCACCCTGTCAAAGACCACGACATATTCCCGGTCCCCGGATCTTTGGGGACGAAGATACACAAATTCCCGCTGAAAACAGCTAACCTTGGCCACATTTCCATCAAGACCCGTATCCATGGTCTGATTGTAGGTGGGATTGTTGTAGGCCTTGGTGGCATCACCTAAGGC
>Ga0207996_1001386_pt1 | contig 16992 bp, 22 predicted proteins | sample AntAceMetag02UKG_FD_184773 | JGI IMG/M metagenome (GOLD analysis project Ga0207996, IMG submission 184773) | Saline lake microbial communities from Ace Lake, Antarctica - Antarctic Ace Lake Metagenome 02UKG (SPAdes) (version 2) | ecosystem: Environmental > Aquatic > Non-marine Saline and... | reverse complement strand
CCCCCCCCCCCTATGGCAACGTCCCAACGCCCGCGCACTGGCCTCTTTTCTGCCGATTTCTATCCCACTCCTGCCGACGTCGCGGCGGAGATGCTCGACTCCTTGGAGCTGGCAGGCAAGATCGTCTTCGAGCCTTCGGCCGGCAGCGGCAACCTCGTGCGCGCCTGCCTCGACCGCGGTGCCAGCGAAGTCGTCTGGTGTGAAACCGAAGCCGACCTGGCCCAACTCCTGAGCGGCATCGACAAGGCCACGCCCCTGCATGGCAGCCGCGACTTTCTCGAGGTCACCTCTGACCAGGTCTCTCACGTCGACGCGATCGTGATGAACCCTCCCTTCTCTGCGGACGAAGCCCACATCCTCCACGCCTGGAGCATCGCGCCTCCCGGCTGTGAGATCGTCTCTCTCTGCAACTGGAACTCCGTCTGCGACGACAGGTGGCGCTCTCGCCGGGAGCTGAGGGAGCTCATCTCCGCCTATGGCGACAGTCAGTCCCTGGGAGCCGCCTTTGCTGCGGCCGAGCGAGCGACCGATGTCCTGATCGGCCTTGTCAGACTTCGCCGCCCGGGCGTCCGTGACGACGGAGAGTTCGACGGCTTCTTCCTTGGCGCTGACGCCATCGAAGCCCAAGGCGAAGGCCTGATCCCCTACCGCCGCTCGCGCGACCTGGTCAACCGCTATGTCGAGGCCTGCAAGATCTACGACAAGCAAGTAGAGGCGGCCGGTGAGCTGGACACAATCCTCAGCGGCTTTTTCGGCGAGACCCTGGGAATGCAGATCACAATTCAAGGAGCTCCAGTAGCCCGCAATCGCTTCCGCAAGGAGATGCAGAAGTCCGCCTGGAAGCACGTCTTCGCCGAATTCCTGCCCATCCAGATGGCTACCACCCAGCTGGCTGAGGACATCAACAACTTCGTCGAACGACAGTCTCACATTCCATTCACCGAGCGGAACCTCTACCGCATGTTGCAGGTGGTGGCCGGGACTCACGACCAGCGCATTGATCGAGCCGTCGAAGAGGTCATTGACAAGTTGACCAAGCACAGCAAGGACAATCGCTGGAACGTTCCAGGCTGGGCCACCAATGCCCCGTCAATGCTCAACATCAAGATGATCTTTCCTTGGATGTCCGAGGTGGATTACAGCGGCGACGCTGTCAGCATCAGCCGCTTCGGCACGAACTACGGAGACATCCAAGACCTGATCAAGTCCTTGTGCTGGATTACCGGACGCGCCTACGAAGAAGTCCGTGACCCCGTTGACGGCTACAGCCACATCCCTGCCGGTGCCTGGTTGGATTGGGGCTTCTTCGAGTTCCGCGCCTACAAGAAGGGCACGGTCCACCTTCGCTTCAAGAGCCGCGATGACTGGGCGGCGATCAACAAGCGCTACGCCCGCATCAAGGGCCTCGTTCTTCCCGAAAAACTTTGACCCTATGGCTTCAACCGACATCCCCCGTTTCGGACGGGGCAACGCAAAGCTTCCCGATTCAACCCTGACCTTCTCCCTTCCCTCTGGCTTCACTTGCCCTGGAGCTCTCCAGTGCCTGGCCAAGGCCGACCGCGAGACGGGCCGCATTGCCGACGGCAGCCGGCAGGAGTTCCGCTGCTTCGAGGCTTCCGCCGAGTGTCGCCTCACTTCGGTGCGCAAACATCGCTGGCACAACTTCGATCTACTGCGCCAGCGCGATGCCGACTCCATGGCGGCGCTACTGCTGCGCGGGATCGACGCAGCCCGGCAGATCAAGAGCACGCATGTGCGCTGGTTCACCGGTGGCGACTTCTTCTCTCCTTCCATGCGTGACGCCGTGATCGCGGCAGCCATGGAGACCTCCGATCTGATCCACTACGCCTACACCAAGAGCTTGCCATTCTTCATCATTGACCGAGACCCCGGCGAGATCTACCCCGAGCCTCCACTCGCCTCGCTTCCGCCCAACCTCTTGATCACTGCTTCTTGGGGCGGGCGCTTTGATTGGCTCATCCCCGCCGGCGGTTTCCGTCGCTCCGCCTGCGTGGTCAACACGATCGAGCAGGCGGAGGCCGCTGGCCTTGCGATCGATACAACCGATCGCCTCGCCTGGCAGCCGGAGCCTACTCACTTCTGCCACTTAACCCACGGCACTCAGCCGACCGGCAGCCTGGCCTCGCAGGCCATCCAGGCCCGCAAGCGTCGCGGTGAGTTCAGCGGTTACAGCGCGAAGCGCAAAGCTATTCAATCCTCCTCCTCTCCCCATGCCTGACTCCATCCCAACCGGCACCATCGCCCGCCCCTCGCGCGCTCTGTTCGCCATCGCCTTGGACGCCCAGGAGATCGACGGCGAGCTGGCCCTGGCCATGGCGCTGGTCTCTTCGGAGGACCCCGAAGAGCGCGAGCAGGGCGAGTCCCTTGTCACCTCCTTGCTTGAGGCCGCTGGTGACACCAGCGAGGCCCTCGTCACCAAGAGCGACCAGATCCTTGAGATCGCGCAATGGATGCAGGCTCGCGCTGCTCACCTCAAAGAGACAGCCAAGCAACGCCTCGCCGCTGCCGCCCTCGAGGCAAAGGCCGCAGAAGCCCTGATCAACCGCGTCGCCACCGTGCTTGCCTTCCGCCACCCAGGGCAGAGGTCCTTCGCCCTGCCCGAGCACACGCTCAAGGGGAGAGCTACTGCCAGTGTGAGCATCGCCGACCTCGAAGAACTGCCTGACGCTTTCGCCGACATTGAGGTCAAGATCAAAGTCGCAGCCACCTCCACTGATACCGACCACGAACACTTCGTTCAATCCGTGGTCGACGCGGTCAACGCCGCCGGGGTCCTCGGCGAGGTGACCTTCGACCGCAAGCCAGACAAGGCTCTCATCGCCAAGGCGATCAAGGGGGCTTCCCGCGAGGAGGCCGCCTCCCCGCCCGTGCCTGGCGCTGAGCTGAAGAACCACACCTCCTGGCGTATCGATTGAGCTCATGGTCAAACCCAAGGAACAGACCCACCCACTCCCCTTCTCTCCCTCTGTGCCCCCTACTCTTCCCCCCTTCGCGACAGCCCTGCCTGACCAGGCCGTCTTCGATGGCGTCGGCATCAATGCCGCCGGTCAGCTGTATCTCTATGGCGACGACCCCAAGGCGCCGGGCCTGGTCATCCCCGGCGTCACAGGCCGCCCCGTCCAGCTCGTCGTTCGCATGCTTGGAGCCCGCGGCCGCTACGGCGCTCGCCCCTACCTCGAGCTGTACCTCGGCCCAGAGCAGCCGCCTGATGCCGGCGCTGTCCTGCGGATCCCGGCCGCCCGCGTGTCCGCAGCCAGTTTCACCCCCACTGGCGCTGCGCGCTCCCTGCTCCCAGCCCTGGCGGCTCTCCCTCCGCAGACCGACATCATCACCGTCGTCTCCAAGCGAGGCGACGAGGCTTCGTTTCTGAATATCTTCCCGCGCGATTCCGCAGGTCGACCCTTGGCACAGATTCGCGTCAAGCCACTCTCCCTGGAACTGGGCGCCATGGACTCCGCGATCGCGGCCGTCTGTGCGAGGCTCCAGTGCCAGACCATCGACTTCCTCGCCCTTCTCTCCGCGCCCAAATGACCAACCAACAACAGCAGCCCAGCGACTCCATCCCCGACAGCTTTGACCCGGCCGCCCTGCAGCAGCTCCTTGAGTTGCGGCAGAAAGGGCCAACCTCCGAGGCGCTTCCCGTGATCGACTTCTCGGTCGCGAACCACCCCTCCGACCTGACCTTTGTCATCGCTCAGATCCTGAAGAAGAGCGATGGCGGCGTCTCCATGATCGCCCTGCTCGCGGCTGCCAGCTCCCTACTGGGCTACGCCATCTCCTCGGTCGCCTTGTCCATCTCCAAGGAGTCCGACCCGATCGCGGTCGAGCCCCTTCGGGCCCTCCTGGAGGCAGTCATCACAGCTGACCTGTCTATCCAGCGCCCTCTCCGGCCGACAATCGATCGCTGGCTGCAGGACGTCGACCCCGACGCCATGCGCAAGGCCAAGGAAGACGAGGACTTCACCGCCCTGCAACGTGCCTTGATCTCTGACAAGGTCCTTGAGGTCTTGCAGATCACCCGCGCCGACCTCGACATGGCAGCCAGTGGCCCTGGCGTCGACAGCTGAGCCTGTCATGGTCGACTGCAAGTCCTCCCTCGTCGCCATAGCTGGGCGATTCACTCACAAGTTCGCCCCCTTCCAGGCCATTTCTATTGAGCCTGGCCCGGGGGGCGCCGGCGTTCTGGTGGCGGCCAGCAACCGCGGCGCCTCTTCGTTCGTAGCCCTCGACCCTTCGGGGGTCTATGACGACCCGGCTCCTCGCCTCAAGCTGCTGCCCACCTCTGAGCTTCTCGGCTTCTGCCGGGGGATCAAGAGTGCTGAGCGATCCCTCCGCCTCGACGGCGAGATGGCGGTGGTCAGCACCTACACCAAAAGCACCACTGCCCAGCGCGAGGTCTCTGTGGCCTACAGCGCTCTCCCTTGCTACTCAGCGCGGGATGTCTGCCTGGCGGCCACGCGGGTGAAGTTCACCAGGCCCGGCGCTGCCGCCGGCCTGCTCGGCCGCTTCGATGTGGCCTTGGTCCGCGACGCCATCCGCGCCCTCGAAGAGCATGGTGATCCCGTCATCCTCTCGATCGGCCAGGGCAGTCCGGAGAACGACGGTGCCGACCGACCCCTGCGCCTCTTCAGTGAATCACTCCATGCCATGGTTTTGCTGATGCCACAGAAAAAGCCCAACGCCCCCTACCCTCCCATGCCCGGTTGGCTGAGCCAGGTGGCTAAGCAGCCGGTGATGGAGGATGCTTCGAGTCCCGCGAGTTCCCTCGCTTCCACCCCCTGACCCCATGGCCTACGCCACTCTCATCTGTGAGCTCACCTCCGATTCGATCCAACTCTCTCCTGGTCCCGGCGAGCCCGAGGTTATCTCTTGGGGCGCCGCCATTCCCAGCGACACTCCTGTCACCCTCGAGCTACGGGCCAAGCCCGGCGGCAAGATCGCTGAGGCCGTCAAGTCTCACCCCAACGGCAGTCGGTTGCTAGTCGCTGGCTTCCTCACGACCCAGGACCTGGTTGCCGGCGGTCAGTTGCCGGTCGTCACTGTCTGCATGGTTTGCCCAGCAAGCGCTGAGCAGTTCTGCAATGAGGTGACCGTGGTCGGCCGTGTCGGCGGATCCTCCCGGCTGGCTGAGAAGTCAGCGAAGGTCCCGCTGGCGCTGAACCGCTACCGGCAGAATCCCGACGACCCAGAAGGGGATCCAATCGAATCCACTGACTGGATCGGTGTTCGCGGCTTCGGCTTCGTCAAGGACAAGCTGGCCAAGGCCGCCAAGGGCGCCCTGCTCGAGGTGGCCGGCTCCCTCTCTCAGATGACCAACGCCAAGGGTGAGCCCTATTTCGAGGTGCGAGCCCGAAGCTCGCGCAGCCACGGCAAGGGAGGGGGCGGCCGGGGGACTTCCGTCGCACCCAAGCTCACCAGCAGCGTCGGCTACGGCGCGTCGGACTTCGACGGCGGAGAGCCAGGCGTGGGCAGTGGTTGGGAGTAAGCGCCCCGGCATCGGATAGCCCTCTAAAACCTCAGTCCTTCTAACCTGTGAAACAACTCCTAGCCTCACCTAACCTCGCGGGAAGCCCCGCATCTTCAGGGCGGGGAGGGATAGCGACGGCGGTTGAGCGGGTTCAATACCCGCAATGCCGCCAACAAAGGGATTGAGAGGCATTGAACTTCACCTGTGAATATAGTATAATTGAACTCATGGAGCAAATTCTGACGCTAACGTGCAAGCTGAATGCAACGCCTGAGCAGGTAGCCAAATTGGATGCCACTGCCCAAGCGTTTGCCGATGCGTGTAATTATGCGAATCAGACTGTGCGGGCTGGCATTACCAGCAAAGCCACGATTCAGTCTGAGGTCTACGCAGACCTGCGGGCTAGGTTTGGGCTGAATGCTAACCTGGCCGTCAGAGCTTGTGCCCGTGTTGGAACGAACCGCAAGGCGGCTAAGACCAAGAAAAAGCCGGTGAAGGAATTTAAGGCATCGAGCATCGACTACGACGCTCGGATCTTTTCGTTCCGTGAGTCGGACTGGACGGTTTCGCTTTCTACCACAGATGGAAGAGAGCGAATTGTCATGGAAGCCGCCAACTATCAGCGAGGCAAATTAACGGGCCAATCGCCCACCAGTGCCCAGCTTTGCAAACAAAAAGATGGTCTGTACTACCTCCACGTCCAGGTCAAGAAAACACCGCCCGAACCAAAGCCCTATAAGCGGTTTATTGGGGTGGATATGGGTCGCCGCAAGATTGCGGTGACCAGCGACGGTCAGGAGTGGAGTGGAAAGGGCATCTCTCAGGTTAGGGATAAATACGCCAAGCAACGAGCGTCTCTCCAAAGAAAGGCCACGAAAGGCACAAGAAGCACTCGGCGGCGCAGCCGCGAAGTGTCGAAACGGCTGTCGGGTCGAGAACGACGATTTCAAGCTTGGTGGAACCATACGGTCAGCTATCGCATTGTGAAACGTGCCGTCAAAACCAGTGCCGTCATTGTCCTTGAGGACTTGACGGGGATTCGAGAGCGCACCAACAAACAGCCGCGCAACAAAACCGAGCGCCGTCGCTCGAATAGTTGGGCCAACTACCAGCTTCGGGGCTTCATTGAGTACAAGTCTGTGCGCGATGGTGCCTACTGCATGGTGGTGAGGCCGCACTACAGCAGTCAAACCCACCACGCCTGCCTTCATATTGGAGACAGACGTGGTGAACGGTTTTTCTGCCCAAACTGCCAGGTGACTGAAGATGCTGACCACAATGCCTCGAAAGTAATTTCGTTGATTGGGGCTGCCGTAGCACAGCCTAGAGGTCCGTGGCTATCTTGCGAGATAGTTGCAGGGCTACCGAAAGCCTCGTCCCTTTAGGGCGGGGATTGTTACTCTCTCTCGTCCCCTTGCTGCTGTCGGCGGCCGCTCCGGCTGCTGCCTATCGGCGCATCACCGCCGCCATTGCCTGCACGAACGACGCTGGTACCGCCGGGCGCCTCGCCTTCCGGAGCGCCCGCGCCGCTGCCGAATCATTGGAGAATCAGCCATGACCAGTAGTCAATTCGTTCAATCCGTGGTCGACGCGGTCAACGCCGCCGGGGTCCTCGGCGAGGTGACCTTCGACCGCAAGGTTGTCGACTGCCGTTCTGCGAAGACAGGCGCCACGCCTTGACTGAGGGCGGCCTGCGCACCTAGGATTTGCTCAGGCCCACGAGGCCTTTGAATACCTACGCTTGCTTGACATCATGCCTTCCGCCATGCTCCCCGCGAGCTACGTTCCTGTCAACAAAGACTCGAATGTTCGCTCCGGGGAATCACGCTTCCTCCGTCTTTCCAAGGCTCTCAATCCTAACGAGACTCTACTGATTCGCCTCTGTGGCAACTACGTCAGCGGCCACAGCGCGTTTGGCTATTTCTACTTCAACCTTGAAGGACGCCCGCATCACTCCCAAGACTTCCCCGAGGACTACGAAGACACGATCGGTTTCTCATTCGATGCCAAGCGCAAGGCCGAGGCTCAGAGCCGCGACCTTGACCCACGCCGCGACGAAAGGGAGGTCCCCAAAAAGTTCGCCGCCCTCACGGCGATCGCCCACAAGTGCCCTGTCGACCCCAAGGCTGCCCAGTCTTACGACGACGGCCGGCTTGTCATCGTCGACCTCACCCAGATCAACCTGCTCGAAATGATCGACACCCTCTTCGCTGAAGAGGAGTACGCCATCGAGGACAACGGCCTTGCGAACTACGTCATCAAGATCACCCGCCTGTCCAAGGGCGGCAAGACCAGCTACTCACCCATCTCCCTGATGAAGCGAGTCAGCAAGGCAGAGCAGGCCCTCTGGGACGCGGAGGGCGGCCCCAAGGTCTACGTGCCCGCGATCTTCAGTAACGGCGACCCCTTCGAGGGGCGGCCGGCTGACGGGGCTCTCGAGGATGGAGGCGTCCGCCCAGTTGCCGCCAAGCGCGACGACCTCGGCGCTGACCAGCTTCCGTACTGATCGCTAGGTCGGCTTCTTCAGCGGTCCTTCGGGGCCGCTTTCTCCTTCTTCTCCTTTTCCCACGAAGAACAGCTTGCTCGATTCCGCCCTCCTATGGAGCGTGGAATATTGGCCGTAAAGCAAATGTAATCGGGATGCAATGCACCCCGACAAGAGGCGTTTTGACTTCGCCTAAGCGTCTGAGAATTTGGGATCTGCCTAGTGCGTCGATCCTAGCTCGGAAGTGCTGTAATCCCTCCGGGGAATCCCCGTCGCTTCAGCGCGGGGAGTAGTCAATGTCAAGTAGAAAACCCTGTTTTCTTGCTTTCCCTCCAGCCGCCTACTCCAGGCGGCTTTTTCTTCTCCTGCCATGCCCTCGATTCCCGACAAAGACCCAGCCCTCGCCCTCCCTGCTGCCGGTGCCTTGCGCTCCTGCCGCAACAAGGCCGAGGTTCACGCTCTCATCCGCCGCGAAGGCAGGGAGGCTGTCGACCTTCAGTGGAAGGCCCTTGACCTCGTCGATCGCGGCGCGCTTCACATTGTGCGAATGTTTGACGGGGTCATTGCGCCAGACTTCGATGACACCCTTTTCCCAGCGAGCCCCGATGACGAATGACGACCTGATCCTGAAGGAGTTGAAGCGCCAGGGCGATCTCCTTGAGCTGATCTCAATCCGGCTAGGCGCAGCCTGCAAGACGCTCAGCGACTTCACAGATGAAGGGGCAAGCTTCCGCGCTTCTCATCCAGACCCCATCACGCTGGCCTATCTGGCCATCGTGGGCAACGCCTTGGGCGATCGGCTGGACGGAAGCCTGGGCAAGGTGAAGGACATGGACGACTACCACGATCGCTTCTTGAAGGCAGCCGCGCTGCTGGCTCGCAATTCTCTGCAGGTGGTGGACGAGTACCGAAACCACCAGGCGCCACGCCAGGCGATTGAGGATGCGTTCCGCCCTGCCGAGGGGTGAAGCTCCTCTATCGTGTTCTCACGGATTAACGCTTCGGCGTAACAGACAGTGAGCTCACCCACCAGATTCTTTCTCGCCGACGGGAACACGCGCTGCTATCAGACCGATAAGCCCGGTTTCAGCTATCCCGGAGTCACCTCGATATTGGGCCGCACCAACAGCGCCAAGGCCGAAAAGGCGTTGCAGAACTGGATCGCCAAGAACCCCGGCGCCAGAGATGCGGCCGCCAGCCGAGGCACCAACCTGCACGCCGCGGCAGAGGCCTACGTGCGAGGCAGGCCGATCACGACCTTGGATGATCCAGAACACGCGGCCTTCTGGGGACCTGAGGTGGAGAAGCTGCTGGACTCCTATGAGGGTATCGAATGGAGCGAGCGCCCACTGCGTCCTGACTGGAGCTTTGCGAAGGCATCGGACGGGGTCTCGCGCATCTGGTCGCACACTCATCGCTACGCCGGCTGCCCCGACTTCATCGGGACCATGAGGGGGGGCATCTATTCACTCGATGACATCAAGTCGTCCAATGGTCCCTATTGCCGGTACTACCCGAAAGATCGAGACCGTTCTCTATTTACTGGATGGAGGAAGTTTCAGAAGTGCGCCATGCAGATCGCCGCCTACGCCATTGCGGCCCAGGAGACACTGGACATCAGAATCAATCAAGGCCGCATCATTGTCATCCAGGCCAACGAAAAACCCCAGTGCTTCACACTCCGCGGCGACGAGCTTGCGCAGTACAAGCAGCGATGGCTGCAGCGAGTGCGTCAATACTGGGACTTGGTGGAAGCAGAAGCGGCCACGGCTGATCTGCCGACGGGCGATCCCTCTGCCCGCGCTTTCTGGGAGCTGGCAAAAGAAGAGGACGCTCCAGCCAGCCTTGCTACGCTGGCCTGACCGCTACGCCTCTACCATGCAGGGCCCTCCTTCCCGCTCCTCCGCGCCTTCAGGCCGCAAGAAGGAGCATGCCACCGCTCGCGTCACGGACGTCGTCAACGAAGTCAAGGCCAAGGTAGGAGCCCGTGGCGAAGGACCCTCCTCCAAAGACCGCCAGGAGGCTGCCAAGCAGACCGTGCGCAAGGTGGTCAACGGGGTCAAGGGCGCCCGCCGGCAAGCCCGCGGCGAGCAGCCCCCGGCGAAAGAAGCGCCGCCCAAGCAAGAGCGCCAGGACCGGGGCCGCGGCAGGGGTGGCGACGATTCCGGCGGCGGCTCCTACCGGGCCGCCCTGATGAAGCGCCGTTCCGACCGAGAAGCCAGGCAGGGGAGCTAGGCGATGAGACCCGACCCCCGGCGAGCGGCCGCGCAGCGAGACCTGCTGGACGCCTTCATGACCGGCGCCATCTCGGAGCAGGAGTACGCAGCGCGTGTCCGGCAGGGCGTCCTAAGAGAGGCTGGCTCTTCTCCTGACCTGAGCCTGGACGCCGACGGTTATCGCGATGTGACCCCAGACGAGATCAGGAGATTGCGCGCCCAGCGCGCGATGCCTTCCGCTGCCGTCGACCCGGGTTCTAGGGATCTTCCGCCTGAAAGGATTCATCCCGATCCATCTGCGAAGAGAATCCTTCAGGACACCTTGGATGGCATCAAGTCCCGCTCGGGAGCCAAGCTCACTTTCGACCTCGCAGGGATCGGAGCCGGCCTGACAGCTCCTGTTGCACTGGCCGCTGCTATCCCCTCGAACTACGGGCAAGGCGAATCCTTCTATGAGGACTGGGTGGACACCGGCCTTGAGACGCTGGGCGCCAGCGCGATCGGCGGCGCGACCCTTCCCGCCTTGGCCCATGCGCTGGCGTACATCCAGCAGCGTCGCGGTCGCTGAAGCAATCGCTACAAGACACCCGACCGCTTTCGGTATTCTGGCCATTTGCTATGGCCGCCATGCACAGCACTGTCGCTGACTTCGAGCGTCATCCAACCGAGAAGCTGATCAAGCTGGCGACCACTCTCCCCGACGGCGCGCCGGTGAAGGCAGCTGTGCTGGCGGCGCTGGCGAAGAAGCAGGGTGGAGGGACTGGCACAACGGTCACCCCAGACTGATTCCCTCCAGGCCCAGCTCGTTCACCCACTCTTCAATGCGGCGCTCTCGCTCCGGGCAGTGGCACTCCTGCAGGGAGAACCACTGGCGCCAGTCGCTCGACCCTTTGCGCCTGTTGCATCTCTCGCAGGCGGCGATCAGGTTCCGCCTTGAGGTCAGCCCGCCACGATGCCTGGGGATGACGTGGTCCAACGTCTTGGCCTCCGCTTCTCCGCAGTAGGCACAGACGTTCTGCCAGGCTTCGAGGATGGATTGCCGAAACAGCCGCTTGGCCGTTCGCTTTGGGACGAGGACTGAGTCACGAATCGCATGGCAAACCTGCAGATCCCCGTCTTGGAGCACGGCGTGAAGCGCGGCTGCCGCCACTCTAACGAGGCCGGCTCGCCGTACCTGCAAGCCCTCGACTTGGCCCGATTACTCTGGATGAGAGGCCATCCCCTCTGGGGATGGCCTGCCCTCCTTCGCCACGAAGTGTCCAGCTCCGCGCTTCAAAGGGTAACACCCCTGACGCCCGGGCACCCCTGTTACTGTCGGTCGCGCAGCCTGTTTCCGGTTGCCTGGCCGCGCTCGCTCCCTCCCGATGTCGCTTCCTGATTTTGTTGTCTCCGTCAATCCAGCCATCCACGGCAAGCCCGACTCCTGGAGTTCGGAGTTCGCCGTTGGCTGGGACAACCAGCGGCTGACCCTCCCAGAAATCCTTGATCTGATCCAGGCCGGCACAGCGGTGATCTTCGCGGGGATGTCCTGCGATAAGCGCACCAGCAGCGCTTTTGCCGGTAGCCAGCTGGTGGCTATCGACGTGGACCACGGCACTCCCATCGACGCCTTGCAGGGCCACTCGCTGGAAGCCCACATCGCCGGGGTCTACACCACGGCCTCCCACCAGAAGATCACCCGCTCCAACCCGGACGGGGAGGATCGCTTCCGCGTCATCTTTGTCCTGCCCAGGCCGGTCAGAGAGGCGGCCATCTACCAGAAGATCACCACCCTCCTGATCGCCGCACTGGGTGGCGACAGCTCCTGCAGTGACCCCTGCCGCGTCTTCTACGGCAACCCTGAAGCCACCATCAGCTTCCGCCCCGAAGCCAGTCCGTTGGGGGAGGACTGGATCCAGCGAGCGCGCGCCGCCATTGAGGACGACCGCCGGCGGGCAGCCGAGGCTGCGGCCTCTCTCGACGAGAAGGATTTGCTGCAGGCGATCTACGTCCTCGAGGAAGTCATCCCACCCACCGGTGACGGTGAGCGCGATCGCTTCATCCGCGTTACCCAAGCCTGCGGCTCCGCCGGCGAAGCTCTGTTCTCCACCTGGTCGGATTGGGCCTCCAGGGGACACCACGGCTCCGGGCGCAATGCCAGGCAATGCAGCGAGCGATTCTTCCGCAAGTGCCGCGGCGATCGCACCAGCCTGAACACTCTCTTCTACTTCGCCCACGAGGTAAACCCCGCCTGGCGCAAGGATCTCCCCCTCGAGGCACGCAAGGAATCCGCCGGGCGGGAAGGCAATACGGGCTCCGCCGTCGGCTATTCCGCCGGCGACTTCAGCGGCGAAGAGGACGAGGAGTACGAGCCGGCCAGCTCCGGCAGTTACGCCCTCGGCAGCTCCTCTCAGTCGGCGAGCGGGGACAAGAAGGCTTCTCCCGGTAAAGGCAAGGGCGGCAAGGGTCAGATCGCTTCACTGCGAAAGGCCATCACCGTCGCCTTCCCTGGCCTGAGGATGAACCTCTCGAGCTACCGGCCGGAGTACCTCGACCCCTCGGGGCAGCCGGTGAGGGTGGAGAAGGACTCCGCCTACCTGCGCATCGGCGCCCTGCTCGAGGGCCAGCCACTGCTCGACAAGGGGCCCTGCTTCGACCTGGCCTTAGAGATCGCCAGCGAGAACGAGTACCACCCGGTGCGCGATTACCTCGAGAACTGCTTGGCCAACGCAGAGCCGATCAACTGCCTCGGCGAGGTCGCCACTCGCTTCCTTGGTGTCCCGCCGGCCGGGGGTAAGGAGAATCCAATCATGGCCCACGGCCAGTCCTATGCCGATGCGGTGATCGAGCGCTTCTTGATCGGCGCTTGCGCCCGCGCCTTCAAGCCCGGCTGCGAGCATCCCTGGATGCCTGTCTTGGTCGGCGGCCAGGGCATCGGCAAGACGTCCTTCTTGCAAGCCCTCACGCCGCCCCAGAGCGACGGAACCTACGCCTTGGCCCCGGTGGTTCAGAACGGGCTCTCTCGCCTCAGGGATCGCCCCCACATCCTCCACTCCGGTTGGATCGTGTTGCTCGACGAGTTCGAGCGCCACTGCGATGCCACCAGCACCGAAGTCCTCAAGAACCTTGTCAGCTCTGGAGTGGACCTCTCGGACCGCAAGTACGAGAACGAGCGCCAGTTCCCTCGCTCCTTCGTGCTGGCAGGCTCAGCGAACAAGCGCACCTTCCTGCGGGATCCGACTGGGAACCGCCGCTTCAAGCCCATCCGCGTGCTGGGTGTCGTCGATCGCGGCGACATCAAGCAGGTGGACCTGGAGTGGCTGTGCGCCAACCGTGAGCAGATCTGGGCTGCCGCCTTGAGCGCCTACCGCGCCGGGCAGACTCACACCTTCAGTGGCTCCGAGGAGATGGTCGTCACCAGCGCCATCAACTTCTTCACCACTCAATCGCCAATCGACGGCGCCGTCACTGACGCCATCTCACGCAACTACACCATCGGCGCCGACGGCCGGCGAGAGGTGCAGCTGTCCCAAGTCGTCAAGGGCCTCGACATGCCCCTGGAGCAGGCCGCCCGCAATGCACCGGCCATCGAGGACGCCATCTCTCGCGACGGGTTCGACCGGACCATGCGCGCCGACGGCACCTTCGTCTGGCAGGAGCGCGCTGAGGTGGCAGCCAAGCGCCGCGGAGAGCAAGCTGCCTTCGCTGGCACGCCCATGCTCCCTCCCTCGAGCGACTTCGAGCCAGCTCGCCGCGAGGAGTCGCTCCCACCACTGTAATCTGAACGCCCTACGCCACTCTTCCTTTGCCTCTGAAGACTCTCCATCCGTTGGATCACATTGACCGCCCCATCATCGAAGCCATGCTTCGCTCGGAATGGCCGGACGACGAAGACCTCGTCAATCTCGCCCGGCTGCGCATGCGCCATCGCAGCTCACGCATTGCCCCCGACCTCGCCCAAGGTCTCGACCAGGTGCTCGCGCTCTGGGAACTGACCGAGGACGAGCTGTTTCGCCGCACCCGCGCCATTTGGGGCCAGCCAGGCTGGCGTCCCAGCTCGGCGGAACAAGCCATCGCCGAACCGGTGGGCAGCGGCTTCGACACCTCCGCAACTTGATCCGTGAAGCTTTTCTATCGCTACAGCGACAGGCCCGATGACGAGGACGTCCAATGCGTCTACCTCGAAACCTGGCGCTTGGCCAGGTTCAGCGCCAGCGGCAAGACCGTTTGGGTCGAGCCTACCGGCTTTCCCAGTGGTGAGCTCAAGCGCTTCCAGCCAAAGAGCCAGCGCCCCTGGGCTCACGACACCCCCGAGCAGGCTTGGGCCGCCTTTGGCCGCCGCAAGCACTGGCAGGCCGCCATCCTGCGGGACAAGCTCAGGAGGGCGATGGCGACGTACGAGTTCGTGGCCAATCACCCTGTCCCTTCGTTTGCTCCTTTTCTGCTATTCCCCGTACCCCCGCTATGACCGCCCTCCTTGCCTCTCACCGCGACCTGGACTTCTCCGTAGTCGGTCTTTACTCGCCCGTGCCGGAGTGCGGCAAAAGCACGCTGGCCCGCGCGCTGCTCCAACAGTCTGTCTGCCACTGCGAGATCATCCCTTTCGCCCGACCGCTCAAGAGCGCGGCGGTTGGCTTTATTGCTTCGCTGGCCGGCGTCACTCTGGCGGAAGCGGCCCACTACGTCTACGTGAACAAGTCCGAGCCCGTCCCCGGACTACGTAACCTCACTGGTCGCGTGGTCCTGCAGAAGCTGGGCGAAGCCGGCCGGCGCATGGACCCAGATCTCTGGGTCAGGAAGTGGGAAGCCTCCGCCCTTGAACGACTGCTGGATGGCTTTTCCGTTGTCGCGGATGACGTCAGGCGCCCCAATGAGGCAGCCGCGGTACTGCGCTGCGGCGGCGGCGAGGTGTGGCGCCTTTCGCGCGCCGAGGCCGAGGTGAACGCCGACCCCGAGGTCATCGCCGATGTCAGCGAAGGGGCCCTTGAGGGGTGGATCTTCAATCGTCGCTTCAGCAATGACGGCACCACTGAAGAGCTGCTTGATACCGTCAGGGCGGACCTGAGTCGCAACCCCTTTCCATGTCTCGCCTGAAGCCCGGCCTGCCTTCCTCCGATGAGATCGCCCCCGGCGATCTCTGCCCGCACCGGGAGCACAGCTGCACGTCTCCAGATGGGCAAGTGCCCCGCTACGCCTCCTCGGGGGCCTGCGTGCAATGCTGCGCCGCACTGACGGAAGGCCGGCTGGAGCTCAACGTCCAGAACATTCACGAGGAGTTCCGCGGGCGCTTCATGGAGTTCTGGGCTCTTGTGGACATCGGCAGCCCCAGTGACTGCTGGCCCTGGAAAGGCAGGCAGCCGTCGGTCGGCTCACCGGTGATCAGCTTCTTCCGTGGCGCCGGCTCTACCCCGCGCAACTACTCCGTCGCGCGAGTGGCCTGCTGTTACACCTGGGGCGACATCGGCCTCCTGCCTTTGCGCCACACCTGTGGCAACAACCGCTGCTGCAACCCTCTACACCTGCGCATTCTGCAGGTTCCGCACTTTCACCACCGCCAGCGCCTGCGCGCTGTGCGCCTGTTCCCGCAGGTTGAAGTCCTCGGAGACCAGATCCGCGTTTACCTTGACGCCCTGCAGACCAACAAGCCCAAGCGCTTGAAGCGCTTGATGGAGTCAGCCCCCGGCTGGATTAGGCCAGCAGAGCTGGGGGCTGATCCGCCGACTGGTCTAAACTGACGATATTCGTCTCTATTCGCCATGGCATTCGACGACTCTAACCGCTGGGGCGTGGGCAGGACAGGCGACCCCGACCGTCGGTCGGCGGCTCAGGTCCTCAAGAGCCAGGGCAAGAGTGGCCGCAAGGAGTCTAAAGCGAGAGCAAAACTTAAGGAGGACAAGTTCAAGGCTATGGCCGCTGGCAGTATTTATCAAGGGAGCACCTCTCCGGGCGACCGCTGGAAGCAGGTTGGCTACGGCTCCGGCACCTCTACCAGGACCCACAAGGGAGGCGTCAAGTCATATCGCTCCACCAAGGTTCCCCTCTGGCAGAAGTCCCCCGGCCAAGGCGACCCCAACGACAACAAGAAAAAGGACAGCAAGAAGAAGTCCGCTTACAGCCCCTCCTCCTCGCCCGAAGTTTCAGCCGCCGAGCGCAGCGGCACGGCCGCTGTCGACAACAAGCCAGCGCCCGAGCGCCCGAAGTACAACGAGGGCAATCCGATCGAGGCGCCCGTCTATGACCAGGCCACCGCTGGGGCTGGCAACTTCCTCTCCATTCCCCCAGGACAAGCGCCCACGCGGGCGCTGGACTACGCCGGAGCTCTGACCACCTACAACGACCTCACCGCCAAGGATCTGGCGCTGAGAGCTCGTGACAACAAGGCGCAGACCGAGAGACACTTCACTGGCATGGCCAGGGTGCTGCCGGAGGCGCCCGACGATGACTCCTTAAGCTCTTACGACCGGGTCCTTGACAAACTCAAGAAGGCCAAAGGGATCTTCGCCTGAGCCGGCCGCCGGGTAATCTGATGGGCCACGCCATTCTCCTATGGGTTCCGCCATCAAGCCCGCCCGACCCGAGAGCCGATTCGACCTGGCCCGGCGCTTTTTCCCCGAGCTTGCCCAGCCTGGAAACAAGGCTGACTCCATCGCCTCTATCGAGCTGAACACCAGGGCCTGCGAGGTGGTCCTACTCGATCTGATTAAGCGCCACGACGAGCTCTTCGACGAGCTGGGCTCTGGTGTGCTGGTGCTCAACCTCAACCTGCCCGACGAGAACCAGGTCGGCTATGTGACGCTCGAGGGGTGGGAGCAGGACCTGCAGCA
>Ga0207996_1001385_pt1 | contig 17002 bp, 12 predicted proteins | sample AntAceMetag02UKG_FD_184773 | JGI IMG/M metagenome (GOLD analysis project Ga0207996, IMG submission 184773) | Saline lake microbial communities from Ace Lake, Antarctica - Antarctic Ace Lake Metagenome 02UKG (SPAdes) (version 2) | ecosystem: Environmental > Aquatic > Non-marine Saline and... | reverse complement strand
ATGCCGTTGGAAAGAGGGCGGGTGCTCGCCCCGACCGGCTCCGACGAGCTGGACGGGGCCCATTCTCGCCGCCCGGGGCGAACACCCGCCGGAACTCGACATCAGCACCTGTTTTGGCTACCGTATGAAGCGACATGAACGCAGGCAATCGGCCCCCCGTTCACCGCCCCTTCGGTGTCATGCTTATTTGAGGCAACACGAGTAAAAGAGGGAATTGGATTGAAGGGAATAGCGCTTTACTGTAGGACTTTCTCTTGATGCAGACAATTCACCTCATATCCGTGAAGAATATCATTTCCAGGACGGTTAACGGGACGTTCCAGGAGATTTCGTTTGCGGTGCACGTGCAGAATCTGGGCCATGGCAAGCAGGTGGAGGTCCATTGGTGCGGCGAAGATGGTGTGTGGCAGATGCTGCCGGCGACCTATCGGTTTAAGGCGGCCGGTGGGGGCGAGCTATGGCGTGCGGAGATGGTTTTCCCCTTGACGATGAACTCCTCCATCCCTGGCAACATCCAGTTTGCCGCACGCGTGGCATTTGAGGGGGAGGAACACTGGGACAGCCACTTCGGTCTGAATTATCGATCCGACGCGGATTCCGGCGTGATTGTCTTCGAGCCGGTGGAGACCCAGGTGCTGGAGTATCATCCGATCTTGAAACCCGGCCGGGTGGCGTTGCCCATTGAGGTGGCGGTTCGGCAGGATCTGGCACCGGAAGCGGTCACGATTCACTGGAGCGTGGACGGGTGGGTCACGGAGCATCACACCCACGCCTATTTCCGGCACAACCACTGGGACCGGAGCGCGGGAAGCAATGCGCGGAACCCGAATCGCTACGGGTGGGGCGTCTGGGCGGCAAGCATCCCGTTGCAGCATGCCTACCGGTTGGAGTATGCGGTGGAGTGCCGCACCCGGGACGGCGTCTTCTGGGACAACCGGAACGGGCAGAACTATGCCACGTGCCGAGGTACGCTGCGCGCGATGATCTTGAACCTGCATACCTATCAGGAAGCGGACCAGCAGGAGAAGTTCAAGCAGATCGCAAGAGCCATCACGGAAAAGAAAATTGACCTGGTTTGTCTGCAGGAGGTGGGCGAAGACTGGAATAATGGCGAAGGGGATTGGGCGTCCAATGCCGCCCGCATCATCAACAGCCATCTGCCCAAGCCGTACCACCTGCACACGGACTGGTCGCATCTCGGCTTCGACCGGTACCGCGAGGGCGTGGCCATCCTTAGCCGCTATCCCTTTGTCTACACGGATTCCGGCTATGTGTCGGACAGCCAGGATCCCTATGACATCCATTCGCGCAAGGTGGTGATGGCGAAGGTGCGGGTCCCGTACTTCGGCCTGATCAATCTGTTCAGTGCGCACCTGAGCTGGCCGAGTGACGGCTTCTTCCCGCAGTTTGACCGATTGAGGGAATGGGCGGCGCAGCACCACACGCCCGAAGTGACGGCGACGCTGCTGGGCGGCGACTTCAATATCGCAGCGGGCAGTGAGGCCTATCGCCACATCGTGGACACCGGGGAGTTTGAGGATCAGTATCTGAAAATCCGGTCCTCCTCCGTGTTCCAGCAGGTGTTCCGGCAGCGGCAAGGCGACACCATGCCCCTGTTGGCGGAAGATGGCCGGATCGACTATCTTTGGCTGCGGAATGGAAACCGCCTGAGGGCGATCGATGCGGAAGAGCTGTTCACGCCGGACCGGTACGGGCGGGTCTCGGACCATACGGCGTACTGGGTCGAGTTCGAGCAGCGGTGAGGGAAGGAGCCTGATGGAATACGCTGAACAATACGCGGCACCGACCGAGGCCATCCTCGGCCCGCTCTATCCCAGGCGGAATGATTTCCGCGAGCTGTTCTATCTGCGCTGGGGGCGGATCCGCTTTCGTCTGGATTGGGGCGCGGAGATGAATCTCAAAGTGGTGCTGAAGGTGTTCCATGAGGATGGCACCTTTGAGCAGTACCTGGTGCATACCGATCCCTGCGGCGGCGGATGGGATCGGCACGAGCGCATGACGCGCGACCTGTTCATTCATCCGCAATCAATGCATCAGGGCCGCGTCACCTGCGTGAAGTTCTCCTACATCGTGCATCATCAGTTTCGCTCGATTCCATCGCAGTACGAATACATTTTTATGGACGGACACGAGTTCCGCAACGAGGGCGAGGTGCGGCGGCATGTGAACGAGCAGTGGGCCACCCCAAATCCGTACCGGACGCACGAAATGGATGCGGGCCAGCTCCAGCGCGATGTGGACCACATGAACCACCACTTCGAGTCGCTGAATCTGGTTCCGAAGTTCACGAAAGGGCAGGCGTGGCATCCGTATCATCCTAAGCGCTACATTCATGATCAGATCGATGCGATGATCTGGCGGCGGCAGACCGAACCGCACCGGCCGCACCACATCCAGGTCTGCGTGGACTGCATCGACGACAGCGATTTTATCCGCCACCTGATCCATGCCGACCGCTGCGGGGTGCCCGTGCAGTGCATTGTGGACTGGCGGAAGATGACCCTGACCAACAGCGCCAACTATCTGGCCCTGAAACGCTCGGGCATCGAGCTGATCGGCGAGGTCTGTACCACGAGCGACCCGCTGGCCGAGGTGGCCACCGACATGCACAACAAGTTTATCACCTTCGGCGATGAAGACGCGATTGTCGGCTCGTTCAACATCACCTTCGACCGCTGGGGCGACAACTGGGAATCGGGCATGACCTTCCGGTCGCACGGTGTGTGTGCGCTGCTGAATAACATTTTCCAGGCCTGCCGCGGCGGGGTGATCCAGCGATATGGGATCGATCCGCGCGCGCCGTTCAACCTGCTCTATACCTTCAACCGTAGTGCGATGCTGAATGGACACTACTACCGTCCGCACCATGCGATTCTGGGTGAGATCCACCGCGCGAAACACTCAATCCATCTGTGCCTGTTCCTGCTGGGCGAACTGCGTGGCGAGCACGGCGACAGCGTGATCGATGCGCTGATTCAGGCCCGCGACCGTGGCGTCTATGTGCGCGTGATTCTCAACGGTCATCTGGCGTGGCAGGGCAGCCCCGCGAAGGAGCGCTCCATGCATGAGGAGCTGCAGCGGAAGCTGCTGCCGGCGGTGGAGTGGCTGCGCGGGGCCAGAATTCCCATCGCGCTGGTCTATGGCGTGCATGATCGTTCCATTCCCTATTCGCCCATCCACTCCAAGCAGTGCGTCATCGATGAGCACATTGTCCTCGACGGAAGCTTCAACTGGTACAACACCTCGGTGCTGTCGCATGATCTGCTTGTGGTGGTGAACAACCACGACATTGCGGGCCTCTATCTCGAAGAGGCCCGCCAGATTCTGGAAGGCTTCCGCGTGGTCTGGCTCAGCGATGCGCGATAGGCCGTTCCCGCCCCCTCATGCGTTTTTGATTGCGGGTGGAGGCTCCTCCTGGGCTTCCACGGCCGATTTTGGGGTCAAAAATGACAAAAAATAGCCCCCAATCATCATTTTTGGCCATCAATCTCCAGCGAACAGCGTTTTTAAAGATTTTTGGCAAATATTTATGGCTAACTCTCCCCAAAACTTCAAAGAACGCTTTGGAATCTCCTGACTCAGTCTGAGACCGAGATGGGCGGTGAAACAGAGTGAAAAACTGTGAAAACAGGCCGATTTGCCATTTTTGAGCCGGTTGGGGGTGCTTGGGGCTGTTTGGAGGCCCAATCATGCCGATTTTGGGTCTAAAACGGTTGAAACAGTGTTTTGAGAGGCTTGTGAGGGGGGGGCGCCGGCCGTTGTCGGGAAGTAGTCGACTAGGAGGGGGGAGGGGTATTGTCCCTTGGGAGCTGAATGGGTAGTTTCAGCAATTTTTTGGGTTTGCCTTTTGCATCCTGCAGGATCTGTCCTGCGAAGACATGGATCGTATAGCCGTAATAGGACGAGCGTTGTCCGGTCTCTCGTTCTTCCTGGGGGCGCAGGCCGCGGGGAACCACATAGGTGGCTTCAACCGGGAGGCTTTGGCGGTTTGAAAAGGCCGGGCCCAGCGCAAGGGGCGACGGGGTCGTGATGGCTCGGGTGGGCGAAACCTCTCCATCGGGATCGATATCATAGAAGGTGATGAAGGCCTGGATGGCGGCCTCCTTGAAAATGGGGGCCTTGGAGGGACGATTAAGCGTGGCGGTCAGCACGCGCATTTCTACCACATCGCTATCGGCGGGCATTTTCTGGATCCGGGGGGACTCGATGCGGATGTGGCGGGGCAGGGAGGAGAGCGAAGAGGGCTGCGGCGTCTGGAGACTCTGCGTTTGAAGCGCCTGGATGCGGTTGAGTCGCTCGCGCTCCCGGGTGGCCAGCGAGTAGAAGGGGGAATCGGGATCCGCGATGCCGAGGATCTGGCTCCAGCGCTGCTGGGCTCCGTCCACGTCACCCCGCGCTTCGAGCAAGCGGGCGTGTTCCACATGCGCAGGCACAAACCCGGGGACGGCTTGATGAATCTGATTCAGCAGGCGGTTGGCTTTGGCATAGTCCGAGAATTGAGCGGCGGCATTGGCCTCCGCGAGCATGCGCTGCGCATCTTCAATGCGTGGGTCGGTCTTGGAGATGGGTGGAAGTTCCACCAGCACGGTATTCGTGTCGGCGGCCTCGAAATTTGCCTCTTCCAGCACTTCCAGCACGGCGGCAGGTGGAGAGTCGGGGGCGGCCACCGCGGCGGAGGGGTTCAGGGGGGGATTGTCGATCGCGTCCGGCGCGACCGGTTTCGGGAGGGCAGCTTCAGGCGCATCGGTGGCAGGGGCGGAGAGTTCTGCTTCCGTCAAGGACCCGGGCAGACTGACCACCGATATTGGTGATTGTGCCTGCGACGTCGCATTGGATTTTGCTTCTTTTTCGGCTTCGCGCTCCGCCTGGAGTTTTTCGGCAAAGGTCTTATCGGCCGCTTCGGTTTCCGGCAGAATGAGGTGATGGGGCCAGTTCACCAGAAAAACGAGCAGGGCGATTTCCAACAGAAGGATGGCTCCCGTCATCAGGAGTGTCGAGGGCTGGAGAAGCCCCGGGCTTTGACGGACCGCGGCATGGGGGGCGATGACATCCTGGAACTGGACCAAGGTCTGGCCGATCCGGATTTCGTCGTTATGGGTCAGCCGCAGAGACTCTTCCACCACCGTTCCATTGCACTGGACGGGATGATCCGAAGAGAGGCCCGTGAGAAAGACGCCGGTTCCCCGTTCCTCGAACCGGGCATGGCGCGGGGCCACCTGGTCGTCATCGGGCAGGCACAGATGGCACTCCGCATCGCGACCCACCAAGGTGACCGCTTGGCGGACCATGAGGCGCTTGCCCTGATAGCGTCCGGATTGAAAGACTAATCTGTACATGCTGGAGTCAGTGTGCGTGAAGGAGAGGAGAGTTTCAATTCTCAATTCTGGGTCAGTGGGCGGACATCTGAGAGCACCGGGGGGCAATGGGCGAATTTTTGCCCCAAAAGCGTGGAATCCGATTGCTTGCAGGGGGCGGCAAGGATAGAATACGGAGCTATTAAAGGTTAGGAAGTTCAAGGCATGTCGATTTCGTGGATTACAGGTGTTTGTGTGCAGCAGAACCGTCTGGAGTGGACGGTGTTGCGGCGCATGAAAGAGTCGTGGGAGATTTCCGATCAGGGAAGCGCCCCGATTCCGCCTCCGGCTGTCGAGGGCGAGGGGGTTTCTGCGGCGGTGCTCAAACCGCATTTGAAGCGTTTCCAGGGGAAGATTTCTGTGGCGCTTCCCACGGATCGCGTGCTCTTGCGGGTGGCGCTGCTGCCCAGCGCAGACACGGAAGAGCTTCGTGGGATGGCAGAGCTCCAGACCGATAAGTTTTCTCCGTTCCCCGTCGAGACCGTGGCGACCGGGGCCGAGGTGATAGAGACCTCCGAGAGCTCTTCTCTTGTAACGATGGCCGTGGTGCGCCGCGACGATGTGGATGCGGCCGGAAACGCCTTCCAGGAGGCGGGCGCCCTGCCCGATGTGGTGGATGTGGCGGCCCTGGGCTGGTGGTGGGGTCTCCGGCAGGGCGATTGGATCCCTTCGCATGGCTCTCAGATTTTTCTTCGGTTGACGCCGGACAGCCTGGACATGGTGCTGACGCGCGATGGTGCTCCGCTGCTGTTCAAGTCGCTGTCGGTTCCTCCTTCCGTCGGAAGCGCCGAGGAGCGTTCGGAATGGCTTGCGGATTGCACGGAGGAGGTGGCCTACTCCTTGACCTCTCTGGAAACAGAATGGGGCGGTGCGGAACCGCCGACGCTTCATGTGTTCCACGAGAAGGACGTGCCGACGGATTGGGCGGACCAGCTCCAGAAGGAACTGGCGCTGGAGTCGTTTTTTGTCCATCCGCTGGAACAGCTCCCGACGGTGTCGGAGGGGGTGGCGCGCCGTCTGGCGGAGCCGACCCAGCGGTTGACCATGGATCTGGCGCCGGACGCCTGGCGGGAGGCGGATGCCGCCCGCCGGAGCAGCCGGAAATTATTGCGAGCGGCCACGGTGTTCCTGGTGGTCTGGCTGGCGATGATCGGAGTGTTCTGGACCTGGCTGAATGTGGAACGCGGCCAAATGGAGAGTCTTAGGGCCCAAGTGGAGGCTGTGGAAGGCCCCGCTCAGGAAATCCGGATCCTTCGCGCCAAAGTGCGGGACTTCACCTTGTATGCCGACCGCTCCCATTCGGCTTTGGAATGCCTGCGGATTGTGTCGGAAACCCTCCCGCAGGGAGCGGATTTGACTTCCTTCATCTATCGCAAGGGCAGCTCGCTTTCGCTTCGCGGAGTGGCGGCTCTTCCCGACAATGTCTATGCCTTCATCAAAGCCCTCGAGGAAACCAAGCACTTTCCGGAGGTGGATTCCGAGGGCATCACGACCAGCGGGGGCCAGTCGAAATTCGGGGCCAAGATTCTGCTGCCGGGTTCTGAGGAGGACGATTCATGAAGATCGCCGCCCGTGAACAGAACTTGTTGGGCATCACGCTGGCGGTGGTGTTGCTGGCGTTGACCTATCTGGTGCTCGAGCCGAAGTTTCAGGAGTGGGGCGCCTTCCGTGCCGAACGGGAGGATCTGCAGGTTCGCCTTGATCGTGCTGAGCAGCTGCTGGGCAGCCAGGCGATGGTGGAATCGCGTCTGGCGGAATTCCGTGAAGGTCTGCCTGTTTTTCAGCCGGACCAGCGGGTGGAGGCTGAATTGTTGCAGGCGCTCGAGAAGATGGCGGGGGAGCAGGGGCTGGCCCTGACCCGGAGGGAAGCCGCTCCGGAACGCGAGGCGGGTGATCTCTATGAGACCTCGATCACCTGCCATTGGCAGGGGGATCTGCCTGCTCTGGTGAAGTTCCTCTTTGCCCAGCAGTCGCTGGGCGCGGTGTCCGATGTCCGCCAGCTCCATATCCAGCCGGCCGGCGGACGAGGCGCCCCCCCCGATCGCCTCAAAGGAACGTTTACGATGGACTATGCCTATCGCCGGGAAGCCGGCGCAATCGAGAGCCCCGCTGAACCCGCCGGTCCCGAGCCGGCGGAAGAGGCGGCACAACCCTAATGGATCGATTATGATGCCAACACGCATTTCCAGAACCACCCGCGGCCTCACCTGGCTGTTGATTACCACCTTTTTCTTTGCGTCGGCTCCGGCTCCTGTGTGGGCGCAGCGGCAGGCGGCCGTCTCACCGGGCGAGGCGGCGCGCGCCCGGATTCTGAAGGCCCGGGCCGCCCGGGCCGCTTCCACCACGCCGCCCGCTCCCGCGGCCGACACGCCCCGGGAGGGTTCGTTTGATGTGGTCGTCGAATCCCCGACCGATAAAGACGGCGAGAAGCTCTACACTCCCAGCATCAAGGATGCAACGCTGGACCAGCTGCTCGACGATTACTCCAAGCTGACCGGTCGCACCATGATCAAAGCGCCGGGCATCAACGGGTCCTTTACCTTTCAGGCGAAGAGCAAGCTGACCCGGGCGGAGTGGATTCAGGCGATGGATAGTCTGCTCACCATGAACAACATCTCCCTGGTCCCGCTGGGGAGTCAGTTCTATCGCGTGGTGCAGATGGATAAAGCCCCATCTGAAGGGATGCAGATCCAGAGCGAATCGCCGGTGGGGGAGATTCCGCAAAGCGATGCACTGGTGAGCCAGCTGGTCGCGCTGAAATATCTCGAGATGGAAGATGCGATGAACATTGTGCAGCCGATGCTGCACGGTTTTGGCAAGGCTCAGCGGTTCGACCGGATCAACAGCATCCTTGTGACAGAGACCTCTTCCAACCTACGCCGGATCTATGAAATTCTGGATCTGGTGGATCAGCCCACCGAACTGCGGATCGAAACGCGGGTCTATGAAATCAAACATGCCAAGGCCGCCGATATTGCCGCGCGCCTGAACGAACTGGTCAGCGACAGCCAAAGCGAGAAAAAAGAGGAAGTCGCCCAGGTGGCGCAGCCGACCGTTCGCCGGCGCTCCAACATGATTCGCTCCCGTCGGCCGGCTACGCCCGAACCGGCGGCCGATTCGGCCGCTGCCATCGAGGCCGCCATGGCGGAACGCGGCATCGTGACCGGAAAGGTCAAGGTGCTGTCGGATGAACGCACCAACATCATCATCGTGATCTCGCGTCCCTCCAACTTCACCTTCTTCGACAAGATTGTGGCCGTTCTCGATCGTCCGGTGGATCCGGAAGTGATCGTGCAGGTCATCGCGCTCGAGTTCGCCGATGCCGAGGAGATGGCCGGCCTGCTCAATGATTTCATCGGTGCGGCTCAGTCCGAGTCCGAGTCGGCCGGCACCCCGGCCGCCGATGGCGCCACCGATACCCGCGCCACGGCGCTGGAAGATTTTGTGCGGGCCCGCGCCGCCGCGACCGACCGCGTGCGCCAGGTCGCCGGCGAAGCGGTGGCCAGCAAAATCGGCCAGCTGTCTCCCAACACGAAGATTCTGGCGGACAAACGCACCAATGCGTTGATGCTGATGGGGACCAAAGGCGACATCGCGGCGTTGCAGGAGATCGTCAAGAAGGTCGACATCATGCTGGCGCAGGTCCTGATCGAAGCCGTGATTCTGGAAGTGAATCTCAACAACAACACCTCCTACGGTATCAGCTGGCTGCAGAAGTCGATGACGGCCTACAGCCAGAGTTCCGCGGGCGCCAACGGCGGTGTCAGCGTGCGCTCGCCGGTAGCGTCCTGGGGCGGCAACTTCGGGGCGAACAACTTCTCCGAGGTAGCCGGCGATACGGTGACCCGCGCGCTGGGCGGCAGCTCGGGTCTGAGTTATTTCTTCTCCTTTGCCAACCTGAACATGGATATGCTACTGGATATGGTGGCTTCGTCCGGTGAAGGCCGTGTGCTGGCCACGCCGGTCATTCTGACGACCGACAATACCGAGGCCAGCATCATGAGTGGGCAGCAGATTCCCATCCGGACCAGTGATACGGAGAGCGGGGGCACCTTCAATTCGAATTTCGAGTACAAGGATGTGGGCATCAATCTGACCGTGAAGCCGCGAATCAATCCTTCACGATATGTGACACTGGAGATCACGCAGACGGCCGATACGCTGGGTGAGCCGGTGGATGTCGGGACCAGCGGCACCATGACCTCCATCAATAAGCGTGAACTGACCGCGTCCATTTCTGTTCCGAGCCGCTCCACGATCGTGCTGGGCGGCCTCGTGCAGACCGATTACCAGGCGCTGAATACGCGCGTGCCCATTCTGGGGAGCATTCCGATCATCGGGGCGCTCTTCAGGAGCGAGGACAAGACCCGCAAGCGCACCGAGCTGCTGGTTTTGATCACCCCCTATGTGCTGATGACGCCGGAAGAGGCGCGAGTGGAAACCGAGCGGCTGCATCAGGCCTCAAATGTCGCAGCGGAGGATTGGTACCGCGGTTGGTCAGACAGTTCACTGGCACCGTTTTCTCCCGCCAAGATGCGTGAAATCAAGCGGGCCGAAAAAGCGGGCCGCGCCTATCGCCAGTTGGATACCGACTCCGTACCGGAAGTGGTCCCGCCTGTCGCGGTGATGGAGCCGGCACAGGCGATGCCGAAACCCACGCCGGATGCCCAGGATCCCAACGTGTTCTCCCGCGAGCTGGAACGCGTCATGAGCAGTCAGGTCGAGACAGAAGGGGCGGCGGATGCCGCGCCGGTTCTGGCCCCGGCCGGCCCGTTGCCGGAACCGGTGGAGCCGACCACGACCGCTCCGTATGAATTTGATCCGTCCGCTGTGCCGTCTCCGGAGGAATCCGTTTCCACTCCGGAAGGCCCGCCGGAACCGGCCGCTGTAACCAAGCCCCGCCGTTCGCTCTGGGGCGCCCGGGCCAAGCCGAAGAAGAAAACGAAATCAAAAGAAGAAGCCAAGCCTTCGATGTTCGCCGCCCCGCCGTCTGCCGACTCAGAGACCAATGGAGATACCCCATGAGCGATACCCCTCAACAGGATCAGGAGATGACAGAAATCTGCGAAGGCGACGTGTTGTTCGATTGCCCTTTTTGCGGGAAAAACATGGCGATCGAATTAGCCGGAGCCGGCCTGATGGTGCCCTGTGCGACCTGCGGCCGAAAAGTGCAGGTTCCCATTCCCGACCAGGAAACCCCGGATGCACCGGTGGTTCCGGGTTCGTCCGCGGCGCCGGATGAAGAAGAGAATCCGGATGAATTGATTCAGCAGCTCGACAGCGCCTTGGGGATGTCGAACAAGCAGGTTGATCAGTTGATGGAAGAGAAAGAGGCCCTGCAGGAACGCCGCTCCTATCTGGAGCAGATGCGCACGGCCAATACCGCCCGCCTCCAGGAGCTGGTCACAGAACTCGAAACTATGCAGGCCGCTATGGACCGCGCGGTGGTGCTGATCGCCGAAGTCCGTGCTGAGAAACCGGTATAGGATCGAATGACCGTAGCGGCATCCAACCGACTGGCAGCGCTTCTCGAGGCGACGGGGCTATTTACCCCGTCGCAGATCGAAGAGCTGACCATCAAGCAGCGAGAGAACGACGGCGTGCTCACCGCCACCGTCGTCGAACTAGAGTATGCCCGCGAAGTTGAGTTTCTGGAAGCTCTTGCCAAGGCGCTGCAGGTACCCTTTGTTCGAGTGGGGGACAGCCCTATTGCGGGTGAGATTCTTGAGAAAGTGCCGACAAAAGCCGTTTTCCAATACAATGTCATTCCGATTGAAATCAAGAATGGGACCCTGCGGGTCGCGACCAGCGAACCGTTCAGTCCGGGGTTGGTGGACTCGCTTCGTCTCGCTTCCGGCCTGCGCGTGAAGTTCGCGCTGAGTCCAGCCGCCGATATCGAAAAGGCTACCAAAAAATTCTACGGGGTCGGTGCCGACACCCTCGACCGGCTGCTGGCCGACAACACCCTCGACCTGAACGAAGACCTGGGGCCTGCCATCGGGGATATAAGCAATCTGGATTCGGATGCCAGCGTGGTGAAATTTGTGAACCAGATTATCTGGGAAGCCCACCATGACCGCGGTACAGATATCCATATCGAGCCGATGGAGAATGACTTGCGGATCCGATACCGGATTGATGGCGTGCTGCATCCCACACCGCTTCCCCCGCAAATGAAGCGCTTTCAGTCGGCCATCATCAGCCGCATCAAAGTGATGGCGGGCATGGACATTGCCGAGAAACGGCTGCCGCAGGACGGCCGGATCAGCCTGCGGGTCAAGGGCGAAGAAATCGATGTCCGTGTCTCCACGATGCCCACTGTCTATGGCGAGAGTGTCAGCCTGCGACTTCTGATGCGTTCCAGCGGCATGTTCGGCATGGATAAGCTCGGGCTCTTCAAGGATGACGAAGAGCTGCTCAATCATCTGATTCATAAACCCCATGGCATTCTGATGGTCACGGGGCCCACCGGTTCCGGTAAGTCGACCAGTCTGTATGCCTGGCTACATACCATCAACTCCGTCGACAAGCGGATCCTGACGGTGGAGGACCCGATTGAATATGAGATGGCCGGCATCAACCAGATTCAGATGCGTCCGGAAATCGGACTGACCTTCGCGGTGGGTCTGCGCCACATCCTGCGCCAGGACCCCGATGTCATTATGGTCGGTGAAGTTCGGGATCAGGAAACGGCGGATATCGCCATTCGTGCGGCGCTGACCGGTCATCTGGTTTTCAGTACCCTGCATACCAATGACTCCGCGGGCGGAATCAACCGCCTTGTGGATATGGGCATCGAACCCTTCCTGGTGGCCAGCTCGGTGGAAGCGCTTGTGGCTCAGCGTCTCATTCGCCGTCTCTGCCCCGCGTGCAAGAAGCCCTGGACCCTCGACAAGCCCTTCCTGGAGAAAATGGGCTTCCCGCTGGATAAGCTGGAGAGCGGAACAATTTGTGAGCCGGTCGGCTGCGAGGAGTGTCGCGGCTCCGGGTATATCGGACGAACCGGCATCTATGAGATCCTGGTCGTCAGCGATGTTATCCGTCAGATGATTGTGGATCGCGACTCGTCCGCCGATATCAAAACCCAGGCGTTGGCACACGGGATGCGCACCCTGCGCATGGATGGCTGGCGCAAGGTGCTGGCCGGGGTGACGACCTTGGAAGAAGTGATTCGGGTTACGTCGGAGGATGAAGCATAACGCGTCGAAACGCATAGGGAAACAATGCCCATGGCCCAATTCCGTTACATCGCAAAAAGTCGTACAGGGGAGCGCAGTGAAGGCGTTCTCGAGGCTCCGGACAAGCGTACGCTGTTGAACCAGCTGGGTCGATCCGGGCTGGTTCCCATTTCGGTTACCTCGGTGTCATCGACGCCGGCTGCGGCCAAGAAACCCAAGGCCTCCGATAAAAAAGCGGCTCCGGCGAAAGCCGCCCCGTCCACTTCAAAGAAAAAATGGTTCCGCTTTGAAAAGGGGTTTGGTTCGCGCCCGCGGATGAAGATCAGTGATGTCCTTCTCTTTACCACCGAGCTTTCCGATCTGCTGTCTTCCGGCATGACCTTGGGTTCCGCGCTGCATGCGCTTGCCCTGCGCAACACCGGCCGCGCGCAGGATCCCATCGTCACCGATTTGCGCGATGAGATTGTCCAGGGGACGAGTCTTTCCGACGCCCTGGCCAGATGGCCTGAAAGTTTTCCCTCGCTCTATGTCAGCATGGTTAAGGCGGGGGAGGCCAGCGGGCAGTTGCCGAGCGTGCTGGAACGGCTCGTGCTGCATTTTGAGCGGGTGCTGTCCGCCCGCGAAAAAGTGGGGATGGCTCTCGTCTATCCCTTGATTGTGGCGCTGGTAGGGTTCGGGGCGCTGGTGTTCATGATGATTTTTGTGATTCCACGTTTCTCGGCGATGTTTGAGGAGCTCGGGGGAACCCTCCCACTGCCCACGCGCATCCTGATCGGCATGAGCAAGGGGATGCTGCATTACGGCTGGGCGATCGCCATTGTCCTGTTCTTTGCCTTCATCGGGCTGCGACGCGTCTTGAGGACCCCGGCCGGCATTGATTGGAAGGATCGCATCCTGTTGCGGCTGCCGGTCGTAAGCAACATTATCCGGGCCAATGCGTTTGCCCTGTTTGCCCATACCCTGGGCACCCTGCTGACCAATGGGGTGCAGGTACTGCAGGCCCTTTCCATTGTCGAGAACACCGTGGGCAATACCGTGATTGCCCGCGCCATCCGTGATGCCAAGACCCGAGTGACGGATGGATCTTCTATTTCCCGTCCGCTGGCTCAGGGCGGCATCTTCCCGCAGCTGCTGACGGATATGCTGGCGGTCGGTGAAGAATCCGGGGATTTGACCAGTGCGCTCGAGCACATCGGCCGGCGCTATGACAACGAGCTCGACCGCGCCGTGAAGCTGTTCACAACCGTCCTGGAACCCGTCATGATGCTGTTCATCGCCGTTGGCGTTGGATTTGTGGCTATCAGTATGCTCATGGCGGTGTTCGATCTGACCAGCGGCCTTAACTCCTGAGTATTGGAGAAGCTTCCGGATGAAAATCAGTGCCTTCACTTTTCTGAAAAATGCCCACCGGCTGCAGTTCCCCTTTGTGGAATCGATCCGGTCCGCTTTGCCACTGGTGGATGAGTTTATTATTTCTTTGGGCCCCTGCGATGATGACACCGAGGCGATGATCCGCGCCATCGATGACCCGAAGATCCGGATCATTCATACTTCCTGGAACGAAAATCTGGATGGCAGCTGGAAGGTGAAGGGCTTCATTTATGGTCAGCAGAAAACGATCGCCCTGTTCAATTGCACCGGGGATTGGGCGCTGTATCTCGAAGGCGATGAAGTGCTCCATGAAGAGGATCTCCCGCGGATTCGGGCCTCGATGGAACGCCATCTGGAAGATCGCGGCGTCGAGGCGCTCTATTTCCGCTATCGCCATTTCTACGGCAATCAGAACACGGTGGCGTCTTCACCCGCCTGGTACCGCCGTGAGGTCCGGGCCGTCCGGAACAATATCCCCATTTGGGGACCCAAAGGCCTTTTCTTCTCCGTGGTGACCAGCTACAAGCGCATGCGGTATCCCCGTGCGGCTTTTGCCGATGCCACGATTTATCATTATGGCTGGGTACGCCCCGAGGAGAAGTTCAACGAGAAGTGGCAGGGCACCATCCATCACTGGAGTGACAAGCCATTTCCCAAAGTGGCCTATGAGGAAATTGATTCGCAGGTGCTGCAACCCTTCATCGGCACCCATCCTGCGGTGATCCAGGAATGGCTACCTCCCGCCGAGGGGCTCTTTCGGGCAAGTCCACAGCACACGCTGACGCGCCGGGAACGGAAAAACCGCTGGATGGCACTCTTCGAGAAGTGGACCGGATGGGACACCTCGCGTCGCCATTTCAAACAAGTCGACTGAGTCATGTTCTTCGATACGCATTCGCATTTTGATTCGTTCGATAAGGACGGGACGGTTCCGGACATTTTATCGCGAGCGGCCGCTGCCGGCGTCACGAGGATGTGCGCGGTAGGAAGCTCGGAGGCCTCGAATGATCTCGTCGTTCGCCTGGCAAAGGAATACCCCGGGGTCCTGACCGCCGCAGTGGGCTATGATCGAGATCAGCTCGAAAATCCCCGAAGTCCCGAGCGCCTGGCCGCCCTCGCGGAGGAACCCTGTGTGGTGGCCGTGGGAGAGATCGGTCTCGATTACTATTATTCCGCCGAAACCGCTGCGGAACAGCAGGAGCTGTTCGGGCAGATGCTGGAATTTGCGGGCGCCCACCGATTGCCGGTGATAGTACACAGCCGCTATGCCGACGAAGATACCCTCCGGATGCTGGGTGAGTTTTCTATGGTGTGGAAAACAGCCGAGCGCAGAGCTCAAGCCGAAAGGCGCAGGGCGAACGTGAGGTCTATAGCGCCGCACTCCAGTGCGGCGAGTGAGGGAGCGTCAGCAACCGAAGCGGCAAAAAGTTTCCATGGTGTGGACAATCCGCCGCCGCCCGGCGTACTGCACTGCTTCACCGGGGATGCCCCTTTTGCCGAAGCCCTGATGGACCTGGGATTCATGATCAGTTTTGCGGGAATCGTCACCTTCAACAACGCGGATCCCCTGCGGGCCGTGGCCCGGGAGATCCCGGAGGACCGCTTGCTGATTGAGACCGACTGCCCGTATTTGACACCCAAGCCCTTTCGAGGGAAAGTGAATGAGCCGGCCTATGTGGTGCATGTGGCGGAAATGCTGGCCCAGGTGCGCGGAACGACGACGGAGACCCTGGCAGCGGCGACCTATGCGAATGCGGAACGGTTGTTCCAGCGGGAAGGATAAAGATGAGCGACAATAATAAACGATGTGCCATCGGCGTGGATTTCGGCGGGACCTTCGTCAAAATGGCGCGGGTCAACGGGCGGGGAACCATTGATGCGCGCGCCAATTTTGCCACGACCGACCTCAAGGGGGTCGACGGCTGGTTGGATGAAGTGGAGCGCCATGTGGAGGCCCTGTTGTCCGACCTGCCTGCGGATACCGAGTGGACCGGCATCGGCGTCGGAGTGCCCGGTTTCGTGAATTACGAAAAAGGGTTTGTTCATGACCTGACCAACGTGCCGGGCTGGCGGTCCGTCCCGCTCGCCGATCTGTTGACGGAACGATTTGGTAAGCCCGCCCGCGTCGACAACGATGTGAATGCGATGGCGGTGGGCGAGTGCACGTTCGGGGCCGGCCAGGCGTATCGGCATGCCGTCTTTCTGACACTGGGCACCGGTGTGGGCGGCGGCCTGCTCCTCAACAAAAATCTCTATCGCGGTTCCCATTCCATGGGGGGCGAAATTGGTCATGTCTCCATTGATATGAATGGCATCGAATCCGCCACCGGTCGCGGCGGCGTGGAGCAGTATGTCGGAAACAAGCGCATCGTGGAACGTGCACTTCAGGTGATCGATTCGGGCCGGGCCAGCACCATCCTGGAACGCGCCGGCGGGAAACGCGAGGCGGTCTCTCCCAAGATCATCAGCGAAGCGGCCGCCGAGGGTGATGCCGTGGCGGTGGAAGTTTTTGACTTTGTGGCGGATTGCCTGGCCACGATGATGGCCTCGGTGTCGTATCTGCTGCAGCCCCAGGCCTTTATTATCGGCGGCGGGGTGTCGGCGGCCGGTCCTGTACTGTTCGACCCGCTGCGGAAGCATCTGGATGCGCGCCTCAGTCATCATTTCGCCAAGCGGGTGGTGATCAAGCGTGCCGAATTAGGCAACGATGCCGGCGTCATCGGCTCGGCCACCCTGACGTTTTTGGAATAGGCGGAACTTTTGGAGGGGCGCAATTGGCACGCTGAATCTTCATCGCGCCAAACCGGCGAACACGGCCGACTATGCCTCTATGAGGAAGGCCTTGGGCGGAAGCTGCGGTCTCTGCCTGAATCGGCATCTGCACTCTTTTTCCACACTATGGAAACATTTTTTCCATACCATGGAAAAACGGAGAAAATAGTTTCCATACTATGACGCCACCGACAAAAGTATTTTGTGTTGCAACCGATTATCACAGAGAGGAATACATCACTTTTGCTCTTGACATATTTGTGCCCTTCCTTCATTGTATCTAGATGATGCTCAGGAGGATATGTC
>Ga0207996_1001381_pt1 | contig 17011 bp, 18 predicted proteins | sample AntAceMetag02UKG_FD_184773 | JGI IMG/M metagenome (GOLD analysis project Ga0207996, IMG submission 184773) | Saline lake microbial communities from Ace Lake, Antarctica - Antarctic Ace Lake Metagenome 02UKG (SPAdes) (version 2) | ecosystem: Environmental > Aquatic > Non-marine Saline and... | reverse complement strand
AGTCAAATTTGAGATAAGTGAAGATTCATTTGCCATCAGTTCCACGAAACGTGAGGAAGGTGAAGCGAATGAGGTAATTGAGGATTTCAAATATACTGGTGAAGCCCTTGCAATTGCTTTTAATTATAGATATCTATCAGCCATTTTCAATGTGATCGAATCTGATGAAGTTGAAATGAGAATGGGAAAATCTAATGAACCTGTTCTTTTCTTTAATGCAGAAAAAGAAGAAGAGTATCTTGCTAAATTCCTGCTGATGCCCCTTCGGTTAGCTTAGTTGGAAATATCATTATTAAAACTACAAAATTATCGCAATTTCGCGGAATTAGAATTAAATTTTAAGCCGGAAGGTGCTTTAATTCATGGTAAGAATGGAATAGGAAAAACCAACCTTCAGGAAGCGATTTCATATTTTGCTTTTGGGAAATCATTTAGAACAAAACACGATGTTGATCTGATTAATTTCTCAAAAGCTTTTTTTCGTTTAGAAGCAAACTTTACAATTAATGGAAAACAGTTCGTCTTTGAAGCTTCAGCAGATAAAAACATAAAACAAATAAAGATTGATGAAACGAATATTTTAAAAACAAGTGAACTCTTTCAATATCTGAAAATTGTTTATTTTTCTCCGCAAGATATCAGGATTATAAGCGGTCCTCCCGCAGAAAGAAGACGATTTTTTGATTTGGCAATATCACAATATTCCTATAATTATTTGCAATTATTACGAAAATATTATCGCATCTTAAAACAGAGAAATGCTCTTCTTAAAACTAGATTTAAAAACCTGGAGAAAAAAACCTGGGATGAGCAATTTATTGATATTGCCTGCCAGGTTATTGAATTCAGGCTGGATTATCTGAAAAATTTCATTCTATTATTAACAGATACTTATTCACAGATCAGTAACAATCATGAAGAACTTGATGTTAAATATAAATTTTCGTTTGCGAATTTTTATGGAGAAAACCTGAAAGACAATTTAAGAAATCACCTGGAGGATACTGAAAAATCTGAAATCGAATCTCAACGAAGTTTATCCGGTCCGCATTTGGATGATATCCAATTTAGTTTTGATGAGCATCCAGCAAGAAGTTTTGGTTCGCAAGGTCAACAGCGTTCGCTGGTTATTGCCGCTCGTCTGGTGCAGGCAAATTTGATCTCAAAAAAAGCAAAAGACACACCAATTCTCATGTTTGATGATGTTCTGGCAGATCTGGATAAAGAAAGAGCTTTGAATATAATTCATCTATTAAAGAAAAAACATCAGATTTTTATTGCAACTCCGAACGTGAAAAATTACGAAGGTTTCCATCTTCAAAATATTAATTTAGAAGAATTAGCATGAAATTAACAAAAAATATTTTCGGCTGGTTAATGTATGATTTCGCAAATTCATCTTTCACTACTATTATCGTAACTGTTGTTTACAGCCTATATTTCAAAGAAGTTGTTGTAAATCAGGAAGAATTGGGAACTGCATTGTGGGGGAGAGCTGTTAGCATTTCAATGTTGCTGGTCGCTATTTCAGCTCCTATTTTCGGTGCAGTGGCAGATTACTCTCGTGCCAAAAAAAGATTCCTTTTTTACACTACTTACTTAACAGTAATTTTTACAGCTCTTTTGTATTTTGTAAAAGCAGGAAATATTTTTACAGGAATGCTTTTTTTCATAATTGCTAATTTCGGTTTCAATAGCGGTATGGTTTTTTATAATTCGCTGTTACCGGAAATCGCAGGCAGGAATGATTTGGGAAAAGTTTCCGGTTGGGGTTGGGCACTGGGTTACGTTGGAGGATTATTATCTCTGTTTCTGGTTTTGCCTTTGGTAAATAATAATCTGGTTAATCTCGCCTTTCCAGCAGTTGCTCTGTTTTTCGGCTTGTTTGCCTTGTTCACTTTTTTCCTTTTGAAAGAAATAAAGAAACCATCCAAACGAACAAATTATTTCAAAACTGCTCTTCAAAGAATTATCACAACAGCAAAGAATATTCGAAAATTTAAGGAACTTCTCAAATTTATTTGCAGCTATCTTTTCTATAATGATGGGATTGTTGTTGTGATCAGTTTTGCAGCAATTTATGGAGCAACCAGGTTCGGTATGACCTTAAAACAGTTGATACCTTATTTCATCATTGTAAATTTGACTTCTATGGTTGGAGCATTCATTTTTGGATATATTTTAGATAAGATCGGTGCAAAAAAAACTATTACGATTACTTTAATTATCTGGGTTGTAGTTGTATTCTGGGCTTTCTGGTGCAGAACGATAACCGAATTTTATTGTGTTGGATTGTTAGCTGGTCTGGCTATTGGTTCCAGTCAATCCAGCAGCAGAACAATGTTGGCTCTTCTCACTCCAGAAGAGAAAATGGCTGAATTCTTTGGATTCTATGCTTTTACCGGAAAAGTTGCTTCGATTTTTGGTCCATTTATTTATGGCGAAGTAGCAAGAATTACTGGTTCTCAAAGATGGGCAATTTTATCTGTTTTAGTTTTTTTTCTTGCTGGAATTATTATCCTGCAAACAGTTAATGAAAATAAAGGTCGTCTAATTGCGATTGATTGGATTAATCCCTCAGATTAATTAGATTTACAAAAAAAGATGGTTTTAAAAAAAATGAAAAGGTAAGTGAATTATTTTATGAATAATGAGCTTTTATTGAGATTATTCAATAAAGTTTATTAAAACCGATACAGAATTTGAAAAAATAAATTGGAGGTAACATGCTCAGAACAATGCTAATTTCAAAAATTCATCGAGCAAATATTACATTCAGGGATTTGAATTATATAGGCAGTATTACAATAGATAAAAATCTTTTGGATGCATCCGGAATGAAGGTTAATGAGAAAGTAGATATTTATAATATTGATAATGGGAATAGATTCTCAACCTATATTTTCGAAGGTGAAGCTGGCTCTGGAATTATCGGAATAAATGGTGCTGCAGCGAGATTGGTTAGTCTTAATGATAAGGTCATAATTGCAAATTACGGTCAGATGGATGAAATTGAAATTGAAAATCACAAACCCAAAGTTATTCTTATCGAAGATGATAAGAATCTAAAATATAAAGAAATAAAATATTAATGAAACCGATAATTATTAAGTCTGTTTTTGAAATGATCAAAGTTTCAAGAAGCATTAAAACTTCAATTGGTTTTGTGCCGACAATGGGATATCTGCACGAAGGTCATCTGAGTTTGGTGAAAAAGGCAAAACAGGAAACCGAAACTGTGGTTGTGAGTATTTATGTGAATCCATCTCAATTTGCTCCAAATGAAGATTTGGATAAATATCCGAGGAGTTTTGAAAGAGATATTCAATTACTTGCTGAATTAGATGTAGATTATGTGTTTTTCCCGGATAATCAGGAAATGTATCCGGAAGGTTATAAAACCTGGATTACAGTGGAAAAAATCAGTAAAATATTATGCGGAAAATCTCGTTCAACCCATTTCAAGGGAGTGGCTACAATTGTGGCAAAATTGATGAATATCGTTAATGCGGATTTTATGTTTATGGGTGAGAAAGATTATCAGCAGATAGTAGTTTTAGAACAAATGATAAAAGACCTGAATTTTAAAACCAGGATAGTTCGCTGTCTTTTAATTCGGGAAAAAGATGGAATAGCAATGAGTTCCAGGAATAAATATCTTTCCTCACAGCAGCGAAATGATGCTTTATGTTTATACCAATCTCTTTTGAAGGCTCAAAAAAAATACAAAGAGGGGCTTACAGAATCTGCTGATATTATAAAAAAAATGAAAGAGCTTATTGAAAGTTGTAATGGAGTTGTGGATTATATCGATGTAATCGATCCAAATTCTCTTAAAGCGATTTCCAGTCTACACAAAGGCTGTAGAATTCTGGTTGCTGTAAAAATTGGTAAAACACGGCTCATTGATAATATTGAAATTTTTTAGTGTTTGTTATGTTCAATCAATAAACATAATTCTTGACTTTCTACACACTCAATGATTTTATTGTATGTGTAGAAAAGGAGGCTCTAATGGCAACAAATTTAGCTCTAAACGATGCATTATTAATTGAAGCTCAAAAAGTTGGGAAATTTAAAACAAAAAAGGACACTGTAAATACAGCCTTACTAGAATTTATACAACGACATAAGCAAAAAGAGATAACCAAACTGTTTGGTAGAATTAAATATCAAGATGATTACGACTACAAAAAAAGTAGAGAAAGATTATGAAAGTTATAGTGGACACATCAATTTGGTCTCTTGCTCTTCGTCGTAAACATGAAGATTTAAATGAACGCGAACAAAAAATTGTTTATGAACTAATTGAACTAATAAATGAAGCAAGAGTAATAATGATCGGTCCAATCAGGCAAGAAATATTGTCTGGAATAAGCACACAAAAACAACTAAGACAACTCAAATCAAAATTAAAAGCTTTTTCTGATTTTCCAATTTGCACTGAAGATTATGAAAAAGCTGCAGAATTTTTTAATCGTTGTCGCAAAGATGGTATTCAAGGATCACATATTGATTTCTTAATTTGCTCCGTAGCTTTTAATAACAATTTTTCTGTCTTCACAACTGATAAAGACTTTATTAATTATTCAAATTATACAGATATAAACTTGTATCAAGAAAAGAAATGAATATCCAATATCCAACCCCAGTGTAATAAAAGAAAAAGAAAATTTCACGAGGTAGGCAAGGAATGATCAATGATGAAAGAAATAAAGAAAAGAAACTTAAAGATTCGTTGTTCGAGATTGTAAATTCGGAGTTTTGAGATGAAATATCAAAATCCAAAACACAAATTATTCACCCTATTAAATAATGCTTCGCATTAAATCTACGATTTATTTAACAGGGCAGGTAAAAAACAATGATCAAAATCTCAAATTCAAAACAAATCAAAGCATTTGTTCGTTATTTATTTCATCATTTTATTTGTGATTTATTTATCCTTCAATTGCCAGATTCGCAACGGTTTTTACGTATTCCGACCGTTCCAAAGGTCTTCGAACGTTTGGAAGGTCTTGAGTTGGAGATAGAATGGAAAAAGTAAATGTTCTGATAATTGGGGCAGGAGTCATTGGGTTTGCAGTTGGCAAAGTTCTTTCCGAAGAATTTGAAGATGTAGTGATCGTTGAACAGGAAAAATCATTTGGAAGACACACCAGCAGTAGAAATTCTGAAGTTATTCATTCGGGAATCTATTATCCTCAGAATTCCTTGAAAGCCAGATTCTGTCTGGAAGGAAATGAGATGCTTTACGATTTTGCAAAAAATCATAATATTCCACATAAAAAAACAGGAAAAATAGTTGTAGTAACTTCAGAAGAAGAATTACCTTCTTTATATGAATTAAAAGAAAATGGAGAAAAGAATCATGTTCTCGGATTGAGCATTATTGATGAATCTGAATGCAAAAAATTAGAACCTCAGATTACTGCAATTAAAGGATTATTTGTTCCAAGCACCGGAATTATCGATACACACAAATTAATGCAAAAATTGGAATCTGAATCTGAAAAAAATGATGCTTTTGTTGTTTATGATATGAAAGTGATTTCAATCCGAAAAACCGACAAAACTTATATTGTAGAATTTTCTGATGGAGAAATTTTCGAAGCTAATATTCTAATTAATTGTGCCGGTCTTATATGCGAAGAAATTGCGAAAATGGTTGGGATTGACACAATTAAGAATAATCTAAAAATTCACTGGTGTAAAGGTGAGTATTTCAGAACCACCAAAATCAAAGATATTGACCATCTTGTTTATCCTCTTCCGGATCCAAGAGGAATCTCGCTTGGAATTCATCTGGTAATTGATTTGAATGGAGAAATAAGATTTGGTCCGAGTGCATATTATGTTGATGAACTTGATTATGCAATGACAGATAAATATAAAAAAGATTTCTTTGATTCAGTTAGTAAGTACATAAAAATTGATGAAAAAAATCTGAATATGGATGATTGTGGAATAAGAGCAAAACTGCAAGGACCCAATGATAATTTCAGAGATTTCTATATTAAAGAAGAAACTGAGAAAGGATATCCTAACTTTATTAATTTAATGGGAATAGATTCACCAGGATTGACTTCATGTTTATCAATTGCTGAAGAAGTTAAAAGGATTGTAAAAAGCTGAGTTAAATCATTAATTTGCAAAATCCTTAGGAGTTAATTTGCAGTTTTCAGAAAAGTTTTTATATCACATCTGGGATGCACAACATCTTAAACCCGAATTAAAAACTATTTCAGGAAAAACTCTTAAAATCAAGTTTCAAGGTCAATTCAATACTGATTCGGGACCGGATTTTAAGAATGCAATTATTCAGATCGATTATGTTTCTTTTCGTGGAGACATCGAAATACATCTTAAGACATATGATTGGATAGCTCACAAACACGATGAAAACCGAAATTTTAATAAGACTATTCTTCATGTAGTTTTTGAGCATAATGGAAAATATTCACACACAATCAATGAGAATGGAGAGTTGATTGAAATTCTGGAATTGTGTAACTTTCTTGATAAAGATATTTCCAAGCTTTTAGCACAATATTCAGAAAAACCTTTTAATGAAAAGGACAAATTCTGCAGCTTCTTTGCAGGTTTACATACTGATACGGTTGAGCAGATATTGATCAAACTTGGGAAAATGAGATTTGAAAAAAAAATAAAAAGATTTGATGCTGAACTCCATTTCTCAGATTTTAATCAACTATTGCTGCAAGGACTTTTTTCTGCACTCGGATATAGTAAAAACAAATTTCAGATGTTTCAGCTTTCCTCAGATTATTCATATTATAAGCTCAAGAAATATCTCATACAAGGCATGACAAAAGATGAAATGATGGCGATTTTATTATGCAGTTCAGATTTGATAAACCACTTACCTGTCACCTTTCCGGATGAATTAAAAACAAAATGGCAGGAGATTTATACAAATCAGGATTATTCAAAAGAGAGCTTTAATTATGATTGGAAACTTTTTAGAATCAGACCGACAAATCATCCGGCAATAAGGATTTTGCAAATTTCCGATCTTCTTTATAAAAACCTGAAAGTCTCGTTTTTCAATAATATCCTGAAAATATTTTCATTTGAGCTGGATACATTTAGTTTAAAAGATTTCAGAAATAAATTTTACCTTTTTTTTCAATCTGATTCGGAATATCTTCCTGAGAAATATAATATTGGAAAAACACGATTGGATACAATTCTAATAAATATTATTCTTCCTCTCGCAGTGCTTTATGCACGCAAAATGTCTTATTTTGAACTTGAACAAGTTGCTTCCCAAGTTTATCAGAATTTCCATAACTTACCGGACAATTATATTTTAAAATATATGCAGAATTTTTTGGATGATTCGCAAAAGAAAATCATCAGGAAAAAGGCAATTTTCCAACAGGGAATCCTGCAATTGTATTTTGATTTTTGTCTTTATCATAATTGCAAAGGATGTGAATCTTTTAAAGCTTCAATTCTTAGTGAAATGTAGCTGTATTACCATAAGAAAATCTTATGAAAAAAATTATACTTAGCATATTCTTCATATTAATTTCGATTCTTTTGATATCGGAAAATGCAAAAATTGATAGCTTGGAAAATGTATTGAAAAGTGTTTCAGAGAAAAAACAGGCAGCAATTATAAATGAACTTTCCCAAGCATACAGACATATTAATATTGAAAAAAGTTATGAATACGGAATTCAAGCTTTTGAACTGGCAAAGAAATACAAAGATAATCTGGAAAAATATAAAGCCTTAAATTCTTTTGGTCATTATTTCCGACATAAAAGAGAGTATGAAAAATCAATCGAATATTATGAACAAGCATTGGATGTCTGCAGGAAACTTAATGATAAAGCATTAATTGCTAACGAATTAGATAATCTTGGTCATGTATATTGGTTTTTAGGTGATTTTGATATTGCACTTTCTTATTATCAAAATGCATTAGAAATAAATCTTGTAGTCGGTGAAAAAACAGCTTTAGCTCATTCCTATAATAATATTGGAAGCATTTATTCCCGTCTCGGGAATTATGAAAAAGCATTAGAGAATTTTTTACATTCTTTAAAAATAAAGGAAGAACTTGATGATAGAAGAGCTTTAGCAAGAACTTTAAATAATTTAGGCAATATTTTTCTAAAATTAGATAGGTATGAAAAAGCAGTGGAGTATTATGAAAGATCATTAAACTACAAAAAGGAACTTAAAGACTTAGATTCGATTGCTTTCACTTTAAATAATATCGGAAATGTTTATGGGAAACTCAAGGATTATGAACAAGCTCTTTCTTTTTACAATCAAGCTTTGGCAACATACGAGGAAACAGAAAATAAAAAGGGAATATCTACGACATTAAATAATATTGCTATAATTTACGAATATTATCAAGATTTTGATGAAGCTTTGGATTATTATAAAAGGTCATTAATTCTGAAAAAAGAATTAGATGATAAATATGGCTTTGCCAATACATCCAAGAATATTGGAAGTTTATATCTGGATTTAAATCAGCCGTATAAAGCTTTGGATTATTTTAAACAGAGCCTGGAGTATGCACAGGAAAACGACGCTAAAGAATTAATTAAAGATGATTATGTGCTTTTGGCAAATTTATATAAAGAACTCAAAGATTTTGAAAAAGCATTAGAATACCATGTTCTTTCTTCAACCATCAAAGATAGTATCTTCAATGAGAATATGTGTAAAGAATTCGCCAAAATGAACGTACAATATGAATCCGAAAAAAAGGAAAAAGAAATCCTATCACTACAAATGGAGAAAGAATTCCAAAAAAAACTCCGACTTTGGTTGCTGATAATAATCCTTTTAATTCTTATTTTTCTTGTAATTATTATTACTCTTTTTATAATTAAACATAAAAATAATATAAAACTGCAAGAACAGATTTTAGAACGAGAACGCGCAGAAAAGGAATTAGACAAATATCAGCATCATCTGGAAAAATTGGTAGAAGAACGTACATCGAAATTTAGAGAGAGTGAGAAAAAATACCGCACACTCATTGAAACAACTTCAGAAGGTTTCTGGCTTATAGATTCTGATAAGAAAACAATTGATGTAAACCAATCACTTTGCGATATGCTTGGTTATTCCAGAAATGAAATGATTGGAAAATCTCCATTCGATTTTACTGATGAAGATAATCGAAAAATATTTATTGAACAAACTTCAAAAATAACAAGCACTCTGCACAGAAACTACGAAATTTCACTGAAAAAGAAAAATAATAAAAATTTCCCAACAACATTCAATGCAACTTCATTAATTGATAACAATGGGAAACCTGCAGGATCTTTTGCATTTATAACAGATATCACTGAGCGCAAGCAAGCAGAAGAGAAGTCCAGGAAGAGTGAATTTATTGCAAATTCTTCAATTGAATTTATGTCCTTAATTAACAAAGATTATATTTATGAAGCTGTGAATAAAGCGTTTGGATGTACGTTCAGAAATTTGCAACCCGAAGAGATTATCGGTAAATCCGTTAAACAGATTTGGGGAGAAGATCAATTTAATAATGTCATAAAAAGTTATCTTGATAAATGTTTTACAGGAAAAGTTATTCACTGTGAGGCGTGGTTTGATTTTGTAGATTTTGGACATCGCTATTTTGAAGTAACATATACTCCATATAAAAACGAATCTGAAGAAATAACTCATGCAGTTGTTATTACGCGGGATTCAACAAATAAAAAAAACATGGAGGATCAGTTAGTCCGCTCAGAACGCATGGCAAGTATAGGAAAATTAGCTGCTGGGATTGCTCATGAAATCAGGAATCCTCTGGCAAATATAAATGCTTCTGCACAATTAAGTATTAAAAAAATAGAGTCGAAAGAACCGATTCAAGATTATCTGGAAATTATTATGAGGAATTCCAATGAAGCAAATAAGATTATCAAAGAATTACTTGATTTTGCCAAACCGAGAGAACTTAAATTTGAAGATAATTTTATTTTTGATATTCTTGAAGATGTAATAAAAAATCTGAAAGCAAGATTTTCAAAAAATAAAATCAAGATTACTAAACATTATGAAAAAAATATTCCTAAAATCAAAGTTGATAAAAAATGGCTTGAACAAGCTTTTCAGAATATATTCATCAATTCTATCCAGGCATTTGAAGATGGGGGAAACATCTCGATTTCTACATCTTTAAATGCTGAAAACAAAATAAAAATCGTTATTTCGGATAATGGAAAAGGCATTCCAAAAGAAAACCTGGAAAAAATATTTGATCCATTCTTCACAACAAAAGATGAAGGAGTTGGTTTGGGTTTACCTTTAGTTCATCAGATTATCGAAGATCATAATGGTTTTATAAACATTGAAAGCGAAATTGGAAAAGGTACAAAAGTAATAATTAAATTACCAAAGAAATGAGTTTCTTTGAAGAATTGAGTTGGTTATTCAGATTATTAATATTTAGTGTATCGACTCACTTAAAATAGAATGAACTAAAAAATAGGTAGTGTATCATAATTTATGAAAGATTATGAAAAGTATTCCGAAACTTGTCCCAAGTTCCGCAGGAATTTTGGGATAAGTTGATAAGTGACAACTTAACACAAGATCTTCGGCTTGTGCCAAGTCTTGTAAAGTTGAATTTGATTTAAGAAATAAATAGGGGAGTTTTATGGAACATATTTTAATTGTTGAAGACAATAAAGATATGCAATTTATTCTTTCGCATATTTTAGAGGAAGAAGGTTATAAAACTGCAATTGCAAAAAATGGTGAAATAGCATTAAAGAAAATTAAAGCTAAAACACCAAATCTTATAGTTCTCGATATTCGTATGCCGAAAATGGATGGTTTTGAAGTTTTGGGAAAAGTGAAAAAAATCAATCCTGAAATCCAGATAATTATGATTACAGCTTTTGGTGAAATCAAGGATTCGGTGAAAGCGATGAAACTGGGAGCATATGATTATATTACAAAACCGTTTGATAATGACGAAATAATTTTCACCATAAAAAAAGCTTTGAAAAATCAATCTCTCACAAAAGAAGTAAAAGAGCTCAGGAAAAGATTGAAAGATAAAGATAAAAACGAAATTGTTGTGGGAGAAAGTCCTGAAATTCAGAACATTTTGAAACAGGTAAATTTGATAGCTCCTACCGATATGATTGTTGTCATTCAGGGTAAAAGCGGAACCGGAAAAGAGATTTTTGCGAATATGATTCATCATAAAAGTAACCGGAATTCAGAGCCTTTTATTGCTATTGATTGCGGAGCAATACCGGAAACGCTTCTTGAAAGCGAGTTGTTTGGTCATGAAGAAGGTGCATTTACTGGAGCGAGTGCTATGAAAAAAGGTAAGTTTGAACTTGCAGAAGGTGGGACTTTATTTTTTGATGAGATCACAAACCTTCCTGAAAGTGGCCAGAAAAAGTTGTTACGTGCAATTGAAGAAAATGAGATTCATCATATTGGCGGGAAAGAATCTATTCCGGTTGATGTTCGCATAATTGTAGCTGCCAATTCCGATCTTTCTGAAGCTGTTCAGAAAAACGAATTCAGGGATGATTTGTTTTATAGATTAAATCAGTTCAGTATCTTTCTTCCTCTGCTTAGTGAGAGAAAAGATGATATTCCGATTTTGGCGAAAGAATTCTTGTCTGAATCAAATATCGATTTGGATAAAAATGTGAGAGGATTTTCATCAAAAGCAATGAGATTGCTCCAGGACTATCATTGGCCCGGAAATATCAGGGAATTAAAACATGTCGTTAAAAGAGCCACCTTAATATGTAAAAACGATTACATTCATCCGGAATGCTTTCCCAAAAGTCTATCCAAGATTAATGATGATATTTACATTCCCGAAGTTTTTGAATCGAATTTTTCAATGGAAAATGTAATAAATGAAGTAGAAAAGAAAATGGTTTTGCGTACTCTCGATTTGGTTGAAGGACACAAAACTAAAGCTGCAGAGCATTTGAAAATTACGCGGAAAAGTTTATATCGCATGATGCGAAAATTTGATATTCCATTTAAATGGAATCCCCCAAAATAACATTTTAATAATTGTATCATTTTGTCCCATTTTGTCCCATTTTGTTCCTTTCTGACACAATAAAATAGAATTTATTTTCCACACCTTATAACACAAAAAAAAATAACGATTTTATTATTTATTGTTTTTCAATGAATTATAACAATTCTATAAACTTAAAATATTTATTTTTTTTGCTTGGTTTGGCAAATGCATATTAAAAGAGAAAATCAATAAGTAATCAGAGTAAATCAGCGAAAAAAATGAGGAATTAGACGCAGATGAACGCAGATAAAATATGATTAATTATGAAAGGAATATTTTGGAAGAAAATTGCTAAAAGTTATAATGAATAAGATCATATTAAATCATAAATAATCAGAGTAAATCAGTGTCAAAGAAAAAGAAATGAGCCACAGACAAACACAGACAAAAAAGTCAGTGTTAAGTCAGTGAATGTCAGTGGCAAATAAAGAGGAAAAGTAATGGATTCTGTTTTAATAGTAGAAGACAATAAAGATATGCAATTTCTTCTTTCGCACATTCTAAATGGAATAGGAATCAGCACGATAATTGCCGGAAATGCTTATACTGCTATGCAGGAGTTAGAAAAATCTATTCCGGATTTGGTACTTCTGGATATTCGCTTACCGGGAATGGATGGCTTAGAAGCATTAAAAAGAATTAAGCAAAAATATAAGGATATTCAAACAATTATGATCACAGCTTACAGCAGTATTGCTAATAGATCAAAAGCTTTGGAACTGGGTGCTAACGATTATATTACTAAACCATTTAATAATGATGAACTTATCTTCAAAATAAGAGAAGGATTAAACAGAAACCTTGAAAATGAAATATAAAATGAAAGAGAAAATCAAGAAAAATAACATAATTTTAATCAATTGTCCGATTTGTAATGAACCGGAATATATTATTCTCGATGGAAATTATACAGTTTTATACAAGGAATGTAAAAATTCAAAATCTAATGAGAAATATCATCTACAAATTGAAAAGAACTTTTTGGGATATTCAATAAAAACCAGTTTTTTTTCTAAGGTTTCAGGTAGTTTCCAATTCATGAAAATCAGTTACAGAAAACCAACAATAGAAGAACGTAGATTTATCTATGAAGAAATAAAGAATTCCAGATTTTTATTATGAGGTATTTATGTTAGTTATTGTTATTATTTTATTATATTTAGTTTTGATAATAGCACTTTGGAATCTGGTAAAAATCGCTTTTAAAAGAAGAAGGAAAATTAAAAAATTAGGAAATAGATAAAATAATAAAGAGTTTCACCAGCGAATATGCAAAAAACCCTCCGAAGATACAAAAGAGATTTGCAATTGCAAATCTCTTTTGTTGTTTCAAATCTTTAATAATGAATTTTTTTAAATTGTAAATTGGCAATTGAAATTCAAAAAGGGAGGTAACCATGCACGATCCATAAACAAGGATAAAGGATAAGGGATAAGGGCAAAAGGCTATTTGCCAATTAGCTAAATGCTAAATGCTGAAAAAAAGTGAAAAGTATCTAATTTCGATAATCAAACCCAACCGTATATATATCGGCTGAGAACTGTTAATCCAAAAAAGTGTAATTTCAATGTGATCTAATTACTTGACTTTAAGTAATTAATTTAAAATTGATATAAATAATTTACAGATTGATAAAATATTCAAGGGAGTTTAAATGATACAGATTAAAAAACACGCTTTCCATCTTGCATTTCTTTTATTGATGATAACATGTCTTAATTTTATTGCCTGTAAAAATGGTAGCATTGTAGAAATTCCACCTTCTTTTGATGATAAGTATCCATTTAGATACGATATAAATGCCAGTTGGAGTTCAGGTCATGATTTAATCGTCTATTATAATGGATCTCATTCTAATGGGCATCAGACTATTACCGATTCAACATTTGGTATTTACATTAAAGATTTGCAAACAGATAGTACATCAATTTGTTCAATTGATCTGATGATGGGTGGCGGTGGTCTAAGCTTGTCTCCTGATAACCAATGGTTTATTTTCGAAGCCGTTTATAATATCTACAAGTTGCCATTTGAAATTCCTTTTGATATGAGCAAGATTGAGCTGATAGGAAGCGAAACGGGACCCAATATGTACCCGAAGTGGTCTAGAGATGGAAATTTAATAGCGTTAGATATGCGATTAGGTGATCCTGGAATTTACATAATGAATCCGGATGGTTCCGAAAAGCATAAAGTTGGTCCTTGGGGTGGGAGATATCCTTATTTTTCTCAAGATAATGAGCACATTTATTGTGGGGCATATCACACATATACAGGAAGAATGGAAATATTCAAAATAAACTACATTGAAAACACTTATGTACAATTGTCTTCTTTTGAAGACTTCAATCAAATTAATTATGTTCTACCGAGTTATGATGAGGATTTTCTTATTTTCTCTGCAAAGCATATAGATGATTGGGGTACATACATATACCGCTATGATGTTAGTGCAGATGAACTCACTAGACTCATAGACAAATATGCTGAGGCATGGGACTGGAATTATGAAGATGATACTATCCTCTATACATATTGCCCTTCAGTAGAACAAGGCAATATTAACGGCTTCTTATGGACTATGAAGCCTGATGGTTCAGAAAAACAACAAATAACTTTTATTGAATAGGAGGCTATTATGAAAGTTTTAGTAAGTCTTTTAGTTGCATTTTTTTGTTTATACTTGCACAGTATTCCAAATAATGAAGTTTTGTTTAGAGACTCAGGAGATTGTGTTAGTATTTCAGGAAGTTCTTCATTTCCTGTTAATCAGACTACAATTGTAAATGAAACATTGCTAGATACGCTTTTGTATTATAAGTTTTGTATCGACTCGTTATTCTTTACGAGTCGAGACTCAGCCCCAAAACCCTCCGAAGATACAAAAGAGATTTGTTATTTCAATTCTTTGTTAATGAATATTTTAGAAATCTTTTAAAACATCCTCGATTGTAGGATGACCAATTTCCTGAAGTTCATATTTCACCTGAACTGCAGGTTTATTGATTTTCACAATTCTGCGAAGATCGATCGGAGTTGCAATGATAACCACATCACAATCTATAGCATTTATCGTATTTTCCAGATCTTTAATCTGCTGTTTACCATAACCCATTGCCGGCAACAGGATTCCAATATCAGGATATTTCTCGAAAGTATCTGCAATGGTTCCAACAGCAGCTTCGCGTGGATCAACAAATTCTTTTGCGCCGTATTTTTCAGCAGCTACAATTCCCGCACCGTAAGTCATTTCACCGTGAGTAAGAGTGGGACCATCTTCCACTACCAGAACTTTAGCATCCATAATAAGTTCAAAATTATCAACTGATAATGGAGAAGCTGCATCGATTATTATTGCTTTCGGATTTATCGAGCGAATATTATCACGCACAATTTGAATTCCTTCCGGGTCTGCGGAATCGATTTTATTTATCACTATCACATCCGCCAGACGCAGATTGGTTTCTCCCGGATAATAGCTTATTTCATCACCCGGTCTATGAGGGTCAACTACAACGATCTGCAATTCTTTATCTGAAGTGTAGAAAGGAGTATCATTGTTTCCACCATCCCAGATAATGACATCAGCTTCTTTTTCTGCTTCACGAACTATTGCTTCATAATCTACACCCGCAAAAATTATACTTCCCATAGCAATGTGAGGTTCATATTCTTCCATCTCTTCGATCGTGCATTTATGTTTTTCCAGATCTTCTAATACTGCGAACCTTTGAACTTTCTGGGCAGCTAAATCTCCATAAGGCATCGGATGCCGGATAGAAGCTACTTTCAGACCTTTTTCTTTGAGAACTTTTACAACCTGTCTCGTTGTTTGACTTTTACCACAACCTGTTCTCGTAGCACAGATTGTTACTAATGGTTTAGAGGTTTTTACGCGTGAGTTTTTTACTCCCATAAGAACAAAATCAACTCCAGCAGCATTTACTATAGAAGCATTATGCATAACTCGTTCGTGAGTAACATCGCTGTATGCAAATACAACTTGATCGACTTCAAATTTTTTAATTAGATTTATGAGTTCTTCTTCAGCAAAAATCGGAATTCCTTGAGGATACAATTTTCCAGCTAATTCAGCAGGATATTTTCTGTCATCAATATCTGGAATTTGCGTGGCAGTGAAAGCAAGAACTTCATAATCCTGATTATCTCTGAAATAAAGATTGAAGTTATGGAAATCTCTCCCTGCAGCACCCATTATGATAACTTTCTTCTTCATTAGATTCTCCTTTTTTATTAGATATATATTCACAGCCAAGCTTTAAAGCGTCTTTTTAAAGTCAAGGATTTTGTTGTGGATATTTACCATTATAATAGAAGATTTTCCAACCATAAACAGTTTATAAACCTTGAAAAGGTTTAAGAGGTTTTTCTTCATACTGAACCTTTTCAACGGTCGGAATAGCATATAACGACATAACCAAGGAAAAGGTCTATTTGAGAGAATTCCTCTATATGTAAACCGTTTTCAAGGTAAGTATATCAGGATAGTTTTTATTTTCTTAACAAGATTTGTTGCTAATAATATCAGATTTTTTTCTTTACGTAAAAAGAGGTTTTTTGTTTTTAACATAATAAAAAAAAAATGGAGGATATAAATGATATCAAAAGAAAAAGTTCAGGAAGTCTTAAACAAAGTACGACCAGCTTTGCAAGCTGACGGTGGAGACTGTGAATTAATCAATGTAAGAGAAGATAATGTAATCGAAGTTAGACTTCAAGGTGCTTGTGGGAATTGTCCAATGGCTACATTAACTCTGAAAGCTGGAATTGAACGGGTTCTAAAAGAAGAGATTCCGGAAGTAAAAGAAGTTATTTCCGTTTAGAAATTTCTAATACAGAATTTTCATCTTGGATTTAAAGTTTTGGAGGAGAAATGAAACTGACAAATTATAAAAATATCGAACTTGAAGAAGTAA
>Ga0207996_1001379_pt1 | contig 17017 bp, 14 predicted proteins | sample AntAceMetag02UKG_FD_184773 | JGI IMG/M metagenome (GOLD analysis project Ga0207996, IMG submission 184773) | Saline lake microbial communities from Ace Lake, Antarctica - Antarctic Ace Lake Metagenome 02UKG (SPAdes) (version 2) | ecosystem: Environmental > Aquatic > Non-marine Saline and... | reverse complement strand
GGGTAATGTAAGAGAGCTCGAAAATATTCTTGAACAGGCTTTTGTGCTTTGCCGTGGTGTTCTGATTAAGCTTGAAGACCTTCCCCCGGAGCTCCGGCCCGCAGGATTTGCTGACCGAAGTGATGCAGTTGTTCCCACAAGTCTCAAATCAATGGAAACCGTTTTGATTACCGAAGCTTTGAACCGGCATCAGGGGAATCGTAAGCAGGCGGCCAAAGTGCTTGGAATTGACAACAGCACCCTTTACCGAAAAATGAAAGCCCTTAAAATACAGGCGCCGATGATAGACGGCCGGACACGCAAAAAAAACAGTGTTTAATCTTATGCGGGTAGGGAATCAGCTTTAGATTAAGGCATTGGCGTTATAAAAAACAAACGGTGTCCAAACGGGGCAGGATTATATTTTTTCCAGGAGATCCAGGTGAGAACTACTTTATTGTTTGTATTTTTGATCATTGGATTTTCAGCATGTATAAAAATTGAAACAGATGCTGAAGAAATTATCATACGCCCTGAAATGACTTTGTCGAATAAACTTATTTATCAGGGAGAGGTGAATTTTCAAGATGCAGAACAAAAATGGGCTGCAAAAAACATTTATTCAATCGTGACCAGAAACATAGAAAAAGAAAAAATTGAGGAACTTAAAGTAATTAATTCCAAGCTGAAAATACTTCAATATGTAAACATTAAGCTTGTCCATGAAAATGATGTTCTTGACTTGCCGTATTTTGACGCCGTAAGTGAAGAAAATCTTTTTTGGCGGGATACTCTGGGGCAAAGAGTACAGCATCAAATCTATAAATCATATTTAGTTGATATCCGGAATAAACAATGGATAGAGATTATATCCAATATTCTTGCACTTGAAGATAAATATGGAAACGGGCCTTATGATGGTATTATGTTTGACGATACGTCAGTTCTATGGGCCGGTTCCTATTCTTCAATCCCAGGTGATTATTCAGAAACGGATGAATATAATTCCTTTAGACAAATACTGCAATCCTATCGAAAAAATTTTCCAGACAAACATATTCATGTCAATGGATACAGCCATTCCCGCGAACAGAATCTAACCGGCTTAAGCCTTCTGACGGATTCAGACAGCATTAGTTTTGAAACAGTTCTTCATCGTTTCAGCGGCAAAGCCTATGAAACAGATAGAATTATAAAACATCTGGAAGATTTTAAATGTGCGACAGAAAATCTGGGCAGGGAAGCCATCTTCATTCAAGCCGGAACCACAAAAGACATGGACAAACGCATTCTAAGCTTTGCGGCATTCTTACTTGTGAAAAATGACCAGGCGATATATCTCTGTATGTTTTGACAGACAAACCAAACAGAGTGCAACCCCTGCCTGAATACTATGTGGATTTAGGAGAGCCGCTGGAAGAATACACGCAGTCAGATAACATTTTATCCAGGAAATTTCAGCATGGAGAGATTATTGTTAATTTAGATAAAGAAGACTATCCATATTCAACTCGCACCACCGCAAAAACCCTTAATCTCGAGGGGGGCGGTAGCTTTGATGACATGGGTAAAATTATCTGGAAAGATGCAAAAGATGAAGCCGTTTTGAAATCTATGACGGCTGTTATCCTGAGATACAAACAAGGATAAAACTTTAAAATAATGTTAGATGGTATCCGGCTTTAGATCAGGAAATTACAAAGAATTACTTAATGCGCCCTAAATATTGAGAGGGTAAAGAGGCCAAAGGACAAATGTAGCCCCTTTTTATAGTTATATAAAGTTATTTGTGGTTATAGCTGTTTAATGTTATAACCATGTATAACTTGTTACAGGTTGGTACAAAAGAGAAGAATAATGGATTATATTAAAAATCCTTTTTCACCGGGAGCAGGTTCGCCGCCGCCAGAACTCGTTGGCAGGGATAATATTCTTGAAAAGGCAAAGATCCTTTTTGGAAGGGTCAGGTACGGAAGATCAGAAAAAAGTCTTATGCTTATTGGGCTGAGAGGCGTCGGTAAAACCGTGCTTCTTAACGAAATTGAGAAATGTGCTAAAGAAGAAAAATATAATACAATTTTTCTTGAAGCTTATGAAGGCAAGAACCTTGCTGCGCTTTTAACCCCGCACTTACGCACGTTGCTTTTTCGGTTTGAAAAGAAAGGTCGGGTCAGCGAAAAGGTCCGTTACGGACTTAGAGTTTTAAAGGGTTTTGCGAATTGTATTACGGTAAAGTATTCTGATTTTGAGTTCGGTTTGGATATAGATCCGGAACCCGGTGAGGCAGATAGTGGAGATTTGGAAATCGACCTGCCTAATCTTTTTACGGCTGTTGCTGAAGCAGCCAAAGAATGCAATGAATCCGTTGCCCTGCTGATAGATGAAATTCAATATTTATCTGAAAAGGAATTAAGTGCGCTTATTATGGCGATGCATAAAATGCAGCGACGGCAACTCCCTTTCATTTTTATCAGTGCAGGGCTTCCGATTCTTACAAGACTCGCAGGAGAATCAAAATCCTATGCAGAACGGCTTTTTGAATTTCCGGAAATTGGTCAGCTAAAACCCGTTGATGTAGAAAAGGCTCTTAAGCAACCTGTCGAAAGCGCTGGTGTCGATTTTAAAACAGATGCGATAAATAAAATTATTCAATTAACTCAGGGCTATCCTTATTTTGTTCAGGAGTGGGGTTATCAGTCCTGGAATTTTGCAAGTAACAACACTATCACACTGGAGGATGTTAAAAATGCAACAAACACAGTTATTCCACGACTGGATAATAATTTTTTTCGAGTACGTTTTGACCGCTTGAGTCCGACTGAAAAAAAGTTTCTTAAGGCAATGGCTGATTTGGGTTCTGGTCCTCAGAAGTCGGGTGATATTGCTGCTGGTCTTGGGCTGAAAATAAGCAGCATAGGGCCTACGCGAGCAAAATTAATCAATAAAGGGATGATTTACAGCCCCTGCTATGGGGAGATGGCGTTTAGTGTCCCCCTTTTTGATGAGTTTATGAAGCGTACGATGGGATCGGAAGCATTTGATTAAGAGAAGAGGGTAAAGAGGCCAAAGGTCAAAGGCAGATTTGGTCTGTGTATAGTTGTGGGAAAATATATCTGGAATAGTTATGCAAAAAAGTAAAGTTTTTATATCAAGTGTTCAAAAAGAATTTACTGAAGAGAGAGAAGTTCTATATCAACATTTTTTAAATAATGCGTTATTAAAGGATTTTTTTGAACCAGTTATGTTTGAGAAACTTCCGGCAGCATCAACTGCGCCTGATAAAGTTTATTTGGCAGAAGTGGGAAATTCACAGCTTTATCTGATGTTGCTTGGGGCCGAATATGGTTATGAGGATAAAAACGGTTTATCTCCAACAGAACTTGAATATAGACATGCCCAATCTTTGAATAAAGACAGTCTTGCTTTTATTAAGGGGGATAGAAATGTAAAGCGGCATAAAAAGGAAATGTCTCTGATTGGAGAGGTGCAAAACACACTGTCCTATAAACGGTTTAAAACAACCGGAGAACTAATTAATGAGCTTGATAAAGCTTGTATTGATTTACTTAAACATAAAGGTGTTATACAGCTAAAAAACTTTGATGAAACGCTACAGCCGGGGACAACCCTTCAGGATATTAACCTGGAAAAACTGAATGAATTTATTGAAATCGCCCGGAACAAAAGAAATTTTCCGTTGCAGGCCGGGACCCCGGCTAAAAAGGTTCTTGCCCACCTGAACATGATAAAGGATGGAAAACTGACCAACAGCGCTTTACTGGCTTTTGGTTTAGCTCCCCAGAAATATGTCAGGTCTGCAATCATTAAGTGTGCACATTTCCATACCCTGCGCGTGGAAAAACCCATCCCTGACCACAGAGTCATCTCCGGTGGTGTTTTTGATCAGGTTGATCAAGCGGTTGATTTTGTACTGTCAAAAATAAGCATGTCTGTTGGACGTCGTGAAGACAGTAATCAGGCCCCGTTAAAATATGAAATTCCCAGACCTGTTGTGGCAGAGGCTATTGTTAACGCCGTTGCCCATCGTGATTATAATAGTAATGGCAGTGTACAGGTGATGCTGTTTCCAGACCGGTTGGAAATTGTTAATCCCGGTTATCTGCCGCCGGAGTTAAGTATTGAAAAATTAAAAAAGGACCACTCGTCCTATCCCCCAAATCAGTTGCTGGCAGAAGTCCTGTACCAGACCGGCTATATTGAACGCTATGGTACAGGAACCGGCGAAATTTTCCGCTTAACAGCTGAGGAAGGTTTGAAAGAGCCTGTTTTTTCAATAGAAGAAGGTTTCAAGCTGACGATCTGGAGGCCTGTCCAGGCCGGACAGGCTACCGCGCAAGATACCGCGCAAGATACCGCGCAAGCTGAAATAAAAGTGTTGGAGTTCTGCAGGGTTGAAAGAAGCAGGGATGAAATCCAGAAGCATCTTGGTTTAAAACACCGGGAACATTTCAGAAAAAATATCCTGAACCCCTTGATAAATTCAGGCAAACTGAAACTTACCATGCCTGACAAACCAAAGAGTCCTAAACAACGATACAAACTGACCGAAAAAGGTGAGGCTCTGAAAAAAACATTGCAAAAAAAGACAGTGGATGAATAGGCTGAGCAGATAATCTTACTTAACGGTTATTTGATTTAACAACGGACAAGATACTACTGACAACAGACTAATCGGGACGATTTATCATGATGATGGCGGAAAACAAACAAAAACTGGAACAGCAGCTCTGGAACATTGCCAATACCCTGAGGGGGAAGATGGGGGCGGATGATTTCAGGGATTACATACTGGGATTTATCTTTTACAAATACCTCAGTGAGAAGATGCACACCTATGCGGATAAGATCTTAAAGCCGGATGGCATTAAATATGAGGACATTAAAGAAGATTCCAAAGACGGCAAAGCCTATTTGAAAGCGATTAAAGAGGAAGCGCTCGATTCTCTGGGTTATTTTTTAAAACCTTCCGAGCTTTTCAGTGAACTGGCTCGCAGAGGCAATGGTAATGGAAAAAGTAAATTCATTCTGGATGATCTGACTAAGGTTCTCAACAGTATTGCCCAGAGCACCATGGGTACGGACAGTGAAGAAGATTTTGATCATCTGTTCGAAGATCTGGACCTCACCAGCAGTAAACTGGGAAAAACCGAAAACGCTAAGAATGAGCTGATTGTAAAAGTACTTTCACATTTGAGCGAGATTGATTTCAGGCTGGAAGACACAGAAAGTGATGTGCTGGGTGATGCCTATGAATATTTAATCGGACAGTTTGCAAGCGGTGCGGGTAAGAAAGCCGGAGAATTTTATACGCCTCAACAGGTAAGTATGATTCTGGCAAAAATCGTCACCACCGGAAAAAAGAAACTTAAAAGTGTGTATGACCCGACCTGCGGTTCGGGATCACTTTTACTTCGTGTGGCAAAAGAAGTAAAAGAGGTGAGCGGTTTTTTCGGACAGGAAAGCAATCCTACCACCTACAACCTGTGCCGAATGAATATGATCATGCACAATGTGCATTACCGCAAGTTTGATATCCGGAACGAAGACACCCTGGAACACCCCCAGCATATCGACCAGCGTTTTGAAGCGGTGGTAGCCAATCCGCCATTCTCTGCTCAGTGGAGCGCCAGCCCCCTGTTTATGAATGATGACCGGTTTGCATCATACGGTAAGCTGGCACCGGGCAGTAAGGCCGATTTTGCCTTTGTGCAGCATATGGTTTATCAGTTGGCTGATAACGGCACCATGGCCTGTGTTTTGCCTCATGGCGTATTGTTTCGTGGAGGAGCCGAGGGGCATATCAGGCAATACCTTATTGAAGATAAAAACTGGCTGGATGCGGTGATCGGCTTACCAGGCAATGTTTTTTACGGCACAAGTATACCCACTTGTATACTCGTTCTAAAGAAGAAACGTAAGGATGTTGACGATATTTTGTTTATCGATGCCAGTCAGCATTTTGAAAAAGCTAAAAACCAGAATTATCTTCGCACAGAAGATATTGATAAGATTGTAAGCACTTACCGTAACCGAAAGGCTGAAGATAAATACAGCTATGTGGCCAGGTTAGATGAAGTGCGGGAAAACGACTACAATTTAAACATTCCCCGTTATGTAGATACCTTTGAAGAAGTAGAGTCTGTTGATTTAAAAGCTGTTTCTAAAGAGCTTAGGACCTTGGAAAAAGACATGCAGAAAACGGATAAAGTGATCGCTGAGTATTGTAAACAACTTAAAATTGATACGCCTTTTTAAAGTATGAGTAAAACAAAACATAATAATATACCGCAATTACGCTTTGCTGAGTTTAAGGGTAATTGGGATTTAAAAAAATTAGGTCAAGTGGGAAACTTTTTGGGTGGTGGTACTCCCTCCACAAAAAACCCGGATTACTGGTCTGGTAAATTACCATGGATATCAAGTTCAGACTTATCTGATCAAGATATGTTTAACATAAATATTCATAGATATATTAGTGAAAAGGCTGTAAAGCAGTCGGCAACAAAAATAATCCCTCCTAAAAGTATATTAATTGTATCTAGAGTAGGTGTAGGAAAAATTGCAATAAATGACAGGCAACTTTGTACAAGTCAGGATTTCACTAATTTAGTTCCAACAAAAGGGGCTTATCTTTTTTTGGCTTATTTGATAAAAATCAAAACTTCAGAGTTGCTTGGTTTTAATCAAGGTACGTCGATTAAAGGTTTTGTGAAAAATGACTTGGAAACTTTAAAAATTGAAGTTCCTTCAAAACCTGAACAACAAAAAATTGCAGACTTCCTTTCTTCGGTAGATAAAAAGATACAACAGCTTACCCGCAAGAAGAAACTGCTTGAACAATACAAAAAAGGCGTAATGCAAAAGATCTTTTCGCAGGAGATTCGCTTTAAACCTGCCCTGAGCGAAGTCGATGGGGGTGAAAACGGAAAGGGTTATCCGGACTGGGAGGAGAAACGGTTAGGAGATATTCTAACATTTATATCAACAAATTCTTTTTCACGAAATGATCTTAACTATGAAAATGGAGAACTGAAAAATATTCATTATGGGGATATCCACACAAAATTCAAGATGGGTTTTGACTTTAAAAAAGAAAAAGTTCCCTTTATCAATAAAGAAATTAATTTAGAAAAAGTTACCAAAGAACAGTTTTGTCAGGTTGGAGATATCGTGGTTGCTGACGCATCTGAGGATTATAAAGATATTGGAAAAACAATAGAAATTTTGAATATTGAAAATGAGAAGATTTTAGCAGGATTACATACCTTTCTTGCAAGAGATGTAAACCAGCAAACATTGGTAGGGTTTAAAGGATATCTCTTTCAGACTTGGAATGTGCGAAAGCAAATAATGAGAATGGCTCAAGGGATTTCAGTTCTTGGCATTTCAAAGAAAAATCTTTTAAAAGTCAGGTTCTTATTACCTTGTAAGGATGAGCAATATAAGATTGCTGATATATTGAAAAGTATTGACAGGAAAATTGAAGGCATGGATACTCAGTTAAATCAAACCCAACAATTCAAAAAAGGGCTTTTACAGCAAATGTTCGTATGAGCACACAACCTGAACAGATATTAGAAAATAATCTGGTTAAACAGCTGACTGGCTTGGATTATGAAGATGTTCGTATCCATGATGAGGACGATATTCTTGCCAATCTCAAGAGTCAGCTTGAAAAGTTTAACCATACTACATTTTCTGATAAAGAATTTGATGCCATCCTGAATCACCTTGCCAAAGGCAATGTTTTTGAAAAAGCCAAAACCCTGCGTGACCGGTTTCAGCTGAACCGTGATACGGGCGACAGCTTCTACGTTCGATTTTACAACAGTGAAGACTGGAACAAAAACCTGTTTCAGGTGACCAATCAGGTCACAGTAGATGGTATTTTTAAGAATCGTTACGATGTGACCCTGCTGATTAATGGCCTTCCTCTGGTTCAGATCGAACTCAAACGCAGGGGGCTGGAACTGAAAGAGGCGTTTAATCAGATTAACCGCTATCAGCGGCATTCTTTCTGGGTAAACAGCGGACTGTTTCAATACTTCCAGATCTTTGTCATCAGTAACGGTGTAAATACTAAATATTATGCCAACAACCGGAGACAGTCTTTTCTGCAAACCTTCTACTGGGCCGATAAAGAAAACAGAAACATCACCGGCCTTACAGATTTTGCAGATGCGTTTCTAAACACTGATCATCTGGGCAGGATGATTTCCCACTATATTGTGCATAACGAGACATTCAAGATCCTGATGGTGCTGCGCCCCTATCAGTACTACGCAACAGAGGCTATCATTCATCAGGTGCGAACCGGCAAAGAAAACGGTTATATCTGGCATACCACCGGATCGGGTAAAACCCTCACTTCTTTTAAAGCCAGCCAGATCATCATGGACTTACCTGAGGTGCACAAGGTAGTTTTTGTGGTTGACCGTAAAGACCTTGACTACCAGACCATGAAGGAGTTTAACAGCTTTAAAAAAGACAGTGTGGATGTTACCGACAACACCCAATCGCTGGTCAGGCAGTTAACCGGGGATACCCGGCTTATTGTTACCACGATTCAGAAACTGAACAATGCTGTTGATAAAAAGCGTCATGAATCGAGAATGGCACCTCTGCGTGATAAGCGGATCGTATTTATCTTTGATGAATGCCATCGCAGTCAGTTCGGTGAAACCCATGGCCGGATTACAAAATTCTTTACCCACAGTCAGATGTTCGGCTTTACCGGCACACCGATTTTTGCGAAAAATGCTTACAGGAATGATAAAGGTAAAAGAACCACTAAAGGCCTTTTTGGTGATTGTTTGCATAAGTACGTGATCACTGATGCTATCCGTGACATGAATGTATTGAAATTCAGCATTGAATATATCGGTCGTTATAAAAAGAAGAGCAATACCTACATTGATATTGATGTTGAAGATATTGATAAAAAAGAGGTGAGAGACAATCCTGAAGACAAGGAAAAAATTGTGGATTACATTATCCGCTATCATGACCAAAAGACCCACAACCGGGAATACACAGCTATCTTTGCTGTGGACAGTATTAAAAACCTGATTGCCTATTATGAACTGTTCAAAAAAAAGAAGAATGCCGGAGAACACGATCTGCGTATTGCCGCCATTTTTACCTACGGCGCTAATGAAGAAGATGAAGAGGCAAATGGACTGCTGCCGGATGATTCTGCGATGGACAAAGCTGCTGAGGACAAGGTGGCTTATTTGCCGTTGCATACCAGAGATAAGCTTGAATCTTTTATTTCGGATTACAATTCCATGTATAATACCTCTTTTTCCACCAGAGACAGTCAGCAGTTTGAAAATTATTATAAGGACATCAGCAAACGTATTAAAGACAGAGAGAAAGACGGGTTTAATGATAAAGACCGGGTGGATATTCTTCTGGTGGTCAGCATGTTTCTGACCGGTTTTGATGCGAAAAAGGTGAACACATTATATGTGGATAAAAACCTCCGGCATCATGGTGTAATACAATCTTTTTCTCGAACCAACCGGATTATTAATGAACAGAAATCACAGGGCAATATCCTGTGTTTCCGTAATCTTAAAAAAGCAACCGATGATGCCATCGCCCTGTTCTCGAACAAGGATGCAAAAGAAGATATTATTTTACCGCCCTTTGAAGATATCCTTCGCAAATTTGCCGAAGCTTATATGCATTTACTGCAGATTGCGCCCACTGTAAAAAGTGTAGATGATCTCAAAAGTGAAGAAGAGGAGATGGCATTTGTCCAGGCCTTTCGAGAATTGATAAGGATAAAAAATGTTCTGACCTCTTTTACTGATTTCAGCTGGGATAAACTTCCTATCAACGAGCAGATGTTTGAAGATTATAAGAGCAAGTATCTTGACCTGTACGAGAAGGTCAAAAACTATCGTCAGAAAGAAAAGGCCTCTATTCTGGAGGATGTGGATTTTGAACTGGAGCTGATTCACCGTGATGAAGTAAATGTGGCATATATCCTCAAGCTTCTTGCCAAATTAAGATTGTCTGAAGAAAAAGATGCAGCCTCGCAAAAGAAAGCGATTCTGGATCTTATGGCCGGTGAGATTGAACTGCGAAGCAAACGGGAACTTATTGAAAAATTTATTGAAGAGAACCTGCCTTTTATTGATGATGCTGACGCCATACCCGATGAATTTGAAAAATACTGGAATGATCAGAAGGTGTTGGCTCTAGGAAAGATTTGCGAAGAGGAGCACCTTGACCAAAAGCAGTTTAAGGCTTTAATAGACGCCTATATCTACAGCGAGCAGGAACCCATCCGTGAAGAGGTGTTTGAGTGCCTGGATGATCGCCCCAGCGTATTAAAAGCCCGTGAGATCGGCGAACGCATCATCAATAAAATGAAAGAGTTTGTGTCCGTGTTTGTAAAAGGCGTGGCGGCCTAATAAGTCATGAGGACATTGTTTGTGAGAAATTGGGGGCAGGATTATGAAAGAAATAGATATGGTTTTTGAATTTTAACCCTTCCCCGTTTTTTTTTGCGAAAGCAGTTTTTGAATGAGTGCTTGGATGTCTTTAATTGACAAGTTCACAAGAGAGGTACTTAATAAGCTGTTATGCAAGCCATTAAGAATCAAAATAACATAAATATTTATTGCGACGAAAGTCGTCATACCAATAAAAATAACGATTTTATGGTTATTGGTGCATTGTCGTGTCCTCGTGATCAGAAATCTGGAATTTTACTTAAGATTAATAGCCTAAGAAAAAAACATAATGTTTGGCGGGAGTTCGGTTGGAAAACAGTGTCACCAAGCCGTAAAGATTTTTACTTTGAATTGATGAATGTTTTTTGTAAAGAAACAGGCTTTGCATTTAGATGTATTGTGGTTGATAAAAGAACACTTGATCATGATCAGTACAATATGGGTGATGATGAGCTTGGTTTTTATAAGCTATATTATCAAATGCTTGTTCACTGGCTTAAACCGGATTTTTCATATCATATTTATTTAGATTGGCAACAAAATAAAGATGAACGCAGGTTTGCTGATCTTCGTAATATTTTAACACGAAAGCTCACCGGCAAAGCCAAAATTAATTGTCTTGAACCTGTCAGTTCCCATAACCAGACACTGATACAGTTAACGGATCTTTTTATTGGTGCTGTCGGTTATGAATGGAATTGTTGGGATACAAGCTCAATAAAAGTTGAATTTTGTAAAGCTCTGGCTGTTTCTGTAAACTTGTCTGGATTAAAAACGTCTACAAAAAAAAGGTGCAGAAAAGTTTATTTTTATAAGCGCGTTTCCTGCAAATAAAAGTTATCTGGAAAACATTCGACACAACAGTGCTTTTCTTGAAATAAAAAAGCCCCAGTCTTAATGGCGACTGAGGCGCTGCCATGATCCTGAGCCTTTGGCAAAGGGTCACCAGCCTTACGGCTTACTTATATATATAATATTATTTGTATGAGATTTCAAGTATTAATTTAAAAGTTGGTTTTTCCTGGAATATCAGACAGACCAGGGTCGGATCTCGGTAACTGTTTGAAATAGCGTAAGAAAAACCCGTAGGGGTCGCCTATAGAGAGTAGGGGACGTTGTAGATTTACCGGAATAACTATGATGTTCTTTTTTTTAAAAAAATAGAAGAGTATTAATATGCCACGTCAAACTCGTCTTGATGCTCCAGGAACTTTGCATTATGTAATAATCAGAGGAATTTAAAAGCGCACGACTTCTGCTGTAGAAAAGTCGTTAAAGAGATGTAAAAAATGAAGTCCGATAAGTCTACAACGTCCCCAAATACCTGTCTTTGTGAACGGTGTTGACAAAGACAAACTCCTCGTTTTTTTTAAACCCAAAGACATCTGATGCCTGAAGGACGGGTCAAGATGTGACCTTAATTCGTGCTGAATATTTATGAAAAGACATTTAAATTGTCTTTTTAATATCCTTTTAATTTGACACTTAAAGTATCCTATGCTATATTCCATGTATATGAAAAGGATAAAATATAAAGGGAAAAAAGATGATTACACTTAAAGAGCATACCACGCTGGTGGGTGTTTCAGAGTTGCGTACAGGTATTGATAATATTCTTGAAAAAGCAAAAGAGGGTTTGGTGATCATAGAAAAAAGACACAAGCCCCAGGCTGTTCTGCTCTCCAGCGAAGAATATGAACATATGCAGAGTATGGTTGAAACGGCCGAAGACCTGGTTTTGGGATTTATGGCCTGTGATCGTTTTAAATCGAGTACGGATAAAGATTACATCCCAATCGAAGACCTCCTCAAGTAACGGTCATGTGGAAGATCAATATTCATCGTCTGGTTGTTGAGGAAGATTTTAAAAAGATCAGCAAGCATGACCAATCCATTCTCTTAAAAACCATTTATAAAAAGCTTTCCTCTTTTCCGGAAAAATACGGTGCTCCCCTTCGGCTGGAGCTAAAAGGATACTGGAAATTAAAAGTATCTGATTACCGGGTTATCTACAAAATTGAGCAGGATGAAATACGGGTTCTTGTTCTCAAAGTAGGTATGCGGCGAGACGAAGAAGTTTATAAAGAGATGCTTTCGCGTTTGAATAAAATATAGGATTAGCAAGGAGTTTAGGGTCTGACTTCGGTAACTATTTGAAATAGCCTAATAAAGCAAGTAATACATGCTGTTTTTTGGCCTTAGAAGACTGGTATTAGACCCTGAATTGGACTTTTAAGAACATCATGGATATATAATAAATAATCACTTTATCAGATGAATTATGTTCAATTCATCATTTTCAGGAACAGAAAGCATCATAAAAACACGCTGGGATATCGAAGTGCGTAAACCTGATCGGGAGCGTGTCGCGCCGACCGCACTTTGAACAAATACCCAAGATCAGATATAGACTGTTCTGGACGAATGCCGGGAAATACAATACGGAAAAACAAACAGCAGAAGTGTTCTGGGTTCAATGAACGACCAGAGATTTCAGCTGGAATGTTTCATTGAGTCCGAGGGTGGGCTGCAAATAACGATATCCTGAATTTTAATCCTGCCTTTGATTTTCTCAAAACTCTGCGTCCTCGGCCAGCCCTGCCAGCTCTGAGCGAAGTCGAAGGGAGCTTATCGAAAGGCCTGTCATGAGCTTGTCGAATGACGAGAGTCCGTTTTTCTCACCCCTCGAATTCTGTGCATGTAGTTAAAAAGCAGGTATTTATCCCTGGAGTATTTCTCCCAGAATAGTCCGGACCCAATCGGGGAGAGGATCAACAGCACTGGTGAGCTGCCCTTTTTTTACAATAGCCATTGTTTTGAAGGGGTCGCTGCGGTAAGAATTGTTTAAAATTCGTGCTTTGTGGACTAATGGCAATACTTTTGAAATATATTTAATGGTTCGAGGTATCCGGGAATGTATTTTATCAATTGGCACTGCGTGTCCGCCTTCAGCCATCCGCTGGCACACCCGGGCTTCATTCAGTTCTGGACTTTCCAGATGAATATATACAAGAATAACTTCGTAATTCTGAGCAATGGCCTTGCTGATAAAATCTATTTTTGATTCGTGAGAAAAAACTGTTTCATAACAAAAACTAACCCCTTGTTCAAGCAGCTTGTCTCGTAATTGCGCAGCGATGGTGGATGCTTGGTAGCTTGATTCTTCAGTATTCTCAGCATCAATATCTTTGGATATCTGGTCGGCATTTAGGAACAGCATGCCTTCGGCAGTCAAATTTTTGTCATAGAAGGTGGATTTTCCTGCTCCGTTTCCCCCTGCCAAGACCCATAACTGTTTTGAAGTTGTCATATCTTCTCTGTGAATTCACCGTTATGAAAATGTCCTGCCTGCCTTTTGCCGGTAACAGAATCTACTTTGTCAATCAAGCCGGGACGGGTTGAACTGGGTTCATAATAGATTCTGGAAGAAGTAACTTCTTTTGCAAGTTCTCCGTTTTCCCGTTTTGTTTCAAGAGTGTTGAAAATATTGTCAGGATCCACTCTTTTTGATGCTACAGGTTGAACAACAATTTTTTTCAAACCCTCCATTACAGCGATTGTATCCTCAATGTTTAATACGGGTTCAATCGCTTTTCCAAGTTCAGCCCAATATTCAATCTGTTTAGAAGTTGATCTTTTATATACAGCCCCTATTCTTTCTGCTGATGTAACTAATTTTGAGTTTAATCTCAATGTGCTTGTACTTGCCATGATTTATTCTCCTTTTTATCATGTCGAACCTTTGACTGAAAGTGTAGCATATTGAAACAAAAATAACAATTAGAAACAAAATAATTATAAAAAAACAATATAGCTTAATTGTTTCATTTAGACACATGTCGCTCCGTGTGTTTCATAGAATCTAAGCTATAAATAACGATATCCTGAAGTTTTCTTCGTGTTCTTTGCATGAAAACGAATCATATTTTTGTACACAAACCCAGTACTTAAAGAAAAAAACTTGAAGCCCCTTGTTTTAAATGCTATTTTTTACTCAGCTCATGCGGGATAGGATCTCAGCTCCTTAAAAAACCGCAGGGTGCGGGGCGTGGCTGAGACCCCCCGAGCGTTCAATCACTGCTTTCCTCTCGAAATTTCACACCTGACATTTACTTCAGAATAAAACTCTACACCCCTTAATTTTTTCTTGATTTTAAAAAAATAATGGCATAAATTTAGATTAAAACACACCCTTAAAATGTGCAGAGATAGAATATAATAAGCCCTTGTTTTTGTTGGTGGAGATTTTTAAAGGAATGAGAAAATCCGGGGACAGCATACTGATTTAGCAATTTGACAGGGGTCGGTAGATTGTCGTCAGTTGTAAAAAACAAACTTCTATTCTTGAAATTCGGCATGGCAAACAAATAATGCCGATAGAAAAAATCATTGCATGACCAGCCCTTTCTTCGGACGGCTCTTAACCTCGCCGTCCGTGAACCTGTTTTTAAATCAAAATAATTTTTTCCTGAGGCAGCCTGATTTTTATAATATCTCCGGGACAGTGATTCTGTTCATTTTTACTGTAAATAACAAGGGGCATTACTGAATTAACCATAATTTCAGTATAGTATGGTTTTAACCGGATACTTTCTATTTTTGCTGAAAAAACATTTTCATCATTATTGTCTGAACCGTTGATGATGGAGATGTTTTCCGGCCGTATAGCCGCAAGTACGTCCCCTTTACGGGAGCTCTTTTTTAAAAGGGTCAGTTTGTCTGCTTTAATATTTATTCCGTCTGAAACAGCCTTGAAAATATTTTGTGTTTTAAGAAATTGTGCCACAAATTCAGTTTTCGGATTGTTCATCAGTTCCTGAAGCGTTCCGGTCTGGACAATCCGGCCTTCATTCATAATGGCTATTCTGTCTGCAACGTCAGAAGCCTCTTCAAAATTATGGCTGATATGGACAAAGGTACTATTTGTCTCTTTCTGTATCCGGCGGAGTTCTCTTGCCATGGTACTTCTTAAGTTTTCGTCAAGGGCGCACAGGGGTTCATCCATCAGAACAAGCCTTGGTTTTGTTGCCAGGGCGCGTCCAAGGGCGACCCGCTGTTTCTCTCCTCCGCTTAAGTGAAGCGGCATCCTGTGCCTGATGTATCCGATTTTAAGTGTACTGATTATTTGCGTAACGATTTTCTCGATCTCAGAAGAGGGTATCTTCCTTGCGCTAAGACCATAGGCAATATTTTTTTCGACAGACATGTTTGGAAACAACGCATAATCCTGGGGAACATAGGCAATATTTCGTTCCTCAATGGGAAGCGGTAAAATGTTTTCCTCGTTTATCAAAATAGTTCCGCTTTCGGGTTTGTATATACCTACGAGATATTCAATTAATACAGTTTTCCCTGCACCGGTAGGGCCCAGTATGACCAGATATTCTCCTTTGTTCACGGTCAGATTGATATCCCGTAATTTAAAATCACCCAGGTCTCCGCTTAGATCTTTAATTTTTATCATACAAGACTCCTTACCAGATATATCCTTTGGCACCGATCCGGTGCATTAAATAGACTGAAAAGCCCCCTATAATTACCAGTACATAAGCAAGGGCAAATCCGTATTCGACATTACCGTATTCGATTTGAGACCAGACTGCGACCGAGAGCCAGTCGGCCTGATCTATTTTTAAAAATTTTACTAAATTGGAAAAGCGGGAAGCAGGCAGCTCTGCAAAAGTGCCGCAAAAAAAGAGCACAGCGCCGAATTCAGCCATGGTGCGTGTCCAGGCGAGGATAATACCCGCTGCCAGTCCGCCCTTTGACATCGGAAGGGTTATGGTTCTAAACGCGCGCCAGCGGCTGCTTCCCAGAGATCTGGCAACGGTTTCAAAACGCGGGTTTATACTGCTGAACGTCGCTTTCCAGGCGCTGACCCCAAAGGCAAAGGAAAGCACGATTGACGCGATGATCATTCCTGGAAATATGCTGTGAGCAAACCTGAACCCCATCCATTTTTGAAGTTCAAAAAGCGGTCCGTGATTCAGCGCTACAATAAGACAAAGGCCGACGGATGAAGCCGGCAGTACCATGATGGAAGAAAAAAGAATTTCTATAAAAGCTTTTCCCGGTATTTTGTATCTTGAAAGCGCATAAGCGGTGGGGATACCGGCCAGAGATACGATCAGCGTTGTTATCAGGGTGATGATCAGGGTCAGGTTGAGTGATTTCCAGAAGTACGCATCTTTCCAGAACCCCCCGGCAAATTCATTCATCACAATTCGCTCGTCATCCCATACATCCGTGAGCTCACGTGTTTCTACCGCAGCCTTATTAATGCTAAGCTGGTCAAAATTGCTGACGAACAGATAAGCAGAATAACTAAACATCAAAACTGCAAAACTGTAGAAAAAAAACCTGTAAAGTGTTCTTTCACCAAACATGACTTTTACCTCCAATAATCCGCATTGCACTCATTGCGGTCAGGGCCATCAAAATACAGACGATGGTCATGGAGGTTACCCAGCCCATCATGCCGCCGTTCCAGTCAAGATAAATAGCAAAAGGCATGATGTCTGTTTTCCCTTCAGTTGCTCCGACAAAAAGCA
>Ga0207996_1001377_pt1 | contig 17031 bp, 14 predicted proteins | sample AntAceMetag02UKG_FD_184773 | JGI IMG/M metagenome (GOLD analysis project Ga0207996, IMG submission 184773) | Saline lake microbial communities from Ace Lake, Antarctica - Antarctic Ace Lake Metagenome 02UKG (SPAdes) (version 2) | ecosystem: Environmental > Aquatic > Non-marine Saline and... | reverse complement strand
TAGCAAAAAATAATTTAATCATTTTGGATGAAAATAAAACCCTGATTTTTGATACTTTCGGACAATTTGTTGAAGAGTTAAATGGTAATTTTCAATTTGACAGGTTTCAGAAGTATGAGCTGAAAAAGTATTTTATTGAACATCAAGAGAGCGGAAAGAAGTTTGCTATTTCTCCAAATCCGTGGAGAGGTTTTATGATTCAGAATAATTACTGCTTTCTGCTTTCCGATAATGAAGTCTGGATTTTCTCATTTGCTTATGAAAAACTTTAAAGATATACAAAAGCAAGGAATTTTGTAAGTGGCAATAAATAAAAATAAAATATTCAACTCACCCCCAACCCCTCTCTTTGGGAAAGAGAGGGGAGAATGAAAACTCGAATCCCCTGTATTCATCAATGTTTCCCCTCTTTTGCAAAGAGGGGTTAGGGGAGTTAGAAAATGGATATTTTACCTACCAATTATGAAAAACTTTAGTTTTTTTAAGAACACATTTTTCTATAAACCCGCTATTGTTGCTTTACTTTTAGGTCTCAGCCGGCTACCTTTAAAAACCGGGTTTTTATGCTTCTTTGCTTTTTTACCGCTTTTTTCCTGGTTCGATGAAAAGGTTCATTATAAAAAGATTATTTATGGCGGATTGGTCTTCAGCACAGTTTATACAGCGGTTAGTTTACATTGGATATCATTAGTTACTTTTCCCGGATTTATCGGTTTATTCATTTTATTCGGGATTTATTTTTCTCTTCTATTTTGGATAATCAGCAGGATTTGGACAACATTTCCGAGACTTAAATATCTTACTTTTATCAGTTTCTGGATATCTTTTGAATATCTACAGAACTTCGGTGAATTTCGTTTTCCCTGGTTTAATATCGGATATTCAATAACAGATTATCTTAAATTGATTCAACTTGCAGACATCGGTGGGATTTATTTGCTCTCAGTTCTGGTTATCATTATTAATATTTTCATTTTCAGATTGAGAAGGAAATTTATCCTGAATGTTATTCTTCTTTTTTTAGTGTTTTTCATTTGGAACAGTTATGGTGCTAATCGTTTAAAAAAAATTGAGATTGAAGAAACCAGCGTAAATGTGGCAATTGTTCAGGTTAGCATCCCGCAAGAAAAGAAATGGCAGCAAACTTATCTTGATACGACTCTTTCTTTATATGAAACATACACGAAGATAGCTGCTGAAAGCGGTTCGGACTTGGTGATCTGGCCTGAAGGTGCAATGCCGATCTACCTTCTTAAAAGTACAAAACACAGAAGCTTTGTACGCGGTTTAGCCATTGAAAACCAGGTTGATATTTTTACCGGATTTCCGCATTATGAACGAGCCCCGGTAACGCATAAAAATAAAAATTTACATTATAATTCCTGCACGAAACTTGATAAGGACGGACATATTTCTCCTGTTTATAAAAAAAATGTGCTTGTTCCTTTTGGTGAGAGAATACCGTTTCTTAAGATTTTTCCTTTCTTATGGAATGTACATCTTGGTCAGGCAAATTGGGAATACGGCACGGAACAGAAATTTTATAAAATCGGAAAGTATAATTATTCTCCCTTAATTTGTTTTGAAATTGCTTTTCCTGGTTTAACAACAAAGATGGCAAAGCAAGATGTAGATTTCATTGTGAACATTACAAATGATGCCTGGTTTAAAAGATCAGCAGGAACATATCAGCATGCAATGATGACGAAAATTCGGGCTGTGGAAACCAGAAAACAAATTTATCGCGCCGCAAATACAGGTTATTCTCTGGTTGTTTCACCGTTGGGAGAAATTATTAATGAAACAAAATTATATGAGAAAATTGTCATTAATGATAATCTTCTGATATGCGAAAATAATTCTATCTTTACAAAAAAACTTTACTGGTTTCCTTTGGTCTTTGTAATTTTATCGGGTTTGATTTTCCTGAGATATTTGGTGCAGAAGAAGAAGAAGAACACGGATGACACGGATATTACGGATTGGCACGGATAAAATTGACAGGATAAACAGGATTAATAGGGGAAAAAAGCAAAAAGCAAAAAGTAAAAAGAGGAAATAGTCAGTGAAAGTCTGTGGCAAAAAAAAATGATTCTTTGTGTCTTTGTGTCTTAGTGGCAAAAAAAATGAAAAAGTTCTATTATACCATTGGAGAGGTTGCGAATCTGTTGAATTTGAAACAACACGTTCTCAGGTATTGGGAAAAGGAATTTTCACAGCTTCATCCCAGGAAAAAAGAGGGTAGAAATCGCAGATACAATCCAGAGGATATAGAACTTCTTAAGAAAATCAAATACATGCTTTATATTCAGAAATTTACCATAGAAGGTGTGCGCAGAAAATTGAAGGAAATGAAAAGAAACAAATTTCAAACGGAAATAGATTTTTCAGTTGATAAAAAGGAAATGAAAAAGGAAATAAAAAATAAACTTAGAGAAATAAAAAATTTATTGACATAATAGAAAATGAAGAAAGTTTAGCCTTATAGAAATAAATTGTTTTTTGGTTTAGAAAGGAACTCACTGCTGTCCAGTTAAGCGAATATCGAATCGACGGAGGCAACGATTATGAAAGGAATTGAAATGACATAGCTAATTTGAATCATATTTAATATTATTTTCGCAGAATTTTTATTTATTCTGTTCGGAAAATCGCCAGTTTTCAGGACAATAGAATCAATGAGAAGGATGCGTCCCGCTGGGACGCACTTTCTTATATCTTATTGTCCGGGTATGGCGATACCTCCGAACAGGATGTAACGGAAGTTGCGTCCTTTTTTTATTTATACAATTCGATTATAAAATGCAATTTCCCATAACAAGTGAAATCCAAAGTTATAATGAGGTGCAAAATGAGAGGAGGATAACAAAAATAGAAAAACATGAAAGGAAATGTTAATATCCCGGGAAATGAAATTGAAGAAATGGGCGACACCGAGCCTTTTGACGTGGTGTAAAAAATGCAAATATATGGAGGAAAAGACATGAAAAAAATAATGATAATCGCGAGTATTTCTTTCCTCATAATTCTTTTTCTATCTTGTGCAATTAAACCCAGTCTCATTGACCATTCTTTTATTTATTCCACAATAAAAACTGAGGGGATTGCAATTCTTCCGGTTGGTGGAGAGATGATAGATAGAATTGCAAGGAAAGATATAGGGCTCAGCTTTGAGAAAGAATTATCTGAAAAATACCATAATGTAAAAATTGTGGGAGTACTACATACTGGTAGAAAATTAGTAGAAAGTAATCTGGTTGAAGAATATAAAGAGTTCATTTCAACTTATCAGATGACAGAAATTATCGTGCCTGAAAAATTTGAAAAAATCAGAAACGCAATAGGATTCCGTTATCTTATTGTCCCGATTGTACAAAGTTATAGCAAACAAGAAGTGAAAAGAGGAGATAAATACACTATTACTATAGAATCACAAGTTTATGACAATTTGAAAAAAAAGATGGTATTTCGGATTATAACTGAGGGAGAAGATCGACCATCCCCTTGGCCTCTTGATGAACAAACTTTGAAAGATGCTGCTGAAGAAGCTGTCAAAATAGCAGTTAAAGCTTTTCCAAAACCAGAATAAGATTTGATTCTATCATGGGATAAATTTGTTATTAAGAAGAAAGGATATTATACAACAAAAATTGCAGTTTTTGAAGGTCATATTAGGTTGAATAAACTATATGTAAGTGAAATTGCCGTAGAAGAAAATGAGTGAAATTAATTAAAAATCGAAGCAGGAGGAGCGCTCCAATATTATGAAGTTTTCAGTTTACCATACTGCTGAAGGACAGAGGTATCTTGAGAAGGGTTTAAGGCAAATTAAAAATGGTGATGTCTCTAAAGCCACAGAAGCTTTTTTCCATGCTGCTGTTGAATTTGAAAAAGACCAAGATTTTAGACAGATATCAGCTTTATGGGAAGCAATCGGGAAACTATCTGAATTAAAGGGGGATTCTATTCCACAAGCTACTGAAAAATGGCCATTGGATTATCACATTATGGAAACAGATGAATGGAATTCTCAAAAAGATATGATGCATAAATTATCATGGATTTATCAATGGGCTGCAGAGCACAGAGAACGTATCGGGGATCCGAACATGGCATATCCTCTTTTCTTTAAAAGTGCTGAGAAGGCGGAACAAACAAAACATAGTAAAAAGGATACGATTTGGCCAGCAAAACTTTACCTTAAAGCCGCCATAAATTTTATTCGCACTTATGGAACTATTGAGCATGCTACAGTTAATTCTAACTACATCGAGAGTGGAGTCTCAGATAAAGTGAAAATTAAACAAGGAATTAAAGAGATTAAAGATCATTATTTGAGGATTAAGGATCGACGTGAAGCTTACAGATTACTTGCTATTGCCCACAGATTGCTGAGAACCAACCTTATTGAAATGGGAAATTTAGAGGAAGCTAGGGGATTTAGAAAGAAGGAACATTCCGCATTAATGCATTATTATTTTCGTAGGAGGAGTTACTTACGATCTGTAATAGAGTGCTTAGCTGGGAGCGGATTTGCATATATTATCTTATTGATATTTTTTTTAATTTTGGTTATATTTCCATTTATTTATTATCACTGGGATCTTATTATTCCAAGACATAGTAGCATTACATACCTTGATGCTATTCTTTATTCAATTGAATCAGCGTTAGGTATTGGGCATAATGATCTTTATGCTGTTGGTATTGGTAAATTATTAAACATCATTGAAGCAGCATTATCATGGTTGGGATTGGGTGTCTTTATATGGTGGATAACGAGGCGTCTAGAATAGATGCAAATTTTAGTGGGATATGGCGGATTGTGAGGAAAATTAACTTAAAAGACTTTTATTTGTTATAAGGTTCTTAATTGCTATCATTTTAAGGAGTAAAAAATGAGAAAGATATTTTTCATATGTTTTTTAGTTTTTATTTATGTAGTGGAAGTAAATGCGCAAACTCCTGTTATTGGCTTCATATCAGTAGATACTACATGGACCATAGCAAATAGTCCTTATTATACCCTTGGGAATGTATTAGTGAATGAGGGAATAACGCTTACCATCGAGCCGGGTGTCACAATTGAATTTGACACTGGTCACAAACTAATAATAGATGGCACCTTGATTGCCCAAGGTACTGCTGAAGATACAATCAGATTTACTCCAATGGAGACAATGGAGCCAGGGTCATGGGGAGGAATTCTATTTGAGTATCCAAGTATAGGCGCTATATACGACGATGATTACAATTACCTTAGCGGTTCTATTCTACAATATTGTGTGGTAGAATTTGCTGGACCAGGAGTTAAGGGAGATTCTGCTTCACCTTTCATTGACTATTGTTTAATTAGTCACAACGATGGTAAAGGGATTGATATATCTGATGTAGATGTTGTTGTTATACAAAATAGTATCATCGATAACAATGGATACCAAGCCGGCATTTTTATTGAAGGTGTTCAATTTATTAAATTAACAGGTAACACAGTTAAAAATAACAATTATCGTGGTATTTGTATCTTTGGTGAGAATGTCGATATTGACGGCAACAATGTGTCCGGAAACTTGGAAGGCATATATGTTGAAAGTAACACCGTTACTATTAGAAATAATATATTGACTGATAATATATTTGAAGTGTGGGCCAGCTGTAACTTTCAACTTCTTGGTGGAGGCATATATGTTAATAGCACAAATGCCAATATCATCAACAATACTTTGATCGGAAATAAGGTTAGAGCTATGGTTACTAGTAGTTGGTACAATGGCGATGGATATGGTGGTGGCATCTACGTCGAAAGTAACATCACTACCATTAATAATAACACATTTACAGAGAACATAGCTGACGGTAGTGGCTGGGGTAAAGGTTATGGCGGTGGTGTTTATGTTGAAGGTGGTTCTTTAACTATTACACAAAATACATTAAATAATAACGAAGCTGACCATAAGGGTGGCGGTGTTTATGTTGTCTCTGATGATGCAATTATTGATAATAATATATTATCCGAAAATAAGAGCGGAGGAATCTATGTTTCTGTGAACGTGAGCACTATAAAGAATAATACCGTGAATAATAACGATGGCATCGGTATTTATGTCGATATATCTGATACAACCAATATCAAAAGCAACATTGTGATTGATAATATGGGCACGGGTATATATATCAATCCGACGGCATGCAATACCATAAATATAAGCGATAATACTGTAAATAGTAATAAAGACGGAGGAATATATGGAAAAGGCACAATAACTGGTAATTTCATCATTGGAAACATATGTTCAGATGAAAATGGAGCTGGTATATGTTATTACGGTAGTGAAAGTATAACCTGTAATCTTATAGCCAATAATGTATCTGAGGGAAACGTAAATACTAATACAGTTTATATTACAGGATATCCTATATTTAATAAAAATGCCATTATCTACAATCAGACAGACTATAATCTCTATTATGACCAACCCAATGGTTCCCCAAATCTTGATGCGACCAATAACTATTGGGGAGTAACAACTGAAGGGGAGATAAGAGCACTAATATACGATTACTTTCAGGATGACCAATTGGCAATTGTAGATGTGGTTCCATTTTTAACCGAAAATCCATTTGGAGAGGAACCTAATATCTGGCTTTATTCTAACGGCCATGATTACGGCACTATGCCAGTTGGAGAGTATAACGACTGGACACTGGTTATATCTAACCTCGGAAATTCCACCCTGACAGTGATCAATATCACTTCCGACGACACAGCTTTCTCTATATATTCTCCGAACTTCCCACAAAACATCTCACCTTGCGATAGCCTTAATGTTATTGTTAGGTTCTCTCCTACTGAGGCAATATCCTACAACGGGACACTCACAATATATAGTAACGACCCGGATGAGCCAGAGGTTTCTGTATCTCTTAGTGGAGAAGGCATACTATCCGATCTTTCTTTAAATTCAGATGATATATCTTTTCATGGTATCACATTCAATGATAACTACCTTATTAGCGAATTGCTTAGAAAAGGAAATGAGGTAGCTATTGCTTCAAAAATCCATAATAATGGAAATATAGAAGCAACCAATATACAGGTGAGATTCTCTGATGAAACCAGTAATGATTCAATAGGGACTGTCTATCTGGTAAATTTGGAAGCACAGGACAGTGCTTATGTGAATATTAAATGGGTTCTATCATCTGATATTGAAGACCATATAATACAAGTGGAAATTGTTGGAGCAGACCAGGAAGACTATAATTTAGAAAATAATAAGGCACAAAAAAATGTAAGTGTATATTATACCAATGGAACACCATTTGACCTAAAGGTGGATGCATATCAATTTGGAAATGAGGAACTCACAAACTTTTTGTCTCCCCCAGGTCCTGGGATATTAGGCTCATTATTTATACCAGAAGATCTTCTGACTATTACGGGCATCATTGCATCGCAGAAAGAAGACGGATACTGTGCCGGGATGTCATATACAAGTATCTTGTATAAGCAATATCCACAGTTAAAACCAGGAGGAGAAGATAAAAATGTCTGGGATATGGAAATGGGTGATTCTCAGGTTACGGATAAAATAGAGGAATACCAGGCACAGTCCGTAATTTTTTATCCCTCGTTATTTCCCTTATTAAACAATCCAGAGAATGAATATGGGAAAATAAAAGAGTCTCTTATTGGTCAAACTGACAAGCCACCGGCGTTGATAATGAGAAGCGGGATTGGTGGTTTATTTGGAAAGGTGCATGCTGTTGTGGCTTATAGAATAATAGAGGTGGAAGCTGAAAAAAGAGTTTATATCTACGATTCCAACTTCCCCATAAATACAATGTGCTCCAACCCTGATGCCGCAAGTTATGTTACTTTTCAAAACAACGAGTTTATAAAGCCTAAATTTGAGATTACTTCAGTAAGCGGATTTTCACCAATAAATGTCTATGAAGAGGACTACAAATATGTCATAGCCATTACACCTACTCTTACAGGTCCAGATGAAGAAGAAATAGAGGAATTGGTTTCGACAGTGTCTAATTACTTTAGAAATATTTTAAAAGATGATAATATCGCAGCAGTGATGTTTGCTTCCCCAGTTGATGCAATTTTAACCGATCAGTATGGAAGAAGTATAGGATATACTCAAGGAACTTTTATAAATGAAATTCCAGAGGCAAGCATAGAAGAACTTTCTGATGTGAAGATATACTACTTACCTGCAGATTTGCTGTATAGTGTAGAAGCCACAGGCACAGATAATGGCACCTTAGGTCTATACTATATGATCCCAAATGAGAACTATGTCATCGTGGTAATCTATGACAATTTACCGATAAATATTGATGCTAATATTTCTATTAATATAGGTCAACAAGTAACAGATTATACTATTAAAATAGATAATGATGGTGATGGGGTAGTGGATGAGATTAAGGATCCAGATTATTACTTTGAAATACTTACTGGCACTCCTCCAACAGGTGGTTCCTTGAAAAACGATAATATCTACTTCTATCCAAATCCCTTTAATCCTGATAGCGAGACTGGAACCATACGATATAGCCTAAGTAAACCCGGAAAAGTAACAATAAAAATATACGATGTGTTTAGTAAACTCATTAAGAAAATTGACTGCGGTAATCAAGAAACTGATGTGGAATACTCAAAAGAATGGGACGGTAAAAACGATAAAGGTAAAATAGTTGCTAATGGTGTTTATTTCTATGTTATTAAATCAAGTTCAGGAGAAAAAGCGGTTGGGAAAGCGGCTATTTTAAAATAGATAAATTACTATTATTTTTATGGAGTTAAAAATGATAAATTTTAAAAAAAATCTTATACTTTTTCTATTATTCTATTTTTTCTTTGGTATTATAGGATTTTCTAAAGACTGTAATGCGTGGAGTTTTCTGAATATAGGCGTTGGGGCAAAAGCCAACGGCATGGGTAACGCATATACTTCACTTTCTGAAGATGCAACTGCTATTTACTGGAATCCTGCCGGTCTTTGTTATATTTCAAATACTCAATTAATCGGAATGTATTCAGCTATGTCAATGGACCGTCACCATAATTTTGCTGCCTTTGCTTATCCTATTAATAAAACAATTTGTATTGGAATTGGATGGGTAAATTATGGAGTTAGTGATATTGATGGTAGAGACATTATGGGTTATCCTACGGGTAATTTTAGTGATTCTGAAAATGCACTTTATCTTTCTTTAAGTAAACTTTTTGGTAGATTTTCATTAGGTGGTAGCGGAAAATATATTCATCATAGTTTGGCAGATAATTCAGCAAATGGTTTTGCATTTGACATAGGTTGCAAATTTAGAATAAATGATTTCATCTCTGTTGGTGCCACATCTCGAAACATAGCAGGTAACTTGTATTGGAATACACATTCAAAAACAAAAGAGGCTATTCCTCATTCAGAACGGATTGGTCTTAATATTACTCCTAATATTTTACCGATTACAATTGCAAGTGACCTATCGCTAAACTCAGAGAAAAACCCTTTACATTTTGGTATTGAATATCAATTTTTAAATAAGTTATCTGCACGTGCTGGGTACGATTCAGGCAACTTTACCTTTGGAGGTTCATTGCAATTTGCTTCTGGTTTTATGAACATTCAACTTGACTATTCATTATCACAGGATGTATTAGAAGAAGGAGCTACAAATCGCATTTCTATTTTGTTGGATTTTTGACAGATAAAAATGAATTTTTTTCTTTAAAGATAAATAGTGTAATGTCATGAAAAAGAAAAAACATACAAATATTCTTTTATTATATTTTTATGTTTTTCTTAACATCTGCCCATTATTTGCCCAGTTTGATCCGTCTGTTCTGTCTGAAAATATCAAAGTCATACGCGAATCGAATAAAGCATACTTTGAAGCTGTTCAATGTAATGCAATAGCCTGGAGTCCTGATGATTCATATTTCACGGTTGCAGGTAGAAATAGAATTTTATTAATAGATCCTGAAAATTTCAAAGTATTAAAAACATTAAGAGAAAATACAACTGATATCATTTCAGTATCTATAAGTCCTGATGGTAAATATCTATTATCTGGTAATAAAGATGGAACGATTCTTGTTTGGTTAGCAGAAACCTGGGATAATTTGATGACGCCCTGGAATACTCCTAGAATATTAAACTGCGGTCTTGTTCCAGCAATAAGTATCAATTCTGTTAAAAATCAAATAGCGTCAGGAGATTGGGATAACAAAATAAATATTTGGTCTATTGATAATTGGCATAAAATTAAATCATTTCGTAATTCTGAACTTTCTGAAGAACTATTAAAAGAATCTATTATTAATCAATCTATTCAGTCAATAGTTCGTTCTATTGATTTCAGCCCGGATGGCAAATACTTAGCAACGGGAGGAAATGATAGAACTGTTAGAATTTGGGATACTGAAACATGGGAAAATATACAGTCTCTTTGTGAACATGAACATTGGATTTCTTCTGTAGCATTTAGCCCTGTAGGTTCCTATCTAGCATCATCTGACCATGACGGCATAGTAAATGTATGGAACACTAACAATTGGGGTTTTATTGAATATCTTGATGCACATGATCTTCGTTGTCTCTGTGTTACTTTTAGTCAAGACGGTAAATACTTAGCTTCGAGCGGTGATAGTGGAGAAATTTTTATATTCAATACGAAGAGTTGGGATTTAGTTAACGAACTTAAAGATGGAAATAATTCGGTATATTCAATATCTTTTAGCAATAATTGCAAGTATTTAGTTTCAAAGAGCAATCAAAATATCATAATATGGTCAACCGATACTTGGAAAGCATTAAAAAAATGATTATTTATTTTGAAAGGAGGAAAAAAAAATGAAGGTGATATCACGAATAATGATGTTCTTAATTTATTTGTTATTTATTCCATCTTTTATATTCGGTCAAAATTACCTAGTTAATTCTGAAAAACCTGATACTTCAATTTCGGAAAATGTTTCAATTGCTGATACAGATTCTTTTAAAGTTTATATGATTTTACGTGATTGTCTTGGTGAATCCGGCAGTTATTTAAAAAAATCATCAAAAGCTTACAGTGCTAAGCCAACTATATCTCTTAATATTATCAGTGGAGCAGAAAACCCCAAAGCAGAAGAGCTCTATTTTCTTATGGGAGTTGCTTTTATCTTGTTACCTATTGAGCTGACAATAAGTAGAACCTATGGTGAATTTGCTTCAGCTTACTATTTTGGAAGAGCAGGGGATGAGTTATTAAAAGCTTCAGATTATATTCAAGGTGATAATAGATTATCATTTAAAAATGCTGGAAATAATTTTAAAAAATGTGAAAAATATAGCTATTTAAGTGGTGGACTTATGGCGGGGGGAATAGCTGTTTCTACATATTCATGGTTTAATTTATTAGGTAATGAAGATAAATCAAATTATCGTGCATTAGGGAGGTTAGGTCTTGGTTCTATACTTGCAGGTAGATTACTTCGTTTGATTCCTTTAAGGTATGCTAATTCAGCCGGTAAAGATATTGTATCCATATCTAATTTATTTAAAACCGAAGAACAAAACGAATTGTTTTATAAAGCTGGTAAGAATGTTAAAAATTATGCGAATTATACATACTGGGGTTATGGTCTTCAGGGATTAGGAACAGTTCTTTTCCTCGCAAGTGGTGATAATACTACAATGGCAGCTTGGGGATTAGGAACAGCAATTCTTAGCTGGTTCATTTTCGATGAGATTGGCTTAAATTCTTTGAAAAAAGCGGGTGATAAATTAATAGACCTTAGTAGACTTTTGCTGTAAGAAATGTAAAAATATAAGGAAATTATGGTAGTTCAGGAATTTCTTGGAGTCTTGGAATAGTTTTCCTATATGTGATAAAAAATGAAGCACTACGCCTAAAATTCCGAAGGATCTGCCTTATGAAAAAAAATGCTGACGGGTTTTTTTTAAATTTTTCAGTTTAGATATTATTCAGAAGTTTATTTGGAGAATTTATAGTAAAGTTGTAGGTGGGTATTGAAACAAATCTTTACCCATTTCGCCAATTTTTTTTATAAAAAAAAGAGGTGAAAAATGAGAGGAGGATAAAAAAAGAGGAATTAGAAAGGATGTTAATATCCATGGAAATGAAATTGAAGATATGGGCGACACCGAGCCTTTTGACGTGGTGTAAAAATGTAAATATGTGGAGGAAACAATGAAAAGATTGTTTATTATTTCGTGGTTGGTATTAGTTTTGTTAATAGGTTGTGGAACAACATCAATGATGATGATAGTGACAAGACCAGCAGAAGTTAATCTGAAAGGATATAACAAAATAGCAATTGGTGATATTGTAGATGATAATGGAAAAGTTAGTAGACACGCACAAGATATTGCTGATGAAATTACAGCTTCATTATTTGAGTGTGGGTATTTTGAAGTATTAGATAGGCAAAACTTAAAAACAATAATGTCTGAATATAAGCTAAGTTCATCCGGAATTATTGACGAAAGCACTACTACGGAATTAGGTAAATTTATTGGTGCTGCTGCATTTGTGTTTGGTAGGATTAAAATGGATAAATACGATGAAAAAACATCAAAAGGTAAACCATGGAAAGACAAAAAGGGTAAGCAGCATCAGACATTTTATCGTGAAGGTGCGTATACTATGTCTGTTAATTTGAAGATTGTAGATATAACAACAGCGAAAGTACTCGCAATAAAAACACTTCCTGCTCATTATACTTCCAAAAAGAGCAAGACTAATAAATGGCCAGAAAAGATTGATGTAGATTTACTTTATACAAAATGTATTTCTAATATTAAAGGGCAATTTATGCAAATGGTAGCACCTTATGATGTTCAAGTTAAGGCTAGTTTCCAAACTGATAAATTACTCCCTGAAGTTACACAAGCAATAATACAATTCAAAATTCGCGAATGGGATGAAGGTATGAGTTTACTTGAAAATGCAACAAAGAAATTTGGTCTTGAACCCAAAGTTCAAGCAAAAGCATATTATAATTTAGGCTTAGCACAAATGTATGGTGGTAAATTTGACGAATCTATTGCTAATTTCAAACAAGCAATGAAACTAATGCCAAACAAAAAAATTTACCAGAAGGCAATTGTTAAGGCAAAATCAGAAAAGGAAAAAGCTGAGAAGTTAAAAGAACAAACTGAATAGTATTTGGGAGTTTTCAAATTTTTAATTTTTAAACAAAGTGTATTATATGAATATTTTTTTAAAAACTATATCCACAATAATTATATTATCCTTATTTCTTTTTTCTCTTTCTTATGCTGTTAAACCATATTGGATAGAAAATTATCCTTATGATGCTGATTTTTATGTTGGTATAGGGTTTTCAAGTAAAAATACTGAAAACTACATTCAAGAAGCAAAGAACAATGCAATCAATGAAATAGCTTCTCAAATTGAGATAAGTATATCCAGCGAAACTATTCATAAATTAATTGAAAAAAATGGAAGAATTGACGAACTATTAAAAAAGCAAATTCAAACCTCGACAAAACAAAGTCTGGAACAAGTTGAGATTGTAGATAAGCATGAAAACAATGATGAATATTGGATATATTGCAGACTTTCTAAAAAAGAACATAAAAAACAAAAACAAATTGAATTAGATAAGGCTATTAATAACTCGTTGGATTTATTTGCCAGAGCCAGGAAAAGTGAAAAAGAAAATTCAATTTCAAATGCATTGTCGCAATATATTGAATCATTAAAACCAATTGAGAAATATCTTAATGAGCCATTAGAAGTAAAATTTAATAATCAAAATATTTTATTATTTAATGAGATTTATACTTCAATTCAGGACATATTAAACAACATTTCATTAAATCCAAAAAAAACTCAATATAATGCAAAGATGGGTAATCCTTTAAAAGAATCTATTATAATTGTCGCAAATTATAATATTACAAAAATTTCAGATTTACCAATAAAATTCTCATTTATAAAAGGTTCGGGTGATTTAGGATTAGATTCTAAAACTGATAGTTCAGGAAAAATCGTTTGCAGGATAGATAAAATTACTTCTCCTGATAAAATTCAAATAGTCAAAGCTGAGATTGATATTATGAACCTGTATCCTAAATATAATCGGTCTCCTGTCATTGTAGCAGTTGTAGAAAGTTTCAAAATTCCGATAACAAAAGTCCTTATTAATGTAGAAGGTATTGCTGTGTATATTCAATACACAGAGAAAAATTTTGGTAAAGAAGTAGTTTCTCCTGCAATAGAACCTATATTAAAAGAAAAGCTGTCAGATTATGGATTTTCTTTTGTAAAGGATATTATAGAAGCCGATATTATGATTGCACTGGAAGCTGATACCCGGAAAGGTAATAAATACGAAGGGATGTGTCCTGCATTTGCTGATGTATCTATTTCAGTTATCGATATGAGAAGTGGTGAAGAAATTTTTAAGGATAAAATTTTTAATGTGAAAGGATTTCATTCAAATTATATGAATGCCGGCTTGAAAGCTTTGCAAAAATCTGCAAAAAGAATTAGTGTTGAAATATTACCTAAATTTGTTGAAATAATTAAATAAAGCATGAATATTTTCATAAACAGATAAGTTCGTTATTTCTGAGTTTAACAAAAAAAAACCTCCTTCCGGAGGTTTTTTTTCAGGGTTATTTTACTTTCTTTTCATTTTATCCATCTTTCCAAATGGCTTTTTGTGATGACCTCTCTGCTGCATCAGTTCTTCAACTTTTGCCTGTTGTTCAGCATCCAAAATATTCCAGCGTTGTTCCTGCAATTCGATTCTCTTAATCGCAAGATTCTTTTTGACTTCAAAAATTTTGCCTGTAATTTTTTTGGCTTCTTTAAAGTTAAATTCTTTGAGAGCATCTTTTTTGTCCACTTGCAAAATGTTCATATCAGATTTTAGTTTAATACATTCTTTTTTGTTGGATGAACGTAATTCATCCATCTGTCTGATTTGCTCTTTTGTGAGATCCAGTTCGTCACGGATTCTCTCAAACATTGAGCCTTCGACATTTCGAGATTCAAATTTCGGATGTTCAAAATCTCTTCCTTGCTTTTCCCGGGAATCAAATCCCGGTCCATCAAATGCCATTAACATTGTTGATAAGGCAACAATCCCTGCGATTACTAAAATAATCTTTTTCATCTTTCCTCCTGTTTTATTTTTTCCTTCTTTTAAGGATTCTGTAAAATGCAAAAACAGATGTCTTTCTGAGGTTTCTTTCAAAGGCAATCTTCCGAAGAATCTCATTATCAGCGAAATTCCTTCGAGAGATAAGCAAGATGAATTCCTCAGGATGACAAAAACATTCTATTTTTGCATTACTCATTTTATTTCCTTCTTTTATCAAAAGGTCTGTTTGGAACAAATTTCCTATTGTTTTTCGGAAACTTAGAGAAAAATTTTTGAGCTTCTTCAAAACTCATCTCTTTTCTTAATTCAATCAAAGATCTACCTAATTCGATTTCCATGGTAGTTTGCTTATCAACCGCATTTTCCAGCATCTTATAAAGAAGCTCTTCATTGAAATCCGGCTTTTTCAATTCCTCAATAAAATCCATTTTTGATTGATGAAAATCATGCTGGAAAGGTGCAATATGCTCTTTGTGATTCCTGAAATGTTCTCTTAATTCAGGAGGAGGTCCGAATTTGTTTTCAAGAAAGCTTCTCTTTCTAAGTTGAATTAACCCGAATGTGCCGATAAAAGCTAAATTAAATGCTAATGATATAATAACAATAATGGTTAAAGCTCGTTTTGACATTATTTCACTCCTTCAAAATAACTATACAAAGTTTCCTCTCCGAATTCCAATTCGCTGTTTTGCTTGGCTGAAAAAGCGATATCACCCAACAGTATTCCAGAATAAAATGAGAACAGCACTGAAGCTGCAATTGAGAATTTGAAGATATATTTATTGAGAAATCCTCGATTTTTTTCTAATGAAATTTCACGCACAGAAGCTAAGATTCTCTGGTTCAGATATTCAGGAACTTCGTTATTTTTGTAGGAGGAAAGAAATTGATTGATAGAGTTCAATTCTCTGATTTCATTCTGGCAGAACCTGCAGTTTTTCAGATGTTCTTTGATTTCTTCAAAATCTCTTTTAGATAATTCTCCATCGATGTAAGCATTTAGTTTTTGAAAATAACTGCATTGTTTTTTGTCGCTCATTTCTATCTCCTCTGTTTTTAGCCGCTAAGAACGCGAAGTAACGCTAAATGTATTTTTTTATATTCGTGCTTCTTTGTGAACTTCGTGGCTAATCATTTTATCTCCTCTATTTTAAAAGACAAAATCTTCTTTCATATCCTGCGATATTATTTTTTTCAGTTTCTTTTTTGCCCTCACAAGCTTTGAATCTACAGCAGAAATCGTAGTTGATAAAGTTTTCGCAATTTCTTTATAACTCATTTTCTGATAAAATTGCAATTCTAATAAAACCGCATATTTTGGTGGTAGTTTGCTGAAAGCTTTTTTCAGGATTTCATTTTTTTTATTGTTGGGATTCTGGTCATTTTTTTGAGTTTCATTATAAATCATCTGTTCCCGTGTGAGGTTTTTTTTCTTTTTCCTTGATTTTATCAGGTTCAGGGCTTTATTATAAGCTGTTTTATAAAGGTAGGACTGATAAGCATTTTCATTGATATTTTCCATTTTATGATAGAAGGCTATAAAAACGTCTTGTAAAATATCTTCTGCATCTTCCTGATTACGCAGGATTTTCAGAAGATAATTTAATATTCTTTTATTATTCTCTCGAAGAATAAATTCAAATTCCAATCTATCCATAACTTTGCTGAAATCTCCTTCATACACTAAGACAAAACTTATGAAAAATTCCTGCGTTTTTATGAAAAGGAATTTCTTATTAATAAAATCCTTGCCAGCCAAAACCCCTATTTTTTTTTTGAACAAATTTGATATGAATTAAGAAGGTGTATTATGTCAAGAGTTTGTGATGTTTGCGGGAAAGGTCCTTTAACTGGAAATCATAGAAGCCATG